>ENA-OROO01001733-OROO01001733.1-human-gut-metagenome-genome-assembly--contig:-NODE-1733-length-10726-cov-11.496767_pt1 | contig 10726 bp, 11 predicted proteins | sample MGYA00242130_ERZ509052 | MGnify/ENA primary metagenome ERZ509052 (study PRJEB26280, sample SAMEA2338730) | human gut metagenome | biome: human gut; feature: human-associated habitat; material: faeces... | reverse complement strand
CGGCCTTCTGGTCCGTAGCCAGACGCTCTATCCAGCTGAGCTAACGGCGCATGTCTTTCAGACAGCTTACTTATACTAGCACATCCTACCGCAAAATGCAAGAGGATTTTTCATTTTTCTTTGACTTTTTATAAAGCCGGGCCCCGCCAAAAGGCAGAGCCCGGCTTTGCTCACGATAGGGGAGACGGATAGGTCTCAGTCGGCATCCTTGCTGGTGCCCTTATCGAAGATCTCTACAGCCTTTGCGTTTGGTGCGGTGGTGCACTTAGCGACTATGACTGCGATGATGAAGCTGGCGATGAAGCCAGGTACGATCTCAAAAATGCCGGTGGAGGCGGTCAAGCCGGTCAGCAGCCAGCCCAAGTCTACCACAAAGCCAGAGACAACGCCGGCCACAGCACCCTTGTAGTTGAAGCGCCGCCAGAACAGGGACAGCAGGATGGTGGGGCCGAAGGAGGCACCGAATGCGCCCCATGCGTTTTCCACCATATCCATAATGGCCTGTGCACCGCTGCCCTTGGAGTTGGCGATCAGGAAGGCGATAGCGGACAGTATCAGCACCAGAATGCGGCCCACCATCAGCGTTTCTTTTTCTGTGGCATTCTTACGGAAGAAGGGCTTGTATAGGTCAGCGGTAAAGGAGCTGGACGCTACTAACAGCTGGGAGTCGGCGGTAGAGATGGAGGCCGCGATGATGGCCGCCAGCAGCAGACCACAGATAGCGGCTGGGAAGAACTTGCGGGACATGGCGATGAACACCAACTTCTGGCTGCCGTCGGCCAACAACTCAGCGCCCATGATCATACGGCCGAAATAGGCGATCAGCACGGCGGAGAACAGGGAAATGATGACCCAAATGATGGCGACGGTGGAGGACTTCTTGATCATAGAGGGCTTCTCAATGGACATGAAGCGCACCAGAATGTGAGGCATACCGAAGTAGCCCAGACCCCAGCCAAGGCCGCTGACGATATCCTGCCAGCTGGCGCTGAAGATGCCACCGCCGAAATCACAGGAGACGACCGCACCGGAGGCGGCGTCGGTATATTCGTATACCGTGGTCAACGCCGTGGGATCCAGCAGCTCGCGGTGACCAAAATAGACTACGATAGGCACCAGCATCAGTGCTAACATCATCAGCATACCCTGGAAGAAGTCCGTCCAGCATACGGCGGTAAAGCCGCCGAAGAAGGTATAGGCTACGATGATCAGCAGGAACACCAGCATGGCGACCTTGGGGGAGATCTCCGGAAACAGCGTATTGAACACGGAGGTGCCGGCAACCAGGGCAGAGGCCACATAGATGGTATAGGCAAACAGGAAAATCAGCGCGCACACCAGCTGGAGTGTGCGGGAGTCCACGCCGAACCGGTTGGTCAGATACTGGGGCACGGTGATGGCGTCATCCGCGGCCTTGGAGAAGGTACGCAGCCGCTTGGCGCATAGGATCCAGTTAGCGGCGGTGCCTAGTGCCAAACCGATGCCAATCCACATCTGTCCGAAGCCAAAAGCCAGGATAGAGCCGGGCAGACCCATCAGCAGCCATGCAGACATATCGGAGGCCTGTGCCGACAGGGCCGTGACCCAGGGACCCATGGACCGGCCGCCCAGGAAAAAGTCCTCGCTGTTTTTGTTGGAGCCGTTGAAATAGAAGATCAACGCAACGCCCAACAGAATCACAAAGTAACCCAAAAATGTAATGATTTCCCAATTCATAGTTTCTCCGTCCTTTTGCTAAGTTCTGTCTTGCTTTTCTTAAAAATACACTAAATCATAGTATACAACACCGAGAGGCGTTTGTAAATCTTGATTTTGGACTTTTTTGCTTTAATTTGATATATGGCGGCATTTTTGCGTGCATTCTCTTGTCAGAGGGCAGAATTTGTGGTATGCTGAAGACAAGAAATCGAGAGAGAAGGTACTTGCCATGGATGCCAGCTTCAAGACGTGTATGTTCGGCGGCTTCGACCGTCAGGATGTGGTCACGTTTATCGAAAAAACCGCCGAGGAGCACCGTACGGCGCTGGAGACGCTACAGACGGAAAATGATATGCTGCGCCGTGAGCGCGACGATGCGGTGGCCGAGAACGACACACTGCGTCTCCTGGCGGAGGAGGATGCCCGACTTCGGGAAGATAACGCCCATCTGGAGCAGCAGGTACAGGCCCTGCAGCAGCAGCTCGCCGCCGTACAGGCGGAAAACGATGCGCTGCGCGGCCCGGCAGGGGAGTACCAGTCTCTGAAGGAGCACGTGGCGGACATCGAGATCAGCGCGCATCGCCGTACAGAGGAATTCCGCGCCCGTGCCATGGAGCGTCTGGGACAGTGTATTGCCCAGCAGCGCCTGTGGTGCAGCCAGCGCCGCAGCACCTATCTGAACATGAATACCGCGTTGGCCGAGCAATTGCGCGCTGCCCAGGAGGCGGTGGACAGCGCTGACTTCGCCGCCTTTGATGATATGATCGCTGAGCTGCAGCGGTTGGAGGATGAGCTGAAAAAGCCCGACCCGCAGCTGTAAGAGAGCAAAAGCGCCCCGCAAAGCGGGGCGCTTTTATGATAAAAGGACCGCCGCAAGGCGGTCCTTTTTTGCTGTGATTTACGTTCCGGGTTTACAGGATCATGACGCCGGCCTTTTCGCAGGCTTCCATGGTCTCCTTGTCCCACAGGCTGGCCTGCACTTCGCCGATGTGGCAGGTGCCGATCATCAGCATACACAGACGGCTCTGGCCGATGCCGCCGCCAATGGTCAGGGGCAGCTGGCCCGCCAGCAGCATCTTGTGGAAGGGCAGCTCGCGGCGGTCGTCACAGCCGCGCTTGTGCAGCTGGTAGTCCATAGCGGCCTCATCCACACGGATGCCCATGGAGGAGATCTCAAAGGCGCGGTCCAGCACGGGGTTGTACATCAGGATATCGCCGTTCAGGGACCAGTCGTCGTAGTCGGGGGCGCGGCCGTCGTGAGGCTTGCCGCTGCGCTTCAGGTCATCGCCGATCTGCATCAGGAACACGGTGTGGTGCTCCTTACAGATCGCATCCTCACGTTGCTTAGGTGTATAGTCGGGCCAGCGGTCCTCCAACTCCTGGGTGGTGACGAAGAACACCTCGCGGTCCAGCTTGGTGTGCAGGCTGGGGAACGCGATCTGCAGGGCGTCGTTGGTCTCCACCACAGCGCCCACGATGGCGCGCACGGTCTGCTCCAGATAGGCCACGTTGCGGTCGCGGCGCTCGATGACCTTCTCCCAGTCCCACTGGTCCACATACACGGAGTGGAGGTTGTCCACTTCCTCATCGCGGCGGATAGCGTTCATATCGGTGAACAGGCCCTTGCCGGGCTTGAAGTCGTAGCGCTTCAGCGCCAGACGCTTCCACTTGGCCAGGGAATGCACCACCTGGCCCTGTGCGCCCACATCAGGGATATCGAAGGACACAGGGCGCTCCACGCCATTGAGGTTATCGTTCAGACCCGAATTCTCCTCCACGAACAGGGGAGCCGAAACGCGCCGCAGATTGAGCGCCTGCCCCAGATTCACTTGGAAATTGCTCTTGATGAACTCGATTGCGCGCTGCATCTCATAGGTGGACAGCGGCGTCTTGTACCCAGCAGGGATCGTCACTTTGCTCATGCGTGAAACACCTCTCTTATAAAAAATATGTTGCCATTATAGGCGAACCCTCCGCAAAATGCAAGAGGAATAACCGCAAAAATTTACAGGATATCCATCGTATGTTTGTGAACTATATTACAAAAAGCGTCCGCAGCTCATGCTGCGGACGCTTCTGATGATGGTAGGAATTAATCAGCTTATTTATAGCTTTCGATCATGGCCTTGAAGGCGGGCAGGCTGCGCTGGATCATGTCATTGGCCACGCAGTAGCTCAGGCGGAAATAGCCGGGGCAGCCGAAACCGTCCGCGGGCACTACCAGCAGGTTGTGCTCCAGCTTGGCCTTCTCGGAGAAAGCGTTGGCATCGCCGTTGGGGGCCTTGACGAACAGGTAGAACGCGCCGTCGGGCTTGGCGCACTCATAGCCCATCTCACGCAGGCTGCTGTACAGCAGGTTGCGGTTCTCGTCGTAAGCCACCAGATCGGGGCGCTCCTCGGCGCAGTACTCGATGACCTTCTGCATCAGCGTGGGCGGGCAGACGTGGCCCATGATACGGGCGGCACCGGAGATAGCGGCGTACACCGCGTCGGCATCCTCGGCGAAGCCGGGGACGTACACATAGCCGATACGCTCGCCGGGCAGAGACAGGGACTTGGAATAGGAGTAGCATACGATGGTGTTCTTGTACAGGCAGGGGATGAAGGGGACCTTCACGCCGCCGTAGACCAGCTCACGGTAGGGCTCATCGGCAATGATGTAGATGGGATGGCCGTATTCCTTGCTCTTGCGCTCCAGCAGGGCAGCCAGACCCTTCAGGGTCTCCTCGGTATACACAACGCCGGAGGGATTATTGGGGGAGTTGATGATAATACCCTGGGTGTTCTTCGTGATGCGCTTTTCCACCTCGTCCAGATGGATCTGGAATGCCTTGGTGTCGGCGGGGACCACCACCAGCTTGCCGCCGTTGGCGTTGACGAAGGGGCGATACTCGGGGAAGAAGGGGGCCACTGCCATGATCTCGCTGTCGGCGTCCACGATCAGGGCCTTGATGATGGAGATCAGCGCGGGAGCAGCGCCGCAGGTGAAGAACAGCTCGCTGGCTTTCACATCCAGGCCGAAGCGCTCGGCCAGATCCTTGGCCACGGCGGCACGGGCGGTATCGAAGCCGGCAGCCATGGAATAGCCGTGCAGCTTGATGGAATCCATCTCGTCCACGAGCTTCTTGATGGACTCGTTGACCTTCTTGGGGGCGGGAATGCTGGGATTGCCCAGAGAATAGTCATACACCTTGTCCGCGCCGACCTTGGCGGCCTGCTCCAGACCGTAGGCGAACAGCTGGCGGATCACAGAGGGCGCCGTACCCAGATTGTAGTATTCCTGATTGACCATAACATAATCTCCTCTTTTACGTTATTGTACTATGTCCATGCCGCGGCGCGGCAGATGAACCATCTCCATGATAGGCTTCACCGTGCAAATTGTCAAGCAATTGTCAATCTGACGAGATAATTTTGTAAAAAATGTAGTCAGACGAAACAAATTCTTGTGCAATACGACTTTACGCAAGCTTCATCCGACTGGACAACACACTGCCCAGTGCGATGGAGGCAAGCTTGGAATACGCGCTGTCAGCGCGGCTCACCAACACGATGGGCACCTTGGCGCCCAGAATGATACCGGCGTTCTTGGCGTTGCCGAACAGATTGGCGGCTTTGCCGATGCCGTTGCCTACCTCATAGTTGGGGACCAGCAGGATATCCGCCTTGCCGGCACCGGGGGCGATATAGTGCTTGTGATGGCAGGCCTCTTCGCTGACGGCCAGATCCAGCGCTACGGGGCCGCACACGTCCATATTGTACTTGGCCCAGCGGTCAGTCATGTGGGCCAGCGCGTCGGCATCCACGGTGGACTGTACCTTGGGATTTACCTGCTCTGCGCCGCACACGCAGGAGGCGTTGATGTGCTCATAGCCCAGCGCCTGCAGGACCATGGCTGCGTTCTCCAGAATATCTGCCTTCTTCTCCAGATCGGGGAAGGTGTTGACGCCGCCGTCGGTCAGCACCAGCATACGGCCCAGAGCGGGGATCTCATACAGCATACAGTGGGTGGTAAGATGATCAGTACGCAGGCCGTGCTCCTTGTTAAACACCGCGCGCATCAGATCGGCAGTGCCCAGGATGCCCTTCATCAGGAAGTTGGCTTTTCCCTCGGCACACAGGGCCACGGCCTTGGCCGCGCAGTCCTGGTCGGTATCGCCGGCGATGATCTCGTAGTCGGCAGGGGCTTCACCCAGGCCGGTCAGCATCGCCTTGATCTCTTCCTCATGTCCCACAAGAATGGGCGTGGCAATACCCTCCCTGCGGGCCTCGACCACAGCCTCGATAACAGGCTGGTCGTGGGCCGCCGCCACGGCGATAACACCGGTCTTTCCGCCTTTGGCCGCCGCGATGATGCCGTCGATCGTGTTTATCATATACGCTCCTCCTGTACGATTTCTTTTGCCGTTTAAAGCAATATCTCTGCTAAAACGGGCACAATTTCCGGTAATAGTATACAACATATTGCGCCCATCGTCAACGAAAAGCCGAAGCATTCAGTGAAAAAATTTTTCATAGCCTATCCAATTTTCCCGCAGGGTCGGCGGGGGTTGACGCGGCGGGGGAAATAAGCTATATTGGTAGAGCAAATTCGACATGAGGTGTGGTATGAAGCAGATCAAGACCTTTTCGCTGGCGTTTACCTACGTCGGCTGTTTTTTGGGCGCGGGGTTTATTTCCGGCCAGGAGCTGTGGCAGTTCTTTGGCGCCTTCGGCAACTGGGGCTATGTGGGCTTTGTCCTGGCGGCGCTGCTGTTTACGGTCATCGGCATTCTGTTCGTCCGGCTGACGCAGATGACGAAATGCGCCGAAATGGACAAGCTGCTGGTACCGTGGGACGTTAAGTGGCTCCGTGCCGCCACCGGTGTCATTGGGGCGCTGTTCCTCTTCTTTGTGGTGGTGAGTATGTCCGCCGGTGTAGGCGCCATGCTGACCCAGCTGTTTCGTGTGCCCACTTGGCTGGGCAACGCCGTGTTCATGCTGGCGGTGTTCCTGGTGGCGCTTCTTGGCGTCAGCGGTATGGTCAATGCCTTCTCTGCCATGATCCCCATTTTGGTGCTGGCCACGGTTGGTTTTGCCGTAGGCGCCTGGTGCACCTTTGGCACGGAGGGCATCTTGCAGCTGCAATATACCAATACCAATCCTCTGATGCCCAACTGGTTTATCGCCACGCTGACCTTCGTGGCCTATAACATTCTGGGCGGTATCGGCATCATGTCCCCGGTGGGGCAGTATGTGCGGGAGAAAAAGCACGTCTATGTGGGTATTGCTCTCTCCGGCGTTATGCTGTTGGCGGTGGCGGGCAGTATCCTCACCAGTCTGGGTACCTATCCCGAGGCGGTGCAGGCGGAGCTGCCCATGGTGGCGTTGGCCTCCCGGCTCAACGGTACGCTGGGTACGATCTACGGCATTATGCTGCTGGTGGCCATGTTCTGCAACGCTCTGGCCAGTCTGGTGGGCATGAGTGCCTATGTGGAGCAGAAGTCCGCCTTTGCCCGTACCCACAAAAACCCGGTGCTGCTGGCAGTTTCCGTGCTGGCCTGGGCGGCGAGCCTGCTGGGGTTTGCCGAGATCATCGGCACTGTCTATCCCATCTTTGGCTATATCAGTATTGCGTTCCTGGTATTTCTGGTCATTCATTTCTTCCGTGCCAAAAAGACGGAGCAGCCGCAGCAGGCATAACATAAGATATAACAAAAGCGTCTATCAAGCGCCCTCTGCCGCAGGCAGGGGGCGCTTTTCAGCAGAAGCCCGCCTTGCCCGGCGGGCTTTTGTGCATATTCCGGGACGAGCTTTCATACGTTGGGGTCAAGACCAACAAAGGAGGGCGTCATCATGGAGATCGGAGAGGCGGTCGGACGCTATGAGCAGGCGGCTGCATTGCTGCCCAGCCGCTGGCAGCAGGCTGCCCGGCGTGTGCCGGAGCACCGCAAGGCCCAGGCGGAGGAGTTCCGCCTGCGGGCAGGACGACCGATGACACTACTAACATGTGAAGGTGAACTACTTGTCAGCGATGAACTGCCGCGCCAAAGTGTTACTCAGGCGGACTTGGAACAGCTGTGCGACGCGGTAACGGGCTATTCCCGCTACGCGGCGGCGGAGACGATGGGCAAGGGCTATCTTATCGGCCGGGGCGGCTTCCGCGTCGGCCTGTGCGGCACCGTAGCGGTCAGGGGGGACGGCGGCACAGCCCTGCGGGATATCTCCTCCGCCGTGGTACGGATCAGCCGCCAGATCCGTGGGTTGTGGCAGGAGGTCCCGGAATGGTTAGTAGGCGGCTTTGACAGTACGCTGATCGCAGCACCACCCGGTGGCGGCAAGACCACGCTCCTGCGCGACATGATCGCCACACTGTCCAACGGCACAGAGGATCGCTGTCCTCTGCGGGTAGGCGTGGTGGACGAGCGCGGTGAGTTGGCCGGGATGTACCGCGGTGTACCGCAGTTGGACGTAGGCTGTCATACCGACGTGCTGGACGGCTGTCCCAAGGCACTGGGCATCCCCATGCTGCTGCGGAGCGCCAATCCCCAGGTCATCGCCGTGGACGAGATCACCGAGGCGGCGGATATTCTGGCAATGACAGCGGCGGCTAACTGCGGCGTTAAGTTGCTGGCCACCATCCACGCCGAGAACGGCGAAGAGCTGCGCCGCAAGCCGCTGTTCCGCCAGCTGGCGGAGGCCGGCGTCTTCCGTCGTCTCATCACCATCAGCACGGCAGAGGGTCGGCGGCAGTACCGCACGGAGGCCCTGTGACCGCGGCGGCCGGTGCGGTACTGGTACTGAGCGCCGCCATTCTGGCCCTGCGGCGCTATTACGCACGCCAGCGCCGGTGCCGCGACCTGCTGTGGTCCTTTGCCGCCGCCCTGGGGGAGATGGAGAGTGCCATCCGCTGGCAGCGCACGCCGGTCCTGCCGCTGTTGGAGGTGCTGCAGACCCGGGAGCACTGCGGTGTCTGGTTCTGTCAGATACGGGACAAAGTTCAAAGCGATATGACTTTACAGCTTGCTTGGGAGAATACCTTTCACCAGCTTTCAGACGCAGAACTCCGTGACCTGCTTTGCCGCATTTCCTGGAGTGGCGATGCCCAGCGCCTGGAGAGCACCATCGCCCGCGCCCGGGCGGAGGCCGAGCAGCTCTACGAAAAGCGCCGCGAGGCGGATCGGCACAGCCGCCGCGTGACCACCACGGCCACGCTGTGCGGTGCAGGACTGATGATCATTTTACTTCTGTGAGGGACAGACAATGGATGTTGACCTGATTTTCAAAATAGCGGCCATCGGTATCCTGGTGGCGGTGCTGAATTTGCTGCTGGTGCGAAGCGGCCGGGAGGAGCAGGCCATGATGACCACGCTGGCGGGCCTGGTCGTGGTGCTGATGATGCTGGTGCAGCAGATCAGTGACCTGTTCGACCTGGTAAAGACCCTGTTCTCCCTGTGACGCATGGATACGGTACTGCGATTGGCGGCGCTGTGCCTGCTGGGGGCCCTGCTGGCGGTGCTGCTGCGCCGCGGCGGGGGAGAGCTGGCGCTGCTGCTGGCGCTGTGCCTGAGCTTGGCCGCCTGCGGAAGCGGCGGCGTGGGGGTCGCCCTCCTGCTGGAGCCGCTGGGTCAGCTCCGGGATTTCTGGGAAGAGGCCTCGGCCTGGGGTCAGCTGCCGGAGCAGCTGTTTCAGCCGCTGCTGAAAACGGTCTGCATCGCCCTGATCTGCCGGACAGGCTCCGATCTGTGCCGGGATGCCGGCGAGGGCGCCCTCGCTTCCGTGCTGGAGACTGCCGGTGCCGTGGCGGCCATCGTGGTGTCCCTGCCGCTGTTCCGCGCTGTCTGGGACCTGTTGGAGTCACTGCTATGAAAAAAGTCCTGTTCTGTCTGACACTGCTTCTTCTGTGTCTGGACTGTGCCTGGGCTGCCGAACTGCCCGACTCCGTGAAGGACGCCGTCCCGCCGGAGGCGGCGGATATCCTGCCGGAAATGGACACCTCCGCCTCCCACGAGACACTGTGGCAGGGTCTGGGCGATCTGTGGCACAGCGCCTGCGCCTATGTCCGTACAGCGCTGGAGACCCAGGCCTCCGGTGCGGCCCTGCTGCTGGGCGTGGTGCTGCTGTGCAGTCTGGCGGAGAGCTGCCTTGCGGCGGCGGACAGTCCCTGCGTTCCCCGCTATGTCTCCGTGGCGGGAGCGCTGGCCATCACTCTTGTGGCGGCGGGCGACTTCCACCGAATGATGGGTCTGGGTGTGGAGACCATGTCCCAGCTGGAGGTGTTCTCCAAGGCACTGCTGCCCACCCTGTCCGCCGCCGTGGCCGCCGGCGGCGGCTATATCACCGCCGGTGCCAGGCAGGTGGCCACGGTGTTCTTCACCGATCTGCTCATCAGCCTTATCCGTCAGGTACTGCTGCCGCTGCTGTACGCCTGCATTGCTGCTGCCGCCGCGGACGCCGTGGTTCCCGGCCACAGTCTGCAAAAGATCGGCCAGGGCCTTCGCAAGTGCGCCGCCTGGGCACTGACGGCCCTGATGCTGGTCTTTACCGGCTTCCTGTCGGTGACCGGTGCGGCCACCTCCGCGGCGGACGCCCTGTCTACCCAGTTGACGCGCTCCGCCATCGCCACAGCGGTGCCGGTGGTGGGCTCCATCATCTCCGGCGTCGTGATCGCCGGCGTGGTGGTCTGGTACTTGTCTCGTGCGCTCGCCGTCACCGGTGCTCTGGAGCGTTTTGAATCCGGCCGCAGCAAGGCGCGCGTCTGATGCAGATTAATCCGGCTGCGGTAGAGGCCAGCGGCTGGGGATGGCGGCACGCCACGCGTAAGGACTTCGCGTTGCGTGCCGTCGATTTCACCATCCGGCCAGGTGAACGTGTGTTGCTGCTCGGTGCTTCGGGCGCGGGCAAAAGCACGATGATGGCCGGTCTCGCAGGCGTACTTGGCGGCGATGAGGAAGGCGAGCAGGAGGGCTCGCTCACCATCGATGGCGTCGATGCGCGCGAGGCGCGAGGTCGCGTGGGACTGGTGCTTCAGGACCCGGACTCGCAGCTC
>ENA-OROO01001731-OROO01001731.1-human-gut-metagenome-genome-assembly--contig:-NODE-1731-length-10742-cov-3.954150_pt1 | contig 10742 bp, 6 predicted proteins | sample MGYA00242130_ERZ509052 | MGnify/ENA primary metagenome ERZ509052 (study PRJEB26280, sample SAMEA2338730) | human gut metagenome | biome: human gut; feature: human-associated habitat; material: faeces... | reverse complement strand
CACGATGTTCAAACAAGCCGCCACTGAGCCATGGATGGCGAGCGGAGGGCGCATATGAATCGTAGATTCATATTTAGGATGCGCCCGACAATCTGCCGACGAGCGAAGCGAGGGGGCAATACCCGGGCGGCGGTTGCGTACGATGATAATATTGTATAACAGAACATTTAGAACTTCTTGGTCTCAATACATCGCATATGCAAACATAGTTGCAGGAATATATGATACAGAATCAGATTGCAGGATGCAACAAAGGTATTTTCATAAAAGGAGAAGATTATGGGACTTACGCAGCAACAAGTACAGGAGCGGATCGATCAGGGACTGACGAACGAGACTGACCTGTCTACCGATAAAACAACGAAGGAGATTATCGTCTCCAATACATTCACATATTTTAACCTGATCTTTTTGATCATTACGGTCTTACTCTGTCTGGTCGGTTCTTTCCGGAATCTGACCTTCCTGCCGATCGTCATCGGCAATACACTGATTGGAATTATACAGGAGATCCGCGCGAAGCGGACACTGGACAAGATGAATCTGCTGAATGCACCGCATGCCATTGTCGTGCGGGACGGCGTGAAGCAGAAGATTGAAACCGAACAGCTTGTACAGGATGATGAGATCATCTTGGAGGCGGGCAACCAGATCTGCGCAGATGCAGTCGTCGTGGAAGGAAGCGTGCAGGTCAATGAATCGCTGCTTACCGGAGAAGCGGACGAGGTAGAGAAAAATCCTGGCGACGAACTGTTCTCCGGAAGCTTTGTCGTATCCGGACAATGCCACGCCGAACTTACTCACGTCGGAAATGAATCCTACATCGCGAAGCTCTCACAGGAAGCAAAGACGATGGGAAGCGGCGAGCAGTCTGAGATGATCCGTTCAATCAACCAGATCGTCAAATGGGTTGGTATCGTTATCATCCCAATCGGACTTCTGTTGTTTTATCAGAGCCATTTTATCAACCATGAGACAATTCGCCGGAGTGTGACAGCGACGGTTGCGGCGATCATCGGTATGATTCCGGAGGGATTATATTTACTTACGACAATCGCACTGGCTCTCAGCACCATGAAGCTTGCCAGCCGGAAGGTGCTGCTGCATGATATGAAGAGTATCGAAGCACTTGCACGTGTCGATGTGCTGTGTGTGGATAAGACCGGTACGATCACCGAGCCGACGATGAATGTCAAGCAGATCATATGCAGTAAGAACGGGAAGAATCTGTTGCACACGCCGGAGGAATTGCAGGAATTACTTGTGGATTATACTCTTGCATCGAACGACAACAATGCGACGATGCAGGCACTCCGCACATTTGCAGAAAATGATGGTGCGACACCGCATCGGATGGTTGTGGAGCGCTATCCATTTTCCTCAACAACGAAATACGGTGCAATCGTATTTACAGAAGGAACTTATATATTAGGGGCGCCGGAATTTGTCCTGCGAGATGCATATGCGACGGTGGAAGAAGAGATTACAACCTTCACGAAGGATGGTGACCGCGTCCTGCTTTTTGCAAAATACGCAGGAACAGATTTAAAGCACGGACTTACAGAAGAGGTGATTCCGCTTGGATTTGTCATACTTGCGAACCCGATTCGTGAAAATGCAAAGCAGACATTCGAATATTTTAACAATCAGGGCGTGGCAATCAAGGTTATCTCCGGTGATAATCCGGGAACAGTTTCTGAGGTTGCGCTGCAGGCGGGAATCCCGGGTGCAGAGAATTATGTGGATGCGACCACACTTGATACAGCGGCGAAGCTTAGGGATGCAGTGGAACAGTACACTGTCTTTGGACGTGTGACACCGAAGCAGAAACAGAAGCTTGTGAAGGCATTGCAGATCAAAGGACATACAGTTGCGATGACCGGCGATGGTGTCAATGATATCTTAGCGATGAAGGATGCAGACTGCAGCGTGGCGATGGCATCGGGAAGTGAGGCAGCAGCGCAGGCAGCACAGGTTGTATTGCTGGATTCGGATTTTGCACATATGCCGGATGTTGTGTATGAAGGCAGGCGTGTCGTTAACAACGTACAGCGGTCAGCGAGTCTGTTCCTTGTAAAGAATATATTTTCTCTGTTGATGGCAGTATTCTCGATGGTTTTGATGATCACATATCCGCTCGAACCGGCGCAGGTATCCTTGATCAGTATGTTCACAATCGGCGCACCGGGATTCCTGCTTGCATTAGAGCCGAACAAGAACCGGATCGAAGGCAGGTTTATCACGAATGTGCTGCTTAAGGCACTGCCGGGCGGTCTGACCGATGTGATTGCAGTCGGAGCCCTTGTCATGCTTGGATCGGTATTCGGACTTCCGGATGCGAGTGTGGCGACAGCCGCAACACTGGTTTTGTCGGTTGTTGGATTTATGATTTTATTTAAGATCAGCGAACCGCTTAATAAGATGAAGTACGGCGTGATCTTCCTGAATATATTCGGACTTGTATTCTCCGGAATCTTCCTGAAGAAGCTGTTCGCATTAAGTGATATGTCAAACCGGTGTATATTGCTGATGGTTGTGTTCGGATTTGCGGCGGAATCCTTATTCCGGTATCTGACGCTGAGTGCGGAGAAGTTACGGGCACGTTACGAGAAAAAACAGAAGTATACCGGCTATAAACGGAAGAGAAAACTACGTCGATAGTGAAAATTACAGGAAATTTACAAGAAAATGACGAAAAAGGGATGCGTAATCATTGCTATCTGGCGAAAATGATATTATAATCGGAATGGTGTTTTTTGGATTATAGTAGAAAACGAAGGAGAGAGTAACATGATACGCTTCAAAAAGAGTAAGAAGATTCTTGCAGCCATTTTGACAGCGGGGATGCTGCTTGCGGGAAATGGAGACCCGATTTGCGCAGCAGAACCAGTTTCGGTGGCACAGACAGAAGAACAGTTGAATTATCTGGTCGTCGGAAGTCCGGTTGTATGTACACCGGGAAGCCAGTTTGTTCTGGCGGATGTTGGAGATGGAACGGAGAAGCTTTCGGATGCGGTTTTGACTTACGTCAATGTGGAGACTGGTACTTCCTATGAAGTGACTGCGGATACCGTAGATGAGGGAAGCCTGCTGTTTAATATGGAGTTTGATGATACCCAGCCGAGCGGAGAATATGAAGTAACCACGATTGAGGTAGTTGCAGACGGAGAGAAACGAATCGTTCGTATGGTGGATACCGGAATTGAAGCCAAATTTGGTATCAATACGGATGTTGATTCTGAGGCGGATGCCTATGTCGTGGATGAACAGGCAGAGCAGGATGCAGAGGAAGCCTGCGGCGAAGACGGAATTACCGTGCTGGATGCCGAAGGACAGGAGATGACTTTTGATTCTCTGACCGAAGCTTTACAGGAAGCCGATGACAGTGTTGCAGACAGCGGAATCGCAACACAGTCGGCAGCCAACCCGAATCTGGTTGTTGTGCTTGATCCGGGACATGGTGGTTCTGATCCGGGTGCATGTAAATATGGCTTGAGAGAAGCGGATTTGACGTTGAAAATTGCGCAGTATTGCAAGTCAAAGCTGGAAGAGTATAGCCATGTTGAAGTATACATGACAAGAACTGCAGATACGGACAATAATCTTGCTAATCGCGTAGCGTATGCAAAGAAATTTAATCCAGATGTGTTTGTCAGCATTCATATCAATGCTGTTGGTGGACAACATGGCGGTGCCGAGGTGTATTATCCAAACGGCAATTACATACCGGGTATCGGAACAGAAGGAAAAGAACTGGCAGAAGTAATCCAGCAGAAGCTGGTAGCGCTTGGCCTATATAACAGAGGAATCAAGATCCGGAATACAGAGGACGGCAGCCAGTACCCAGATGGTTCACCATCGGATTACTTAGGCGTTATCAAGCGTTCTAAGGAAGCTGGTTTCCCGGCAGTTTTGATCGAGCATGCATTTATCGATAATTATGGCGATGTATATAACTTTTTGTCAAGAGAAGATAAAGTAAAGGAAATGGGGTATGCAGATGCAACCGCCATTGCAGAATATTATGGATTGTCCAAGAATGGGAATTACGGTTCTAAGGCGACAATCGCGGATACGATCCGTACAGCATATGACGGTGGTACGTCCGAAGCATTGACACCAATCATGACGACTCCGACGACATCAGTTGATCGTATGGTATCGTATTATAAGTCCAATGCAACGTTCCCGACTTACTATCAGGAGCATGATACAGAGATCAAAGCATCGTCCAATCCATTGCAGACATTTTGCCAGATCTTTTACGACGAGGCAGTTGCAGAGGGCGTAGATCCGGGTGTTGTATTTGCACAGGCAATGAAAGAAACTGGATTCCTGCGATTCGGCGGCGATGTAAAGATTGAGCAGTATAATTTCTGTGGACTGGGCGCAACCGGAGGCGGCGCTGCTGGACAGGCATTTGGTTCGGTACGTCTGGGAGTACGTGCACAGGTACAGCATCTGAAGGCATACGCTTCACAGGAAGATCTGAAAAATGCAGTGGTTGATCCGAGATTCCAGTATGTGACAAGAGGCTGTGCAACTTTTGTAGAGTACTTGGGTATTCAGGAAAACCCTTGGGGAAAGGGCTGGGCAACTGCATCAAATTATGGATATAGTATTGTAAATGATTATATGTACAAATTCTGTACGGTAAAAAAGACGTCCAGTACAGCAAATTCGTTCCTGAATGTAGCGTATAGCACACATGTACAGAGTTATGGCTGGCAGGCAGATAAATTTAACGGTATGACAAGCGGAACGACCGGACTTGGCAAGCGCCTGGAGGCAATCAAGATCAAGGTCGGTGGCGAGTATGATTTGGGTGTTACCTATCAGACACATGTACAGACCTTAGGCTGGGGTAATTGGGTCGATGATGGAGCTTTAAGCGGAACAACTGGACAGGCCAAACGTCTGGAAGCAATCCGTATCAAATTAACAGGCAACGACGCAGACAAATTCGATGTGTATTATCGTGTACATGCACAGACCTTTGGCTGGCTTGGCTGGGCAAAGAATGGTGAAACGGCTGGTACGTCAGGATTTGCAAAGCGTCTGGAAGCAATCCAGATTTACGTAGTACCGAAGGGGATGACGCCATCTTCGGGAACCAGCGCTGTTTCTTATGTACAGTACGGAAAGGCTGCATCGAAGAGTGATCAGCCGGGCTTGATCAATTATGCAACGCATGTGCAGACCTATGGCAACCAGCAATTTGTATCAGATGGTTCCTTCTCTGGAACATATGGAGAAGCAAAGCGGCTGGAGGCAATCCGGATTCAGGTCAACAATGAAGCACTTGGTGTAGATGGTGGTGTGACTTATCATACGCATGTGCAGAAATTGGGATGGCAGCCTTGGGTTAGCGATGGAGTAGTCAGCGGAACGACTGGACAGGCGAAGCGTCTGGAGGCAATCGAGATCAAACTGACTGGTGAACTTGCTGAGAAATATGATGTATACTACCGTGTACACGCACAGACTTTCGGCTGGTTGAACTGGGCGAAGAATGGGCAGACAGCTGGAACAGTTGGATATGCAAAGCGTCTGGAAGGAATTCAGATCGTGCTCGTACCAAAGGGAGGCAAAGCACCGAGTGCAACGCCTTTGAACGATGGAAGAGCAAGCATTATCAAATAATATAAGAAATCAAAAAAGAGTCCTGCGGATTTGCAGGACTCTTTTTGTATGTAAATATATCAATGTATGAATTCAATTACATGGCAGCTACTCTGGCGTCGATATAGCGAATCAGTTCTTCTGCTGAAGCTTTCAGACCAAGGCGGCTGGTATTGATGCAGACATCATAGTACCGGGAATCGCCCCATTTGCCAGAGGAGAAGGAATTGTGATACTGCTTCCGGCTTTTATCGTGGCGTTTCATTTTTGTGAGCGCCTCGTCTGCGGATACATGCTTGACTTCCATGATTCGCTTCTGCTTCACATCGGTGTCGCCGACAAGGAAGATGGAGATCAGTCCATCATTATCCTGTAAGATGTCCTCGGCACAACGACCGAGTACTACATAGGATTCTCCGCTTTCTGCCTTTTCCTTCAGGAAATTAAACTGCATTTCTGCAATAATCTTTTCTACGGAGTTTGACTGTCCGAGTACCGTTCTGGTGATAAAAGGATTTGCTGGCTTTTCGTCGTATTTCTTATAGACATCGTAAGAATTTCCAGTTTCCTTGGAAAGCTCGTCGAGAATATTTCTGTCATAAAGTGGAATATTGTAATGCTTGGCGATCATTTCTGCGATTACATGTCCGCCGCTTCCATACTCTCGTCCGATTGAAATAATGACCTGTTTGTTCATAAATATACGCTCCCTTCTGTCGTGAAATGTGTCTGCCATTCGCGCTTTTTTTATTTACAATTATACATAAGATGGACGGAAAAAGTCAATGTATGTATGCAGGAAAAATGGGAAAAACTGTATCTGTGAAGAAGTATAAAAACAGGGAGAAACAGACAATGAAAAAAACAACTGAATTTACACCGACAGCTTTTATTTTAGGAATTTTACTTGCCGTTGTATTTGGTGGTGCCAATGCCTATCTGGGGCTGCGTGTCGGTATGACGGTATCCGCATCCATTCCGGCAGCCGTGATCTCGATGGGGATTGTGCGGCTGTTGTTAAAGCGGGATTCGATTCTGGAAAATAACATGGTACAGACAATCGGCTCCGCCGGAGAATCGCTGGCGGCAGGTGCAATCTTTACGCTTCCAGCGTTGTTTATGTGGGCGAAGGAGCATGGCACGGCGATGCCGTCTTTTTTTACGATCGCGATGCTTGCCATAAGCGGCGGTCTGCTTGGCGTGCTTTTCATGGTGCCGCTTCGCCACGCGCTGATCGTGGAAGAACATGACCGCCTGCCATACCCGGAGGGAACGGCATGTTCGAAGGTGCTGCTTGCTGGAGAAGAGGGTGGCGCGAAAGCAAAGAAGGTATTAAAAGGATTGCTCGCGGCAGCTGTCTATAAATTTTTAGCAGACGGATTGAAACTGTTTCCAAGTGAAGTCGATTTTGAAAGCCGGAAGCTGCGTGGGGCAGGCTTTGGTATCGACGTGCTACCGGCATTGGTGGGTGTTGGATATATCTGCGGCGCGCGTGTGTCTTCGTATCTGTTGAGCGGGGCGGTACTTGGCTGGCTCGTGCTGATGCCGGCGTTCGTGCTGGTTGGTGGGGATAATATCTTGTTTCCAGCGACGAGAGCAATCGGCACTTTAACCACATGGGAATTGTGGGGAAACTATATCCGCTATATTGGAGCCGGAGCAGTTGCGGCAGGCGGAATTATCAGCCTTGTAAAGACGTTGCCATTGATCGTGACGACCTTCCGTAAGGCAGTGCGTGGCTATGGGAATACGGGAAGGGAACGGACAGAACGTGATATTCCGATGCGGTATGTGATCATTGGAATTGTGGCAATCCTGTTGTTCCTGTGTGTGATGCCACAGATCCGGCTGTCTGTGCCGATGGCACTTTTTATTGCCGTGTTTGGATTTTTCTTTGCAACCGTCAGTGCACGGATGGTTGGTCTTGTCGGTTCTTCGAACAATCCGGTATCTGGTATGGCAATCGCGACATTGCTGCTTGCATCCTTTGTGCTGAAATTAACCGGGCAGACCGGATTAAAAGGAATGACAGTTGCAATCTCAATGGGAACGGTCATCTGTATTGTCGCGGCAATGGCAGGGGATACGTCGCAGGATTTGAAAACTGGTTTTATCGTCGGGGCAACACCGTGGAAGCAGCAGGTTGGAGAGCTGATCGGGGCGGTTGTTTCCGGACTTGCAATCGGTGGTGTGCTGTATCTGTTGCAGGCAGCATGGAGCTTCGGTGATCCGGAGCTTCCGGCACCGCAGGCAACATTGATGAAGCTGGTTGTGGAAGGTGTGATGGGAGATTATCTGCCATGGGGACTGATTCTGATCGGCGTATTTATCGCAGTTGCGGTTGAGATCGTTGGGATTCCGGTGCTTCCTTTTTCTATCGGATTGTATCTGCCGATTCATCTGTCAACAGCGATTATGGTTGGCGGTCTGTTGCGCGCGTTTTATGAAAGGAAAAAGAATGAGGCGTATGTGCAGGATGGAATCTTATTTTCTTCCGGACTGATCGCCGGAGAGGGATTGATCGGAATTCTGTTAGCGGTGACGGCTGTACTTGGTGTGAGTGCAAAATTTGATTTATCCGGGCGTGGAATCAGTCTGGGAGCGGCAGGAAGTCTGGCAGCATTTTTGATCCTGCTTGTCATAATGATCTGCGTGATAAAAAAACAGGAAAAAATGGAAATTGATAGTTGACATCTGAAAAAGGAATGCTATAATAAACAAAAACATATGAATAATTGTTCATATGATATCGAGAAAAAAGGAGATATGATGATGAAGAAAACTTACAAAATTGATGTTGATTGTGCAAACTGTGCAAATAAGATGGAGGACGCTGCTAAGAATACAGCTGGTGTCAAGGACGCAACTGTAAACTTTATGGCACTCAAGATGATCGTAGAGTTTGAAGAAGGTGCAGATGCAAAGGCAGTTATGAAGGACGTTCTGAAGAACTGCAAGAAGGTAGAGGATGACTGCGAGATCTTCTTATAAGAGATCTGCACAGATGCAGCAGGTGTGCATAAGTAAGTAGAAGAAGCAGACAGAGATAGGAAGTGACGGCTATGACGAAGAAGCAGAAGAAGGTATTGATTCGGATCATTATTGCAGCGGTATTGGTGATCGCTTTGCAGTTTATCCCGGTGAAAGGATACGTGCGGTTCGGACTGTATATGATTCCGTATTTTGTAATCGGATATGATATCCTGAAGAAGGCAGGAAAGGGAATTTTGAACCGACAGATTTTCGATGAGAATTTCCTGATGGCAGTTGCCACCATCGGTGCGATCGCACTCGGTGATTACAAGGAAGGCACTGCGGTTATGCTCTTCTATCAGATTGGAGAGCTGTTTCAGAGCTACGCCGTTGGTAAGAGCCGCCGGAACATCAGTGATCTGATGGATATCCGCCCGGACTATGCAAATGTAGAGAAGGACGGAGAGCTTGAGCAGGTTGATCCGGATGAGATTGAGATCGGTACGGTTATCGTTGTACAGCCGGGTGAGAAGGTGCCAATCGATGGAGTCGTTGTTGAGGGAACATCATCTTTAAATACAAGTGCACTGACCGGTGAGAGTGTACCGCGGGAAGTAAGCGTGGATGATGAGATCATCAGTGGATGCATCAACATGACCGGACTTTTGAAGATCCGTACGACGAAGGAATTCGGCGAGTCGACGGTATCGAAGATTTTGGAACTGGTAGAGAATGCAAGCTCCAGAAAATCCCGCTCCGAGAACTTTATCTCGAAGTTTGCGAAGATCTATACACCGGCAGTCTGCTATGGTGCTCTGGCACTTGCCATTTTACCGCCGATCGTGCGGATGGCATTTATGGGGCTTGCACCGGAATGGGGCGACTGGGTATATCGTGCCCTGACATTCCTTGTAATCAGTTGTCCATGTGCGCTGGTAATCAGTATCCCGCTTAGCTTCTTTGCAGGCATCGGCGGCGCGAGCCGGGAAGGTGTCCTTGTCAAAGGCTCAAGCTTCTTGGAGACATTGTCGCAGACGAAGATCGTCGTATTCGATAAGACCGGCACGATGACGAAGGGCGTATTTGAAGTAAATGGTATCCACCACAGCCCATATAAGGATGAGGAACTGCTCGAATATGCAGCCCTTGCAGAGAGCTATTCCACCCATCCGATCAGCAAGAGCTTACAGCGTGCGTATGGCAAGCCGATCGATAAGAACCGCGTCAGTGACGTGGAGGAGATCGGTGGTCATGGTCTGACAGCAAAGGTGGACGGAAAGGTTGTTGCAGCTGGAAATGCAAAGCTTATGAAGAAGCTCGGTATCGAGTATCACGACTGCAGCCATGTTGGAACGATTGTCCATGTAGCGATTGATGGTAAATACGCCGGACATATTCTGATCTCCGATGTCATCAAGGAGCATGCGGCAGAGGCGATCGCCGCACTGAAGAAGTCCGGTATTGAGAAGACCGTTATGCTGACCGGAGATGCCAAGAATGTGGCAGATCATGTAGCCGCACAGCTAGGCATCGATGAGGTATGCAGTGAGCTGCTTCCGGGCGATAAGGTAGAAAAGGTTGAAGAACTCTTGACGAAAAAGTCGGAAAAGGATAAACTTGCATTTGTGGGTGATGGAATCAACGACGCACCAGTTCTCTCACGTGCCGATATCGGTATTGCGATGGGCGCGCTTGGCAGTGACGCCGCCATCGAGGCCGCCGACATCGTGCTGATGGACGACGACCCTGCCAAGATCAGCCTGGCCATGCGCATCTCCCGCAAGTGCATGCGCATTGTCTACCAGAATATCGTCTTTGCGCTGGCGGTCAAGGCGCTCTGCCTGATTTTGACGGCGCTGGGCATCACCAACATGTGGTGGGGCGTCTTCGCCGATGTCGGCATCATGGTCCTGGCCGTGCTGAACGCGACCCGGATGCTGAATGTGAAAGAGTATCAGTAAAATTGCAATAGAAAAGGCGTGTGCCCGGTGTGGGTACACGCCTTTTTGAAATGGCTTCCCCCGCGGGGGAAGCTGTCAGTGGCCCAGACCACTGACTGATGAGGGCAGAGTTTACCATCACGACCCGTGCATGGGCCGCAACCGGAAGGCCAGCCCTCATCCGCCATCGGGCGGGGCCTCGGGCAC
>ENA-OROO01001729-OROO01001729.1-human-gut-metagenome-genome-assembly--contig:-NODE-1729-length-10754-cov-3.214973_pt1 | contig 10754 bp, 9 predicted proteins | sample MGYA00242130_ERZ509052 | MGnify/ENA primary metagenome ERZ509052 (study PRJEB26280, sample SAMEA2338730) | human gut metagenome | biome: human gut; feature: human-associated habitat; material: faeces... | reverse complement strand
GCGGCTTCGCCAGCTGCTCTTCGACCTCCTCGGCCGTCGCCCCGGGATAGACGCCCACGACGACGCCCTGCCGGATCGTGTACTCGGGGAACTCCTGCTTGGGAATGCGCGCAAGGGCGTAGATTCCGAACACGAACAGGCAGCCCACGATCAGGAAGGTGATGCGAAAATTCCGCATCGACCAGGCTATTACGCTATTCGAACTTCTCATCGCCATACGACTTTACTGCCCTCGCCGATCTTCTGCATGCCGTCCACGACGATGCGGTCGCCCGCCGCGACGCCCCCGGTCAGCACGATGCCGTTGTTCACCAGCCGCCCCGTCGTGACGGCCGTACGCACGGCCGAATCGCCGCGCACGGTCCACACGAAACGGCTCCCGTCGCCCGCCTGCTGCACGGCGCGCAGCGGAACGGCAATCTCCTCGGCCGACTCTGCGGGCGAAACCGTCACGCGGCACACCATGCCCGGCAGCAACTCGCCAGCGGCGTTGTCCAGCGTGGCGCGCACGTCGTAGGTGTGGGCCGCGGGATTGGCCACGGCGCCCTTTTCGATCTTCCCGGCGGGGAACACCCGGTCGCCGAGCGCGGCGACGCCCACCCCGATCCGGCTGTCGGCGCCGAGCCGGGCGATCTCCTGCTCGGGGACCGAGAAGCGCACCTTGACGCGTCCGACTTCGAGCAGCGTCAGCACGGGAACGCCCGGCAGGGCCGTCTCCCCGGCCGAAATCCGCCGCTGGCCGACCACCCCGGAAAAGGGCGCGTAAAGCGAGCAGTCCTCCAGATTCTTCTTCGCGATCCCGAAGGCCGCCTCGGCCTGCCGCAGCCGGGTCTGCGCCTCGACCCACTTGATCTCGGGCAGGCTCTCGGCGTCGTAGAGCTGTTTCAGACGCGCGCAGGCGTCCTTCGCCTGATTCAGCGCGGCTTCGGCGGCCTCGAAAGTCCGGCGCGCCGAGGTGGGATCAAGCTCGGCGAGCAGGTGACCTTTGCCGACGCGCCGGCCCTCGTCCGCAAAGGTGCGGGCGACGGTCCCGGCGACGGGGAAGCTCAAGGCGGCCGAAGACTCCTCTTCGATCGCACCTACATAAACGGCCGCCCCGACGTCGGCCGAGGGCGCGGCCACGATGGTTTCGACACGCAGCGGATCGACCGTGCGGTTCTTTTTCGGAGATGAACAGCCGGCGGCCAGCAGCAGCGCGGCACAGAAAACAGTTCGTTTCATCGGTTCTTCAATTTTTCGATGCAAAGTTCCCCTTTTAGCTCCCTCCGGAAAAGGCCGCCGTGTCGGTTAAATTAGCCGATTGGTTCGATTTCCAACCTTTCGACAAATCGTATTCGGCAAATTCGTTATATTTGCCCGAAATACGACCGATAAAATGAACGAAAAGGAGATTCAGAGCTTCTCGCTCGAAACATTGCTCACCGTCAACGAACCGCGCCCGGAAGACCTCTATTTCGATGGCTGTCTGATCGCTTCGCGCGTCAAGATCATGGACACGGTCAACATCGACCTGTTCCGCTACCCGACGCGTCTCGATGCCTTCGCGATCCTTTTTTGTTCCGAAGGTTCGATTTCGTTCACCTCGGGACTGCGCCGCCACACGCTCGACGCGAAGATGCTGTTCATCCTCCTGCCCGGCTCGATTCTGCAAGTGGAATCCATCCGGCCAGAGTCCTCGGTCTACACGGTGATCTGCGAAGAGGAGTTCATCCGGCGCATCAACATCGACATCAAACTGCTTTCGAGGCTCTTTTTAAGCGTCGAGAAACAGCCCTGCCTGCGGCTCTGCGAAGCCGAATGGGCCGGCATCACCGGCTCGTTCGCCGAAATCCGCTCCGAGAGCCTGCCCCGCCCGGGCGACGTCTATTCGCCGGAGGTCCTGCGCTCGATGATCCGCACGCTGGCCTACAAGGTCTGCCGCATCATCGGGCGGCACATCGAGTCGCAGCCCGCCCCGGAGACCTCGGCCCGCAGCCGCAACGACGAGTATTTCAACCAGTTTATGAGCGAACTGACCAAACATTACATGCAGGAGCGTTCGGTGGGCTTCTACGCCGGGCAGCTGCACCTGACGCCCAAATACCTCACGACGATCATCCGCAAGACCTCGGGCCGCACCGCCGCCGAATGGATCGACGACTACGTGGTGCTCGAAGCCAAAAACCTGCTGAAATATTCGACGATGAGTATTCAGGAGATCGCCTACTGCCTCAATTTCCCCAACCAGTCCTTCTTCGGCAAGTATTTCCGCAACCACACGGGCATGCCCCCGTCGGCATACCGGATGAGCAAATAGCCGGAGGTTTTGCAGCGGTCCGACTTTTTCGTATCTTTGGTGTCGTAACGACACTTTCCGAAGGTCGGCAGGTTCCACCGAGTCACACGGCAGTCCGGTATTGCAGCGATCCGACTTTTTCGTATCTTTGTAAATAAAGTGCATTCCGATATGGCAAAATACGATTTCGATCAACTGATCCCGCGCCGGGGAACCAACTCGGTGAAGTGGGACGAGGAACCTGCGGCCGACATCCTCCCGATGTGGGTCGCCGACATGGATTTCCGCACGGCCCCGTGCGTCGTCGAGGCGCTCCGCCGCCGGGTGGAGCACGGCGTCTACGGCTACGCCACGGTCCCGGAGAGCTACTACGGGGCGGTCACCTCCTGGTTTGCCCGGCGGCACGGCTGGGTGCCCGGAGCGGACTGGATACTTCCCGTGACGGGCGTGATCCCGGCGCTCTCGGCCATTCTCCGGGCGCTGACCCGTCCCGGAGACCGGGTGCTGGTGCTGACGCCCGTCTACAACCACTTCTTCATCGCCATCGACAACAGCGGGTGCTCCGCCGCGGAGTGCGAACTGACTTACGGCGACAACCGCTATACGGTCGATTTCGACGCGCTGGAACGCCGGGCCGCCGACCCTGCCGTGAAACTGATGCTGCTCTGCAACCCGCACAACCCCGCGGGGCGGGTCTGGACGCCCGAAGAGCTGCGCCGCATCGGCGACATCTGCCTGCGCCGCGACATACTGGTCGTGGCCGACGAAATCCACTGCGAGCTGGTGATGCCGGGATTCCGCTACACCCCCTTCGCCTCGCTTTCGGAGGAGTTCGCGCGCCGCTCGGTCACCTGCGCCTCGCCCAGCAAGGCGTTCAACCTCGCGGGAGTGCAGGTGGCCAACATCTTCGCCGCCGACGCCGGCCTCCGGGAACGGATCGCCCGGTCGCTCGAAATCAACGAGACGGGCATGATCAGCCCCTTCGCCATCGAGGCTCTGACGGCGGCCTACACGGACGGCGCGGAGTGGCTCGACGCGCTCAACGGCTACCTGTGGGAAAACTACCTTTTCCTGCGGGACTACTTCGCGCGGCATCTTCCGCAGTTCCCGGTGCTTCCGCTGGAAGGGACCTACCTCGTCTGGACCGACTGCCGGGCCGCGGGGCTGTCGTCCGACGCGCTCACCCGACGGCTGCTGGACGAAGGCCGCCTGCACGTCAACTCCGGGTCCATGTACGGCGCCGCGGGCGAAGGCTTCATCCGCCTGAACATCGCCTGCCCGCGCAAACTGCTGGCCGAGGGTCTCGACCGCCTGAAAAGGGTTCTGACAACCTGAAAAACGGTTGGCTTTCCGAAAAATATTGCTATCTTTGCACAAGTTAATCACACCTGTAACCCAAATGAAGAAAATAGCACTTCTGCTGCTGTTAGCAGCCTCTTTTTCAATGCCGGCATTCGCCGCCGACGGCGCCGAACCGATCAAACTGATCTCCTACAACCTGCGCAACAGCCACGGCAAGGACGGCGACAACGTCTGGATGAAACGTCGTCACGCCACTCCGGAGATGATCCGCCGGGAGGCTCCCGACGTGTTCGGCGTGCAGGAAGGACTTATCGACCAGCTGCACTACATCGACACCGAGTGCCCGCAGTACGCCCGCGTGGGCGTGGGCCGCGACGACGGCGCCGAGAAGGGCGAGTTCATGGCCGTCTACTACCTGCGCGATCGTTTCGAGCTGCTCGACAGCGGCACGTTCTGGCTCAGCGAAACACCCGACAAGGTGTCGCGCGGCTGGGACGGGGCCTGCAACCGCACGGTGACGTGGGTCGAACTCAAGGACCGGAAGTCGGGCAAGGAGTTCTTCTATTTCAACACCCACCTCGACCACAAGGGCAAGGCGGCGCGCGAAGAGGGCGTGAAGCTGCTCATCGAAAAGATCCACGAGATCGCCGGCAAGAAAGCCCCGGCCATCGTCGGCGGCGACTTCAACACCCCGGTCGACAGCCCGATCTTCAAACCCCTGACCAAATATATGGTCTCGGCCCGCGCCAAGGCCGCTACGACCGACCACAAGGGGACTTTCAACGGATTCGGCTCGGCTCCCGACACCATCGTGATCGACCACCTCTATTTCCGGGGGAAGCTCAAATGCCTGCGCTTCGCCACCCTCACGGGCGACTACGGCGCGCCCTACATTTCGGACCACTACCCCATCGCGATGGTCTTCACACTTTAAGAACACGAAAAATCCCGGAGCGCAAACTCCGGGATTTTTCGTATCGCCGCACGCCGGCCGCCCCGGCTACCCTTTCCGACTGCGCAGGACCACGACCGACACCGCCGCTACGATCAGCAGGATGCCCGCGGCGCCCTTCGCCGTGAAAGGCTCGGCAAAAACCCAGACGCCGATCACCACGGCGGTCAGCGGCTCCATGGCCCCGAAAATCGAGGTCAGCGTCGGCCCGATGCTCTTGATGGCCTGCACCAGCGCCATGTTCGAGACGGCCGTCGCCGGAATGGCCACACCGAGGATATAGAGCCACGTATGCGGGTCGGTCTCAAGACGCACGCCGCCCGTCAGCAGGCCCCCGGCGATGAAGAACAGCGCACCGAAGGCCATCACGCAGCAGGTCAGCACCGTGGAGTCGATCTCCACCGCGCGGCTCCGGCGCACGCCCACGATGTAACCGCCGTAGGCGACGACCGAGACGGTCGCCGAAACGATCCCCAGCGTCGTGTCGCCGTGCGAGAAATCGACGTTGCCCAGCGACAGCAGCACCGCGCCGACGATCGACATGCCGATCGCCGCGAAGGTCCACGCCGAACCGCGTTCACGGAAGAAACACATCATCACGACGGCCACGACCAGCGGATACATGAAGTGAATCGTCGAGGCCACCCCGCTGGCGATGTTCTGATAGGCGATCACCAGGCTCAGCGACGTCGCGGCGCGGAACAGGCTCAGCAGGAACACCGTGCCCAGTTCGCGCCTCCCGAGGCGGAAATCGCACCCCGCCAGCAGGCCGTAGGCTCCCAGACACAACGACGCCACACCCCAGCGGTAGGTCAGGACCTCGAACGACGAATAACCCACGCCCAGCAACAGCAGGGTGAACAGCGGGGCCAGTCCGAATGTCGACGAGGAGAGAGCCGCCCAGAGAATGCCTTTGACACGCAACATAAAAAACTCGTTTGGAGCCGCAAAAATAAGAAATATATCGCCATTCCGCACAGCCCCGGAGTGAAAAGCGCCGCCGCAGAGCGGTTTTCCCCGCTTCCCGGCCGGGGTTCCGGAATCCGCCGCCGGGACCGTCCCGAACTCCCCGCCGCCCGGCCGACTGTCGCCGAGCCTGCCTCCGCCCCGCAATCGACGACGGCCGCTTTCCCGCCGCAGGCTTCCGGTCCGTCCGCCGGGCCTGCCTCCGCCCCGGCCCGGCAATCAGCGCCGAATCGCTTGCCCGTGCGGAATTTAATGCTACCTTTGCCGTATAAACCCCGATCGCATGAAATGGTACTCGAAATACCTCCCCGTCTATGAAAAGCCCTTCGCCGAAGTCCCCGCGGAGACCGTCGCCGAAGTGCGCGCGAAACTCGCCGAACGACAGTCGGACCGGCCGCTGGCGACCGTGTCGGTCATCGCCTGCAACGAGGAAAACCGGCTGACGGCCTGTCTCTGGTCGCTCGCCGAACAGCGATGCCGCTACCCGATGGAGATCATCGCCACGGACAACCTGTCGAAGGACCGCACGGCGGAGATTTTCGAAACCCTCGGTCTGCCGTGGCAGCGCGAAACGACGCCCGGATGCGGCCATGCACGCCTCTGCGGACTGAACCGCGCCCGGGGAAAATACCACATCAACATCGACGCCGACACCATATACCCGCCGCGCTACGTCGAAACGATGGTCGACGCGCTGGAACGCCGGGGCGTCGTGGCGGCCAGTTCGCTGTGGAGCTACATTCCCGACGCAGCCCACTCCGCCGCCGGACTTTGGCTCTACGAACTGGCCCGCGACACGCACCTGTGGCTCCAGTCGTTCCAACGTCCCGAATTGAGCGTCCGCGGACTGGTTTTCGCCTACGATACCGAGCTGGCCCGCAAGGTGGGCATCCGCACCGACATCATCCGCGGCGAGGACGGATCGCTGGCCCTCGGACTCAAGCCGTACGGCCGCATCGCCTTCGTCCGCAGCCGCCGGGCCGCGCCGTGACGGGCTACGGCACCGTCTCGAAGGACGGCACGCTGCTGGACAGTTTCCGCGTGCGGGCCGTCAAGGCGCTGAAAGGCCTCGGCGGAATGTTTTTCAAAAAATCGGAATACAAGGACGAGGAGGACAACCTGTTGAAATAGCGCTTTGGCCCGGACCCAACCAAAGGCCCGGGCCAAAGTGCGGAACCAGGCAGAAAGCATCAGACCGGGCAGAGAGCGCCGGACCGGGCAGAAAAGCACCGGACCGGAAACGGCCGGCCCCGCCCCTCTACCCGGCCCCTTACAGCGATCAGAACCGCTTGGTGTAGGCGTGGCAATAGGGCTGCGCGCCTTTGCGGTCGTAATAGTCTTGGTGATACTCTTCCGCCGGCCAGAAAGTCGTGGCCGCCGTGACGCGCGTGGCGACGTCGTACCCTTTCGCACGCAGCTCGGCGATCAGTTTTTCAGCCGTCGCGCGCTGGGCCGGTGTCGTATAGAAGACCTCCGAACGGTACTGGTCGCCGATGTCGGGACCCTGTCGCCCGACCTGCGTGGGGTCGTGAATCTCGAAAAAGAGCCGCGCCAGCTTTTCGTAGGAGACTTTCGCCGGATCGAACGTCACCCGCACCGCCTCGGCATGTCCCGTGCGGTGGCTGCACACCTCCTCGTAAGTGGGATTCTCCGTATGTCCGCCGATGTATCCCGACACGACATCGAGCACCCCCGGCTCCTTCGAAAGCAGATGCTCCACGCCCCAGAAACAGCCTCCGGCGAAGATCGCCGTCTCGGTCCGCTCCTTTTTCGCCGCGGGCACGAACTCCAGCGACACGGAGTTGACACAGTGGCGCGTGTTCCGGGGCGTAAAACCCTCGCCCGTGAAAACATGGCCCAGATGGCCGCCGCACCGGGCGCAGGTGATCTCCGTGCGCCGCCCGTCGGCATCGACGGTCCGTTTCACGGCTCCGGGAATCTCGTCGTCGAAACTCGGCCAGCCGCACCCCGCGTCGAACTTGTCCGACGAACGGTACAACGGCGCGCCGCACTGCCGGCAGACGTAGGTTCCGTCCTCCTTGTGTTTGTAGTAGCGGCCCGTGAAGGGGGCCTCGGTCCCCTTGTCCACGATCACCCGCTTCTCCTCCGGTGTCAAAGGTTTCATATTTTGTCCATTTACGGTCCCGCACAGGGCGAGGCAAATTATCAGAATAACGGTTTTCATAAATATCTCCAATCAAAAACTGCGCCGCCCGGGCAAAAAGCAGGATTCCGGAGAAGATCCCAAACGCCGATTCGGGTCCGGACCGTTTCGCCCCGCCCGCACCCCTGAAAGCCGGGTTATGACAAGGGCGGACGCCCCGTTCCGAAGCGTATCGGCCAGCCCCTGCCTATAAACCGCACATCTTGCGCCCGCGCAGGAACACCTGCCGGATCAGCGGCGTCTGGTAGGCATAGGAGAAAAATTCGACCGACGGCATCGGTTTGGTTATGAAAAAGTTGGCGACCTTACCTAAAGTGACGCTTCCGTAGTCGCGGCTCAACCCCATGGCATAGGCGCCGTTGAGCGTCGCGGCGTTGATCGCCTCGGCGGGGGTCATCTTCATGCGGATCGAGGCCAGCGAACAGACCATGCGCATGTTGCCCGAGGGCGACGACCCGGGGTTGTAGTCCGAAGCCAGCGCCACGCCCAGCCCGGCGTCGATCATCGCGCGCGCCGGAGGATAGCTCATCCCGAGGAAGAACGCCGCGCCCGGCAGCAGCGTCGGCATGGTCGCCGCGCCGCGCAGCGCCTCGATCTCCTCCCGTCCCATGCGTTCGAGGTGGTCCACCGACAGGGCGTCGCAGGCCACGCCCACCTGCACGCCGCCCGAGACGGCCAGTTCGTTGGCATGGATTTTCGCCCGCAGCCCCAGTTTGCGCGCGGCTTTGAGAATACGGGCCGTCTCTTCGACCGTGAAAAAACCTTCGTCGCAGAAGACGTCGACGAAATCGGCCAGCCCTTCGGCCGCCACGGCGGGCAGCATTTCGTTGCACACCAGATCGACATACTCCCCCTGCCGTCCCCGGTAGGCACGCGCCACGGCATGCGCCCCGAGGAACGTGGCCCGCACCTCCAGCGGCACGCTTTCGCGGATGCGGCGGATGACGCGCAGCATCTTCAGCTCGTCCTCGGTGATCTCAGACTTGTAGGCCAGAGCGGCCAGGCCCTTGATGGCAACAGCAGCGCCGTTGACGGAGATGGTGCCGTTCTCCTCGCCGGAGGCGATCAGGATGTCAACCATCTTGTCGGAGATAGCCAGGGCAGCGCCGTTGACCTTGACGCCTTCGAGGATGTTGGCCTCGCCGCCGGCGGCGACCAGGTTATCGACCTTGGTGGTGACCGCTTCCAGCTTAGTACCCAGGGCGGCGTCTTCGGACTTGACCTTGTTGGCAAGCACCTTAATCTGTTCGAGATTTACGAATTTGGACATATTTTTGTCCTCCTTAAAAAATATTCAATTTCGGGGATGCCCCCGGAATTGTCGATAAAAATACCGCCGCTTCAAGCGACGGTGCTATGGGATTGTGGGGCGGCTTATTTGCCGTCCTCTGCGCCGAACACTTCGTTCAGCGCGCCGGTGGTCTCCTCAGTGTTGGCCGCATCGACCGACAGCTTGCCCTCGTTGTCCACGGTCAGGCCGTCGCCCACCTTCACGCCGCCCAGGCGGAAGGGGGTTGCCGTCGGCAGGGTGTAGCTCCCGTCGCCGCTCTTGCCTCCGCCGCCCTGGCCGACCAGCAGCACGCTTCCGGTCAGCTCGCCGTCCGGCACCTTCATCGCCCAAAAGCGCAGCACGCCGCTCGCGGTCTCCACCGTGGGGCACAGCTCGCACGCCTTGGCCGCCGCCAGGCACGCCTTGTCCAGCGTTGCGATTGGCGTGTGCATGGCGGTCGCCTCGTCGCACACCACATCAGCCCGGCACGGGTAGGTGCCGCCGCCCTCGTCGTCCTCCGCGCCGCCCGCGCTCTGCCATGCCTCATGCGGGATGGTAAAGGCCACGCACACGGCGCTCGCCGTGTCGGTGGTCGGGTCCAGCGTAAAGGTCAGTGCGTCGCTGTTGGTCATAACGATGTGCATGAGAATGGTCAGCGCAGCGGCGATGCCGTCCTCGATGGCTGCCTTCTCCGTGTCCGGCAGGTTGCACACGGCGATCATGTCGCCCTCGTCGTCGATCAGGGCAGCTTCCCGCGCGGTGAAGCCTCCCACGGTCCCCGGCAGCACGAACTTCACGTCTACCATGTTAGAGGATTTGCTGTTGATCTCTTTGCTGGCGATGGCCCCGCGCCACACCTCATGCACCAGCGCGGTCATATCCGCCGTGGGCAGGTAGTAGCTTCCGCCGGCGTCGCCCACCGCCGCCATGACGACGTTGACCTTCTTGCCGTTCAGAATGGCGTTGGTCATTTTCTCTTTGCCGATGTCGGTCACGAGGGTCTTGTACTTTCGGTCCTGTTTGGTGACAACTACGTTTTCAGTGTCCATTTCATCCTCCCCCTTCCGGGTATATTTCAACGACCTGGCTCGCAGCGGTCCCGCCGCCCCGGTCCAGCTCTGTCGTTGCTTCGATTTGCTCGGTCAGCTCCGGCCAGACCTCAAGCGCCTGGTCCGTGTGCGCCGCGCCGCCGGTGTTCCGCGTCACGGTGATCTCCACCACCGCCGCCAGCTCCGGCCATACCTCCACGGCCTGCGCGGTGCTCGCGGCTCCGCCTGTGTGCCGGTATGTCAGGATTTCCAGCGCCTCCGTCAGCTCCGGCCAGACCTCCGCCGTTTGGCTCATGCTGGCCGCGCCGCCAGTCAAGCGCTCGCCGGTCACTTCCAGCTCGCTCACAAGCTCCGGCCATACCTCGATGATCTGGCTCATGGAGCAGCACCCGCCCGTGATCACCACGGCTTCGCACTCATGCTGAATGTCGATCATGTCCAGGTGGCTGCGCTCGTTCTTCGTGGTCAGGATGCCGGTCTTGAGCCGCCGGTATTCCGCCGCCGTGATGCCTTCCTTCGGCAGCGGCAGGCTCACCCGGAAGCAGCCCGGCCTCCCGTCGTACTGGAACCACTCCGTCACGGTGGCCTCCGGGTAGATGGCGTGCACCTGCAGCTTCACCGCCGCCGCTGTGCCCATCAGCCGCCGGACCGTCAGCGCCGTCTTCACGATGCGGCGCTTCTGCTCCACCGTCAGTTCGGTGTCGTACCAGTCGATCTTCCAGTCCACGGCCAGTACATCCAGCACCGTCTCCGGCGCAGTGTCCCGCCGTGTGTAG
>ENA-OROO01001725-OROO01001725.1-human-gut-metagenome-genome-assembly--contig:-NODE-1725-length-10777-cov-3.473979_pt1 | contig 10777 bp, 9 predicted proteins | sample MGYA00242130_ERZ509052 | MGnify/ENA primary metagenome ERZ509052 (study PRJEB26280, sample SAMEA2338730) | human gut metagenome | biome: human gut; feature: human-associated habitat; material: faeces... | reverse complement strand
CGCCAGCCATAGCAATACCGAACATGCCTGAAACTGCGTATGAAACATAAGTTGTAATACCTAAAACAATAAGTGGGTACATACAAGACTTCATACCAACTGAAAGCCCCTGTGTAATAGTTAAAGCTGCACCTTCCTTAGAAGCCTGTGCAATTGTCTGTGTTGGCTTGTAATCATAACTTGTATAGTATTCTGCGATACCACCGATGATAACACCACTCACTACGCCAAGTGAAGCAGCAATCCAAGGTGATATGAAACCAATGTTAAATCCTGCAACCTTAAGAATATCTGCATTCTCGCCATTGAATAACAGATATGTAGCAACGAATCCGCCGATAATTGTAATTCCGGCAGCACTCCATGTTGAGATATTAAGATCTCTGTGAGGATTATCAGAACCATTCTTTAAGAGAACATAAGCGATACCAAGAATAGATGCGATAAGTCCGATTGCAGCGAATACAAGTGGGAAATACATCATCTTAGAGAGCATTTCGTCTGAAACTTCAAGGTTATTAGCTACATTTGAAAGGTAAAGACTTACTGCAAGAATAATTGCTGAAGATATAGCTCCAACAAATGATTCAAGAAGGTCAGAACCAAGTCCGGCAACATCACCTACATTATCACCAACGTTATCTGCGATAGTGGCAGGATTTCTTGGATCATCTTCAGGAATGTGTGCTTCTGTCTTACCAACAAGGTCAGCTCCCATATCAGCTGCCTTAGTATATATACCGCCACCAACACGGTTGAACATAGCAACAATAGAGCAGCCAAGTGCGTAGCATGAAAGACACTGTGTGAATACATGAGCACCACGGAGAGCCTCAATGTCAAGCATGTTAAGACCAAATCCAAATATGATGTATACAAGGAAAAGTCCTAAAAGTGCGAAACCGCCAACGCAGAGACCCATAACTGAGCCACCTTTTAAAGCTACCTTAAGTGTTGAACCAATGTTCTTAGTGTTGCGGGCTGTATTAGAAACTCTTACATTAGCGTAAGTAGCAATCTTCATACCTACCCAGCCTGCTGATGCACTCATGATAACACCAATCATGAAACATACAGATGGCTCCCAGCTGAATTCTCCATACTGGACAGTGAATATAGCTGCAAATGCGATTGCAATAATAACAACTACTACTGCAATGATTTTGTACTCGTATGTAATAAATGCGTTAGCACCAACTCTTATGGCTGCTGCGATTTCTTTCATACGGTCAGTTCCTTCATCAAGTTTCTTAACACCGATGAAGTTGAATGCTGCATAACCGAGCGCAAGCAGGGCTGCAACGATGACTAGAATTAATAAAGCTTCCATGTTTTTCTCCTCGTTAAAAAATTATGTCCGTTACGCGTGCCTGTAGAGATAATAAATGTGGCGTCATTTATTATCATACTTCAAAACACCAACTTGTTAAAGTTTACTAAAAAACATTATGAAAGTCAAATTGAATTATGCATATTCACTATATAATTATGTTAAATTATTTAATGAAAGCGATAGGGGCACAATTGCTTAATTATTAAGAATAAGATATAATTAATGCTTAAATAAGGCACTATATATAAAATTAATTGAAAGGATAGTTTACCCTATGAAAATGAAATTAAGAAAATTAATGCAGCAGGCTGCATCATATATCGAGATTGTATTATCTGCATTTTTACTGATGGTTATAATATTTCTTGCAGGGGAATTTATTGTCGAAAGCGTGATGGGGATAGGATATGATAACGCCACGCTTGAGTATTTTCTTGAAAAAGTTATGACATTTGCAATTGGAGTTGAGTTTGTAAAGATGCTCTGCACTCATACTCCGGGTACGGTTATTGAAGTTCTGCTTTTTGCTATTTCAAGACAGATGATAGTAGGACATGTATCAGGTTTTGAGGTACTGGCTGGGGTGGCTGCAATTGCGGGATTATTTGCAACACATAAGTTTCTTTACGCTAAATCATTTGGAACTGAAGAGAAAGAAGAAAAACAAGATAAGTAGAAAAGGAAGTCTAAAAATGTATAGTTCATTTTCAAAGAAGTTTAGGCAGATTAAACCTTACGATAATTATAATGTCACAGATGTACCATGGCATGAGGCTATGGTGGCAGGTAATGGAAGGCTTGGCGTGCTTGAATCATGTGCGCCTATAGAGGACAGTCTTATATATCAGAATGTTGAATTTGTCATGCCATCGGAAGACATGTGCCTTACGATGTTACAGCACAGTTAGATGAAGCCAGACAGTCAGTTATTAATTTTGATGATACATGGAATATACATGATAGAAAAAGAACGAATATGTACTGTTATCATCCAGGCCATATGATAAGACTGACACTTGAAGGAGAGCCGGATATTTCTGGTTACAGAAGATGGACAGATTATAAGACTGGTACAATAAATACTACATTTAAATCAGACGGAGCTTCTGTTTCAAAAAGTACATATGTATCGAGAAAACAGAATGTGATTATAACTAAAATAATATCTGAAAAGTCTGTGAATATGTCGATATCAACAGATGATTTTGAGTCTATGCCGAAATTCGGAGTTCAGAAGAACAATATCCCTGCGCCTGAAAGAAATATGCTGTATTCAAGATTTGTAAGAGATAACATAATAGGTACGGTTGTGCATTATCCTGAATATGAGGGAAGTGAGCTTGCAAAGGGTGGATTTGCAGGTGTTACAAGGATATTGACAGATGGTGATATGAGGGTTTCATCAAAGCCTAAAGACAGCCGGGCGTACACTTGTATTGATGAGACTGCGCCGGTTATTAATATATCACATGCAGAGAGTATAACACTTATAACTTACACAGACTGGACAGATGATTTGGGGGAATATTGTGAGTTCAGGGACAGAGTTAATGGCAAGGATACATTTGCACTGGTAGACAAATGTATTAACAAAGTTAACAGTGTCAATATAACGGAAGAACCGGTAAGCTTAGATCATAAGAATATAGAGCTTAAGCTTGACGGCGGATATTTTTGCGAGTCTGCTAATGAAGAACTGCTTGACTTGCAGAAAAATGAATATGACATTATGCCTCATCTGCTGGAAAAATTATATTATAACGGTCTGTATGGAATGCAGGCATGCGCAGGAACGACAGCACCAAGACTCAGCGGCTTGTGGGTTGGTGAGTGGAATCTGTTGTGGAGAAGTGCGTACACAATGGATGCCAATGTTAATATTCAGGTTTCGGGAATGAATGGCTCAGGGTTGTATGAAGCAGGTGTTGGTTATATGTGGTTTATTCTGCGGCAGATACCTGACTGGGTTAACAATGCAGCAATGGTGTATGGAATGAAGGATGCAGTGCTTATTCCGGTTAATACTGATGGACACAGGGCAATGATGGTAGAGTACGATATTAATTATCCATTCCAGTACTGGAATGCCGGTGCTGGCTGGATGCTTATTCCTATTTATGAATTCTTACAGACTTACGGCGACGCTGTGATAACAACTTTTGATGCGTCGCTGATTAAGATGTACGGCAAAGATACATTTGATGTAAGAAAAGATGTATATGAGCCACTTCTAAAAAAAGCCTATAATTTCTGGAAACAGATAGGAAATCCTGAGTATTATACAGATACAGACGGTAATGCAAGGTATGAGAAGGGAAAATGCAGCCTTAATGCGGGGGAGCATTATCTTATTATTCCATCATTTTCACCGGAGAATAAGCCTCTTGGATATCATAGTGCGATTACTGCCAATGCAGCAATGGATATCTCTGCGGCTAAAGATGTAATTAATATGTATATTGAGATGATTAATAAAGAGATGGCTGAAGAGAATAGGACTGCAGCAATGCAGGCTGTATCAGAGGCGGAAGCACTCTTAAGATTGTTACCTGATTTTATGTATGATGAGTCAGGTGCAGTTAAGGAATGGTCTATGAAGGAGTATGGCGAGAACAATGCACACAGGCATATAAGCCATCTTTATCCGGCATGGCCGGCTTTGCAGACTCAGCATGATAGTAAGTTAGCAGCTGCGTGTCGTCAGGCAGTTATTAACAGAAACCATGAGAATAAAGGAAAAGATGATACCGCTTCACATGGCTGGATACATAAGGCGTTAGTAGAGGCTCGTCTTAAAAATGCAGATGCTGTATATGATACGCTTAATCTGCTTGTGCACAGTGACATATTTTACACAACATTATTTACAGACCACAATACTGACAGGAGCAAAGGTGTATATTGTACAGATACTGCATTTGGACTGGTTGGAATTATTAATGAAATGCTTGTATATTCGGATGAACACACAATTGAACTGCTTCCGGCATGGTCAGACAAGCTTGGAAGCGGCATGGTTAAGGGACTTCGTACAAGATGCGGAATAACTATTGATGAACTTAAGTGGGATGTTGATAAGAAGAAAGTGTATGTAAGTCTTGACTGGGGTAATGCTGATGAAATTAATATAGTATGCGGGAAATACGAGATTGAAAAAATCGGACATGAAAGGCAGAGCTGATGATAACTACAACTTTATGTTATATAGAGAAGGACGGGAAGTATCTTATGCTTCACAGGGTGAAAAAGCATAATGATATTAATGAAGGTAAATGGATTGGAGTAGGCGGACATGCTGAGAATCAGGAGACTCCTGAGGAATGTCTTGTGCGTGAGGTAAAGGAAGAAACAGGTCTTACGCTTACTTCATACAGATTCCGCGGGCTTGTAACATTTATAAGTAATGAATGTGAGCCAGAGCTTATGTGTGTATTTACGGCAGATGGCTTTACAGGTGAGCTTATTGAATGTGATGAAGGAGAACTGGCTTGGGTTGATAAAGAAGAAGTTCCCGAGCTTCCGACATGGGAGGGTGACAGGGTATTTCTTAACCTTCTTCTTTCGGGAGAGGAGAGATTTTTCTCGATAAAGCTTAAGTATGAAGGCAGCAGACTTATGGAAAAACAGGTCAATCTGTATTAAAATACAGGTTTGAATATATTCAAGAGACAAGTGGATGTCCAAAAAGTCCGCGCGGGTATAACCGATTGGACCTAGAAGCGAATAGAAGGTAAGTGAAAGTCCAAAACAGCCGCAAGAAAGTGGCAGATTGGACATTGAGATAGAGAAAAGGCATCTCTTGAAAAGTTTATTGTTTATGTTAAAAAGAAAAATGAGGGCATTTGGATTGCAAGGGATTAACTTGCAATTCAAATGCCCTGATTGGTTATACACGATTTTTAATATTTAATTACTTAGGTCTTACAGTAAGTCTCTTGATAAGCCCATCTTCTGTTACTTCACGGACTGTAGCGATGGCCATGATGTTGTAACCGCCGAAGTTGGCGATGAATTCTGCCTGGGTAGAATTTACAACTTCACCATCTAAGATAGAGTATTTGCGGAAGCCGAACTTGTTACGGAAGAACATGTTGATAGCTTCACGTCCGTATATATGATATTCGTTCTGAGCTGCTGAGTTAGTACAATAATCGTTGATTATTCCGTCTGGAGAAAAGAGATTGGCAAGTCCTGCGTAATCTTTGTTTTCCATTGCTTCTACATATTTTTCAATTGCTGTCATGTTTAATGCCCTCCTTAATTAATATACTTTCTCTGTGTTTAATAATGCGTCTGTACCGCCATCAACGAACATGATATTTCCATTGACGCCTCTTGCTGAATCTGAAGCAAGGAATACCATAACCTCAGCAATTTCTTCTGGAGCCATGAGGCACTCCTGACCATACTTGGTTGGGATAGGAAGGGCATTAAGAGCCATCTTTGCTGTAGTGCTCATTGTTGCAGTCATGGCTGTGTGTACATTACCAGGAGCAACAGCATTTATACGGACACCATTGGCAGCCCATGTTGCAGATACACGGCGTACCCATCTTGCAAGTGCGTATTTAGTAGAAACATAAAGACTGTTTCCTACTGAAAGGTTAGTACTGTCCATAGAAGAAACAAGACTTAATACACGCTTTTCATCACCGATGTTATTAAGAAGATCAACGATATCCTTACGGCCTGCACCCTGTGAAATTGTGTTAGAAACAGTTACAACACAGCTTCCGTGCTTCTTCTTTAAAAGGTCATATACACCATTTGCAACGGCTACTGTTCCGAAGTAGTTAAGAGAGATAATGAGTCCGAGATTACCGCATGCGCCTGAAACACCAGCGTTGCATATCATTCCGTCAAGTCCGTCAGGGCACATAGTATGTAACTGATCAACAGCAGACTGTCTTCCTTCCTGCGATGCAAGGTTTACGCAGATGTCACCGTCTTTAAGATCAATATTAATTACCTTATGTCCCTGCTGTATTAACAATTCTTTAGTTTTCGCACCGATACCGCTTGAAGCACCAGTAATAGCATAGATTCCCATAGTATTTCTATTCCTCCTTGTTTTTTGAAGAAAAATCCGAGCCCTTCAGGTGAGGAGAGGGATTTTCCTCCTTGTTTTTTGCTTATGAGCTTATTATAATTAGAACTGATATCTTATAAATATCCAAAACACATATATAATAGGAGACCAGATTTGCTTACATATGATTTAGATAAACGCGGAAACAAAACAATGTACGAATATCTGTATGAACTGATTAAGGAAGATATAGCTGACGGGAAGCTTAAGGCTGATGAGAAGCTGCCATCAAAGCGTGGGCTTTCACAGCATTTGCAGATAAGTGTCAAGACGGTGGAGAACGCATATGAGCAGCTTCTTCTGGAAGGTTATATCCGATCTGAGGAAAAAAGAGGGTATTATGTTAATAAGATTGACGTGGTTACAGGTGGTGCACCAGGGTATGCTGCTCCTGTGAAAAGATTCCAGGAGGAGACTTATCTTGCTGATTTGACGGCAAATAATATCAGGTATGATAGATTTCCATTTGCTACATGGGCAAAGGTTATGAGAGAAACCCTGACCGATTATAATACTTCACTTCTTAAGACTGTACCTTTTAACGGTGTGCTGCAGCTTCGTGAAGCAATTGCAGACCATCTTAACAGATACCGTGGAATGCAGGTTTCAGCAGACCATATTATTATAGGGGCCGGAACGGAATATCTGTATAACAGGCTGTTACAACTCTTAGGTCCAGATGTGAAGTTTGGTGTTGAGAATCCCGGATACCGTAAGATTACCAAGATATATGATGAAAATGGTGTGAACTGGGATTATGTTAATATTGATGATAAGGGTATGAAAGTCGATGAACTTAGAATGAAAGATATAAATGTAGCACATGTAAGTCCTGAACATCATTTTCCAATTGGCCTTGTTATGCCGGTTGCAAGAAGACAGGAACTGCTTAACTGGGCGGCGGCGGAGCCAGGCAGATATATAATAGAGGATGATTTTGACTGTGAATTCCGTATGCAGGGCAAACCTATTCCGTCCATTCAGTCGAGAGACAGAAGTCACAGAGTAATATATATGAACACATTTTCGAAGACAATGGTTCCTTCACTTAGAATAGGATATATGGTACTGCCAGAAAAGCTTATGGAAAAATATATTTCAACAATGAATTTTTACTCGTGTACTGTGTCGGGATTTGAGCAGTATGCAATGGCGGCATTTATTGAGAAGGGATACTTTGAGCGCCACATTAAGAGGCTTGTCAATGATTACAGGGGACGCCGTGAAAAGATATGCAGGATGTTTCGCGAATCAAGGCTTAGTGAGATAAGTACGATATATCAGGATGATGCGGGAACACATTTTCTGCTGCATGTGAAGACTTCCTTAAGTGATGTTGAGATTAAATGGGCAGTCAGGCAGAAGGGGATTCTGATTAACTGCCTTTCAGAGTATTGTTTCGCTGATGCGGATAAGTACCATGGAATACTTGTAATTCATTATTCGGATATGGACGAAGCAACTCTTAAGCTTGTAATTGCTGCTTTTGAGGAAATATTCCTGTAAAAAATGTGATGCAAAGCATGAATAGCATAATTAAATATATGAAAAAAGGAATCCCATAAGCAGAGAGGCAACATCTCCCTGCTCACAGGATTCCTTTTATTATAATATCTTAATCAGCCGATTCCGCCAAGAACAATTCCAAGTATAAGAACAAGGAAACATACAGGGCAGAAAATGTATTTGCATATAGGATAGAATTTATCAGTGAATTTCTTATCGCGACCGGTATTAACCTGAGTTTCAACATATTTCTTACCACATACCCAGAAGAACATAATTCCGGCAAGACCTGCACCAAGTGGGCAGATGTAGATAGAAAGTATATCCATCCATCCAGAGACAATTCCCTGAATACATATTGAAACTACAAGTGCTATTGCAGCGATTATTGTACAAGATGCCTTTCTTCCTAGATGCAGCTTTTCCTGAATAGTTGCAATAGGTGCTTCATACAGGTTGATTAAAGAAGAAAGTCCCGCCATAAATACAGCAACGAAGAATATAATTGCGACTATGTATCCGCCAGGCATTGATTTAAAAAGTGCTGGGAGGAAGATAAACATAAGTCCGGGACCACCCTGATTAAGCTGGGCACCAGTTGTTGCCATTGCAGGAATGATAACAAGTGCTGCAAGCATGGCTGCTATAGTATCGAACAGCGCAACGCGTCCGGCAGCAGCAGGAATATCTTCATTATCTGAAAGGTAAGAACCATATATAAGAGTGCCATTACCAGCAATAGAAAGAGAAAAGAATGCCTGGCCAAGAGCGAATATCCATGTCTTAGGGTCAGCAAATGCCTCAGGGTCAACTCTGAAAATGTATTTGTAGCCTTCTATCGCACCAGGCTGGAAAGCAACATATATTCCAAGTACAGCAAAAAGAATAAAGAAAACAGGCATCATGATTTTATTGGCCTTTTCAATTCCGCGTCCGACACCGAACATAAGGATAATAATACCAATAACAAGAGCTACAATCTGCCATACATTATTACCAAATGCGCTTGCCATACTTCCAAATGAAGCAGCAAAGCCTTCTGTGTCAGCAGGTGCAAGTGTCTTTCCTGTAAAAGCTCCAATCATGTACTTAAGAATCCAGCCCATTACAACAGTGTAACCAATTGCCATTGCAAGTGCGCCAAGTACTGGAATAAAGCCGATAGCCTCACCAAGCTTTCTCTTATTCTTATTCTTAGTTTCGCATGCATATCCAAATGCATCAACAGGTCCTGACTTAGTAGCACGACCAAAACTCATTTCTCCGATAACACCAGTGAAACCAATAAGTGCAACGAATATGAAATATGGTATCAGGTATGATCCACCGCCATACATTGATACTCTTGTCGGGAACATCCAGATATTACCCATACCAACGGCAGAGCCGATACAGGCAAGGATGAATCCCCATTTGTTGTTAAAAGAATCTCGTTTTTTCATAAAACAATTCCCCCGCATATATTTTGCCAGACAGCAATATATTTAATATACAGTATATTTGCGGATATGTAAAATAATTATCTGAAATTATATTTTATTATTAAATCATTCTTTGACAATACTATATTAATCGTGATATCATTATATGCATAGTTATAATTTAACAATATATAGGCAGGTAGGCACATGACAATTAAAGAATGCTATGATGCGATGGGAGCAGATTATCAGAATACTTTGAATAGATTTCCAAATGAGGCTTTTATTAAAAAATTTGTATTGAAATTTTTAGATGACAACAGCTACGCCAATCTTAAAGAGGCTATAGCTGCCGGAAATGTAGAAGAAGCATTCAGGGCAGCACATACACTTAAGGGTGTATGCTTAAATCTTGGATTTGATAATCTTTATAAAGCGAGTTCAGCTATTACAGAGATTTTTCGTGCAGGAGAACTCGCAGGAGCTGAGGAAGCATTTGAAGAAGTTGAGAAACAGTACAATATAACAGTGAATGCAATTAAGGCTATGTAGAGAATTGTTAGCGGCGAATGCGGTTTGTTTAATATCAGAACGCACTTTTTTCACAATTTTAATGTGTGAAAAGGGTGCGTTTTTTGTCAATATATGTTACTATGTTGTTAGTTATAAATGTATTGAATTGGAGATGCATATGAAGACGAAAAAGTACGAATCAATTATGAATAAAGCAATGAAGGCAGCAATGAATTATGAAAATCCAGATGATCAGATTAATGAATTTATCAGATTTTTTGGAGAACATATCGGGTCTGAAAGAATATACATATTTGAAGACAATATTAGAAAAAAGGTTACTAATAATACTTATGAGTGGTGCGCGGATGGGATTGAGCCTCAGATAAAGTTTCTTCAGAATGTAGATATGTCAATTATAGACTGGTGGTATACATCATTTAATGATGGAAGAAATATTAGTACTAAGGATATTGAGGAGATTAAGGATGAATATCCTGCAGCATATGAACTGCTCAAAGTTCAGAATGTAAAGAGCCTGGCAGTAAGTCCATTCAGATATAAGGACGAGATATATGGCTTCTTTGGTGTTGACAATCCACCAGAAAGTGAGATGGACGAGATTTCGCGCTTTCTTGATATGATAGGCACATTTTTAGTACTGCTATTAAAACAGAGAAATGTATTTAAAAAATCCAAGCGTGAGGCTATGTTCAGCGCATATTCAGCACTTGCTGGAATATATCTGTCAATGCATATTATCAATTTAAAGACAGGGGAATTTCATGAAATAAAGTCAACAGATTTCATAAGGGATAATATGATAAAAGGCGAGCATACTTTTGCAGAACAGATAAATAGTGTAATGAAGATTCTTCCTTCCAGGAAGTATGTAGAAAGTGTACTTGAATTTGT
>ENA-OROO01001717-OROO01001717.1-human-gut-metagenome-genome-assembly--contig:-NODE-1717-length-10829-cov-5.033043_pt1 | contig 10829 bp, 8 predicted proteins | sample MGYA00242130_ERZ509052 | MGnify/ENA primary metagenome ERZ509052 (study PRJEB26280, sample SAMEA2338730) | human gut metagenome | biome: human gut; feature: human-associated habitat; material: faeces... | reverse complement strand
GGCGAACTTTAAACATCGAATTTATTGATTGGCAACTTGCGGACATTCATTTAATGTTATTATTTGCATGTACATCCAGGGATAAAAATGAAATACCGACACTCTCTGTAGATTTACATTCGTCAGATGTTTCTTTCGAAGACTTGTTCTCAAAAATAGAGATCATACCTTTGGAGACATCTGATAGTTGTTTGCTGGTGGATGTAGAGAAAATAGTACATGTTGACAGTTTGCTGTATGTTTTTGATAGCAGGCGTCCTGCGCTATATGTGTTTGATGAGAAAGGAGCGTTTGTCAGACAAATATCCCGATGGGGTGATGGTCCGGGAGATCATTTGTTGAGTCCAAACGGGTATATGGGAATATATGACTTATGTGGAAAATTTATCAGGCAGGATGTGTTACCTGCCAAGCCTAATTATGAGGAACGATCGTATTTTGGATATGGGTAGCTTGAATCCTTTTTATGAGTACCATGATAATGTGTACTTTGCTACGGCATATCAGAATGCAGTCTATAAGTTGACTGAAAAAGGACTGTATCCTGTTTACTGTTGGGATTTTGGCAAAGATGGCATTAATGATGAAATGTTGCAAAAATATCGTTTGATTGAGAATGAAGGAAAACGAAATGATGAGCTGATTAAAGATTTGTCTGATGGAACACTCCCTTTCTGTATGAAATTTCATCGGGAAAATGATCTATATTATTATGTATCTCTGCAAAAAGGTTTAGGTACTGTCAATAAGCATATTAATGTGTTTTATAGAAAACAAGACGGTAGTACATTTGTCTTTGAAAAGTTGGCTGAAAATTTAAGTATAACTCCTCTTCTGTTTACGGAAGATTACATCGTTTCGAAATTAAATTTTGATGATTATACTTGTTTGCGTCCTTTTTTGTCAGAACAAGACTACTCAAAACTTTTGTCGCGTGAGGAAGATGATAATCCGTGTCTGGTAAAGTTTTATTTTAGAAAAGGCGGAAAGAACTCCGGCAGAATGTAAGTTATTGTATGGTATCTTCTGATATAAACTTTTTTAGTTTGGATTTGAGTATACCTTTCCGATAGCCAGTCCACATCTTTAGGATTTTACCTTCCGGTGAAATCAATACGAAATGCGGGATGCCTCCGGCTTTATAACGCGAAGCCAGACTTCGTCCTCCATTTTTCGGTTCCTTCCATTGATAACCCGGCATCTTGTGTTCTTTCAGGAATTTGCTCCAGGAGGTTTTTTCATCATTGGATATTCCTACCAAGGCCAATTTATCGCCATATAGATGGGCAATCTCTTCCATTTCCGGTTCAGACATGCGGCAGAGGCCGCAGTAGATACTCCAGAAATCCAACAAGATGTATCGGCCTTGCAATTCAGACAAATGATGGGATTCTCCTTCAGCGTCATATAGTAAACCATCAGCCATATCGTCTCCTTCTTCCACTGTCGGAGCAGGGAAGGCATATGACTCAATGAGTTTTCCTTTCTCCGTTTCCTGCCATTCGGCCGGCATACGTGCATACAACTGCTGGAAAACAGGACGAGAACTGCGCAACGAATCCGGAATTTTCCTTCTAATTCTTGAGCTTGACAAATGTTTCCTGCTCCAATGAGCAGGAAAAGGGGACACAAGATCTGAATAGCGAGATTTCTTTTCATTTTTCAGTCCGTTTTTATTGTATGGAATGTCCGTCTGTGGATTGAGTTTCCGGAACAGAGCCGAAGCGCTTTTGCAGGAACTCTTTCAGATTGTGGGTTCCGACATCTTCTGTTGAGATACTTCCGTCTTTCTCTACGATTACATAGTGCGGAATTCCGTTGAACTGGAAAAGTTGGCGCATATATTTGTATTCAGTGTCTGTGAGCCGGTAACAGGCTTCTCCTTTCAGGTTCTTCTCTACATAGTCCGTGTAGGCCTTTCCCGGAGATTCTTTCTCGCTGGTTATATAGACGAACTGAAAATCGGGATGGTTGTGGTATTGTCTGCGCAGGTCGGCTGTAGCCTGTATGCCAGTCCGGCAGGGACCACAATAGATTCCCCAGAAGTCAATGAAGAGTACTTTGCCGGCATGAGGAGCAATGATACGGCGGAAAATATCGGTAGCTTTCCCCGCAGGAAGCTGGTAGGATGCTGTCCGTCCTGCCGGATGCAGTTCGTCAATCATATCCTTGACTGCAGTCTGCATATAGGGATGGGTAATGATTGCCTGTGTCTTTCCGATGAGGCATTCTGCATCTTTCCGGCTGGTCTGTTGTGCAACGATGGCACGCAGGTCGCGTACACGGGCTATCTGCCAGAGCAGGGGAGAGCGTTCATTACACAGTGCCTGAATGATACTGTCCTGTATCTCATACTTCTTTGCATATATCCGGATCAGTTTCTCATTATCCGGAAGTTTTTTGAAGTCTTCTTCACCTGCCAGACTCTTGTAAGCATTATTGGCTGCTTCGAGTGGGCCCATGTATTCAAAACGGTTGATGAAAACACTTATCCGGGAACAGGCCAGTGCTGACATTTCGTCCAGAGGCATTTGTTTCAGAAAGTCGTAATAGGAAGCATCCGGCTGTACCTGCAATACCTGATTGGCCGTGTCTTGCCGGGCATAATAGCTCCGGGGCATCTGATAGTCAAAATAAATCTCTCCTGCTTTGATGGCTGTATGGTTGCGGATCAGCGAAACTGCTTTTTGTGAAGTTGCATAAAGCCGGCAAAGTGAATCGGCTTGCTGCTGCCACCGGGCAGTGTACGGTTCCAGTTGTTTCTGAAACTGTGCCGGTGTCAGTGTCTTCTGGGCTTTATTCAGCTTCTCGTAAGGATAATCGATCAGGTCATTCAGGGTGACGGCCAGATAAGACAGTGCGGCTGTCTTTCCCATATAAGCCGTGTGGATGAGCGGATATTTGTTGTCGCGTGCCCGGCTTCGTGCCATGATGTCTTCCCAGTCCAGATACATCGTGACTGTGTCACCCGGTTCGGCATAGAATGGAATCCACTGGTTGTTCAGGGTCAGGTTCTGGCAAACGGGATATGACAGGATAAATTTGCATTCGAAACTTCCGTCGGGATTGATGGGGACTACTGTGGGATAGTCCTTGCGGGTAATTTCATTGCTCAGATAAAGAATACCGCTGTCGAATCCCAGTCTCGGATCATAACCTTTCAGATAGCCTTGCAGGTAAACGCTGTCCCGGCGGAAAAAGTCCGTGCCATATCCGTTGTCTGCATCCGGTATTGCCGGCTCTTTGCGGGTGCGTACGTAGCGTTGTTCCTCTCCGTCGTTAAGGGCAATGAGGCAGGAACCGTCTTTCCGGACAGTCAGTTTCAGGGTGACGGTGCTTCCGTCCTTGCGGTCGCTGGCAGTCATCAGGATGCGTTTCCCCTTTTTTCTGTATTCCACGGGAGTGTACAGCCGGTTGTTCAGGATGACGATGGAATCATAGATGCCGTAAGTCCAGCGGCTCTGTGCATCCTCGCTAAACCAGTTTCCCTCTACCGGTTCCAGAAGAGAACGGGGCTCAGAGGCATCAGCCACCAGTGAGATATCGAAAGTATTTCCTTCTCTTCCATTGGGATCTATGAAATGTATTTTCCGGGTTTCCTGGGGCAGAGGTTCGAACAGCAGTACGAAGTCCATTTCTCCCGAATCAGGAAGATAAGTTTCCTTTTTCAGTTCAATGCCTTCAGCTCCCGTTTGCTTGTAACGTATTCCGGTGGCAGTATCTTCCAGATAATTCTCTCCATCTTCCTTGATCCACCAGTGTGGCCGGAAAATCGCGTGGATGTAGACTTTTGTACATTCGGGGGTACGCTCGATCCGGGTAATGTTGCGGATACTTCCGTTGCGGGCCTTGAATGTCGGATTTTCAATTGTTTGTGCTGTCAGTATTCCTGGAAGCAGGATCAGCAGGCATAGGAGCAGCTGTCTGAGGTTTTGCCATGGTGTCTGCCGTTTATCGGTCAAGGATACGGTTGTGGCTGTTCTTGTTTTCATGTGTATAAAAGGTTTATGTATGGTTAGGTTTTATTTGTCAGTTTCGGATTCTGCAGATCGGGTTGAAACACAGATTGCCCCGTTTTTCGCCGCTTCTCCAAAAAGATCAACAGCCTGCTGGCCTTTCAGCACTTTGATGGATTTGATCTGGCTGGGTGAGAGAGCCTGTACAGCTGTAGCATCAGCAGCTTTTCCGTCTATGATGACCAGAGACTTAGATGTCTGGGAGTCAAACCGGATGGTCGGGATATTTATGTCCGAAGCCTGATCCTCTTTTTTCAGTTTGACTTGAATGATTCCTGTCTTGCTCTTGTCGGTCGTGTATTTGGCCAGAGAAGCCTGATCTTTCAGGACGGTAACTGACTGGATACGCTGCGGATCGATGGCGCGGAAAATCTCCGGACTGACCTCTTGCCCGTTAACCAGGAGAATGACATCCTTGAGGGAAGGGTTGTAGTTCCCATTTATCAGGAAGATGGAATTGCTGTTTTCGGGTTTGTCGGATGTTTTCGTGAAAGCAAACCTGATCGGTAGCGTCTGTTTCACTCTGATAGCCTGTCCTTTCCGCATGCCGGGTTTCCATCGGGGCATGTTTTTTATGAGTCTCAAACCTTCTGCATCAAGTTGCGGATCCACACTTTCTACCACCTCTGCATCGGTGATGCTGCCATCTTTGCTGACGATGAACTGTATGATCACCCGGCCCTGTATTCCGGCTTTCTGGGCTTCCTGCGGATATCGTATGTTGTTCCGGAGATAGGTATTCAGCGCTTCCATGCCACCTGGAAATTCAGGCATCTGGTCCAGAGCCGAAGAGGGTGCTGCGACTGCTGTCTGTACATTGGGCTGTATGCTGTCGTGTACGGCCGGAGCAATTACTTTGACGGCTGAAATCTCATCAGCTACGGCTGAGACTTCAGGACGGGCAAAGGCCGTAACAGCCAGTGCGGCCAATGGAAGTATATAAAGATACTTGGCCCGTGCCCACGGATTGGATTTTTCTTTTAACATCATAGTGATACGTTTTTTTAGTGAACTGTGATTAAAGCTGTTGGCCATAGAGTAGAGCCTTGTGCCGACAGCTTTTTTTATTAATAGCATCTGGTAATTTCTGGCGTTTACGCCTTCGCGCAGAACGGTTTCGTCGGCTTCATATTCATGGATATTCTGCAATTCCTGTTTCAGCAGCCATGCAGCCGGATTGAACCACTGTACGAAGATGCAGAGGTCGGCCAGCAGCAGATCCCATGAGTGGCGGTTGCGGATGTGGGCCAGTTCGTGGATGAGTATCTCGCGTCCGTTTTCTTCCAGATCCTTTCGGGCAATCACGATCCAGTGCATCCAGCTGAAAGGAGCAATGTCGTGATCGTGTACCACCAGCCGTACATTTTTCTCTTTCCGGTCAGGGAGATAGCTGTCCAGAGCTTCCCGTTTGCCCTGACGGATCAGTCTGCCCAGCCTGGCCAGTGAACAGAGGTTGCGTACGATGAAGAATACGATACCTGTCAGATAGACCAGCAGGGCTGCACGTAACCACAAGACTGTGGCAGACGGTGTTGCAGCTGCCATGCTTTCGCCTTCCGGCTGTATATCGGCCAGCAGGAGAAGCTGCTCCAGTGTGAGCATTGTTTCCTGTACAGCTGCCGGACTGTTTACACTGGCTTCGACCAGTGGAAGCAGGGAAGACAACACCAGCAGTCCCAGCAGGGCAAAACGGTTGAAACGGTGGAATGTGTCGCGGCTCATCAGCAGCTTGTAGAACAGGTAGAATACGGCCAGGCAGGCGGCGGATTTCAGTATGTAGACTAAAAAGGTTCCCATATCGTTATCTGGTTTTTCTGATTTGTTTCCGACTCATAACCGTCCCTCCTCTACCTTCTGTATCAGCTCCTTGAGCTCTTTCAGCGAAATGTCCTCCTCTTTCACCAGCGATGAAACGGCATCCCGGTAGGAATTGTTGAAGTATTTGCTGATGACACTCCGGAGCGTACGGCGGCTGAAGTCATCACGGCTCACGGTGGCATAGTACTGATAAGTGTTGCCATATGCTTTGTGGGAGAGGTAACCTTTCTCTTCCAGTCCGCGTACGATGGTGGACAGGGTATTGAAATGCGGTTTCGGATCGTCATAGAAAGCGAGCATTTCTTTTACAAACAGCGGGCCTTTTTCCCAGAAAAAGCCCATGATTTCTTCTTCTTTTGCAGTAAGTCCTTTCATGATTTTTTTCTTTTTCTGCAAATAACGGAAGTTTTTAGTTGATAAACTAATCTTTGTAGTTAATAATAGCTAAAGAGATAAATTTACTTTCGTTGCAGCTTGATCGTGCGGTCGTTGCAGCTTGATCGTGCGGTCGTTGCGGCCTGATCGTGCGGTCGTTGTGGCCTGATCGTGCGGTCGATGCGGGCGCATTGTGCGGTTAATTCTGTTTCATGCGGTTTACCTCATTTTGTTTATAGTTTCTCCTATGAAAATGCAGCCCACTGACCTTGCGGTAGCGGGCTGCGGTGTCTGTATGATGTTACCGGGCACAAATGCTCCCGCCCGGAATGGGAGTTCTTAATACTTTGTTACGGTCTTGCCACATTGACAGACATGACGCTTGCTTGCGAAGCATCATTCTGCCCCTTCACATACGCACGGAAAGACTTCACCTTTACTTTGTCTCCATTGGTTATCGGATAGAAGTTGCCGTTCTTCAGGAAGTAGCCCGCGTTGGGTATAACCTCACTCATTGTACCTACCATGAAGTTGTCTGTCGCAGGGGTGGTTACCAGTTCCACGCCTGCGGCACTTTCGGCGCTGAAGGTGATGCTGCCTGTACCGGGTGTTTGATAGAACAGCGGCTTGCCGGCTTCAAAATCGGTTTCTACGAGGGTAATCTCGTCGCTTTCCAACTCCAAAACCTGATAGTAAGTAACCTGACCGCCAGCTACAGAAGTAGGAACGAACGGCAGACAGATGGTTCCATATTGGGAGTTATCTGACAGGGCACGGACATAAGTAACCTTTTTGCTTTTCAACTTGAGGTGGTAACCTGCATACTCGCTAATACCCTTATCGTCAGTCAGCGTTATTTCGCCCAAAACAAGATTTCCCGAACCTGTCAAATTCTTTGCATTTTCGAACGTACCTTCCAATACCAGTTCTCCGTTTACAACCAACTGGTTGGCATTATCGACAGTCAAAGTCTTATCATTCGGAATCGTCAGGGTGCTGCCCGCCGGGATGGTGAGGGTGTTCCCGCTTTCAATGGTGAGGTTATCGGTCAGGGTATAGTTGCCGCCCACGGCGCTGGTCTGGTTGCTCTGGCCGTAGATCAGCCAGCTGCCGTTGCCGGTGGGGGCCAGCGGATACTGATCGAAATTTATATCCTGACGTATCACACTGTTGGCCAGCAGGGTGGAGTTGTCCCCGACGGTCACAGCCCCTGCGCTGCCAAAGAGGTTCAGGACGTAAATGCCGACCGCCTCGCTCGTCGCCGATCCGCTCCGGGCGGTGAGGGAGCCGCCGGATAGGGTCACAGAAGGGGAAGAGGAATCAATATAAAGGCCATAACTTCTTTTTCCTGTGCCGCCGGTGGCGGTCACGGCGGCGCTGCCCACGGTGACAGTCCCCCTCGCATAGATGCCGTAACTGCTGCCACTGGTGTTACCGCCGGTGGCGGTCAGCGTCCCGCGCTCCACCGTAACCGTGCCACCGTATACATAGAGACCTTCCGAATTATAATTTTCGCTAACATTGCCGCCGATGGCGGTGACGATGCCGCTTTGCTGGGTGAATGATTCTGTGACAAAGATGCCATAACTGGAGCCTGAGCTTGTCTCAGCGCCCTGCGCGGTCAGGCTGCCGCCGCCTTGGATGGTCAGGTTCCCAGACACACGGATGCTCTGGGATTCGCCGTTTGGATCCTGAACGCCCGTGACGGTGCTGGTGCCCTCCAGCACGATGGTCAGGTCGCCCTCTGCGTAGATGCCCGCTCCGACATGACCGATGATATTCGTGCCGTTGATGGTGGCGTCCTTCAGGGTCAGGGTGCCGCTGCCGTCGTAGTAGACATTGTAGTTGTCTGCGCTGGCCTCGGTCAGGGTGCCGCTTTCGGCGTCGGTCGTCCAGTAGCCGCCGTTAAGTGCATTGGTGCCGCCCACAGTGAGGGTGGTGGGATTGCCCGCCCATGTCTGTCCGGCACCGAATATGCCGAGCAACGCTGTCAGCAGACAAAGGAGGCGCAGCCGGCTCTTATCGTATAGTTTGTTTCTTGTCTTCATTTTGTTATTCCGTTTATTTTATGGTCTGAATTTTATTGTTTGTCAATCGGCAAGGATATATCCCTCGCTGTCAGTTGCCAGTTCGTCCGTCGAAGTCTGGATGCTGAATGAAAGGGCTGCGTCTGCCGTGCCGCTTTCCGTCCAGCCGTCGGTACCCCAGTCGCCAACCGTAACGCTGTTGATGGTGGCACCATTCTTACCTACGGTCACGTTGAAGGTATAGGCTTTGCCCGATTCCAAACCGGTAGTCAGTTGTTGAACATTGGCCTTGACGGTAAGCGAAGTGCCGCCCTGAATGTTCAGCTTGACAAACGTATCATTAGTAGTATACTTGCCCGGCAGCAGGACGGCGGTGAAGCTGTGTTTGGCTTCTGCCGAAGTGTCCTCGCTGAATAGTCCGGTTACTGTCGTTCCATTGCCGGCAACGGTCAGTGTCTTTCCATCTACTGTAGTCTTTGTGGTAGGTACCGTGAATGTAGGAGTCTGGAATACAGGTTTCTGTGTGGCGTACTGGTCGCCGTAGCCGCTTATCTCCACGGTAACCTTGGCCAGGTGGTGCTTGAATGTCAGGTTCAGCGCGTCGCTCTTACTTTGTGACGCTGCCGCCGTCATATAGTCCGCACGGCCTATGTAATTGGTTTCAGTTGGATTGCTGCTGCTCTGATCGGCCGGGAGTTCAAACTGCGTGTAGGAGTCCTTTTTCCCTTCCACGACGGGATAATAGGCTTCAAAGGTGTTTACATCGTCAGCCCAGACCATGTAGTCGGCTCCTTCAGGCCCCCATGTGCCGCCGTTGTATTTGTAAACCGCCTTGTCCTTGCCTGTTACCGCACCTGTCGAGGTATTGGCTACCGAAATCATGTCGCCGTCTTCCCATGCGTCGCCTGCTCCTGCCGTGTTCACACGGGTCTGCAGAGCCTCGATGCCTGCACGGATGTGTACGGCCATCGGGTCGTTGGCATAGTCGGAAGAGATGAAATCATCTTCACTTTGGCAGCCTGCCAACACCAGTGCGAGGGCGGCAGCCGGAATATATTTTGCTATTTTCATTCTTGTTATGTTTATGAACGTTGTTTACTTTTATTCTGTTACTAAGTCGCCGCCTTGCTGTTCGCTACCCCATGACTCGGCAGAAATGGTGCCCGTCGTCACTTTGTCGCGGCCTACGGTAAGATTCAGCGTGTATTCTTCACCACTGGCAAACCTAAGGTCTTTGTTGGATGTGAATGTATATACCTTTCCGTAGTTGTCGGTGATTTCCACCTTCAGGGTTTGGTTGAAGGTCTGCGGTACGAGGATGCACTCGTATTGCTCGTTTTCGGTTGTAGCATACATGGTGATGGTCTGTCCGCTGTTGGTAGTCTCAACGATTGTTCCTTCGAGCAGGTTAACGACAATTTTCGTGGCGCAGTTGGAGAGCTTTACCGATGTGAAGGTCACTCCGTCTTCAAGTTCAGAGCCTTTTGTCAGTGTCACGTTCAGCTTGGACAGCGCATGTTTGAAGTTGATGTCGAGTGCCTTTCCGGCTGTGGCGTCCTGTCGTCCTCCGGTCCAAAGCAGGTCGGAAGCCTTGACGTTGTTCTCATTGCTCTGGTCGGTCTGCACCGTAAAGGTATAAGAATCCTCATTGTACACATGTGTTCTGGGCATATAAGCGTTATAGGTTACTTTTGCATCATTGCTTTTCCACAGGAGTTGTTCTCCGTACTTAAACGTCCAGCCATTGTTATATATCACTTCCAGGTTCGTGCAGTTGTAGCGTTCGTCGCTGTTGGTGCCTTCCGTTGTCAGGTAAAGTCCGAAACTGCTTCCGGTCAGGTTCGTGTTGTCATAACCGGCACGGGTGGCCATCGGGCCTACGTTCACATTCAGTCCGATAGGCGTGTCGGCATAGTCGGGCGTGTTGAGCACGTCGCTGTCGTTGGAGCAGGCTGCCAAAAGGGTGGCCAGCACTGCTGTTGCCAAAATGTTTGCTTTTTTCATTTGAACTATTTTCTGTTAAGTTGTTAATTATTTATCTTTCAAAGATTCCTTTTTCGGATGAAACCGGAATCCCGTCCGACGGTTTATTATTTTTCCTCCAATGTCGGCAGCGCTCCGTTGAGTACGTAGTGCCAGCTTTCAGAATTCAATGCGGTGTTCATGGCATCCACAGCCGTCTGCCAAGTAGTCGGGCCGTCCACCTGAGTGGTTTCGCCAGTGCCCGCCTGATTATAGCCTATGCCTTGTTCCTGACCGTTGTCTCCCCAGTAGCAGGCGGTGATGACAGGGGCACCGAGTGATGTATAGTTTCGACCCGTTACGCCGCCTGTGGCTCCATCTGGACCGCTGACAGTCCCCGTAGCATGGTAGCAGGCGGTCAGGGTGCCCGAAGCATTGTCTCCCGTTATGCCGCCTACATAACAAGAGCCGGTTCCAGTGCCTGTACCGGTCACGTTGCCCGTGGCATAGCAGGCGGTGAGAATGCTGCCGGTTCCGTTAAATCCCACCACGCCGCCAGCGAAGGTGTTGATTGTGGAGGCTCTTTCAAAGGTCACGTTTCCTGTGGCATAGCAGGCTGTCAGGGTGGCAC
>ENA-OROO01001715-OROO01001715.1-human-gut-metagenome-genome-assembly--contig:-NODE-1715-length-10844-cov-6.183984_pt1 | contig 10844 bp, 11 predicted proteins | sample MGYA00242130_ERZ509052 | MGnify/ENA primary metagenome ERZ509052 (study PRJEB26280, sample SAMEA2338730) | human gut metagenome | biome: human gut; feature: human-associated habitat; material: faeces... | reverse complement strand
AAAGCCGCGCTGCAGGAATGAGGAATAGACCGCAAAATAGGGCTTCATCCCCGCGCTTGCAAGCCCCGCCGCAAAGGTTACGGCGTGCTCTTCCGCCATGCCAACGTCAAAAAAGCGTTCCGGAATGGCGCGGTAGAAGAAGTTCAGGCCAGTGCCGTATTTCATAGCTGCCGTAATGGCGCACAGGTTAGGTACTTCCCTGCCCAAGGCCGCCAGCTTGTTGCCGAAGCGGTTGGAGAAAGAATCCTTGGGCGACATTTCCGGATTTGTCAGGTGATCCAGATCAAACGCGGAAACGCTGTGGAACTCGCCGGGGTTTTCTTCCGCCGGTTTCAGACCCTTACCCTTTTGGGTGACAATATGCAAAAACACCGGGGAATACTGTTCCTGCAGGTTGGTAAAGATCCGGGTCAGCTCGGTAACATCGTGGCCATCCACCGGGCCAACGTACTGGAACCCCATTTCCTCGAACATTGTGGAGTGGTAGATGCCGCGGCGGATGATCTTTTTCCCTTCCTGCAGCACCTCTACCAGAGCAGTGCCCACTGCGGGGATACACCCCAGCGCGGTTTCCATATGAGCCTTAACCCGGAAATACTTTGGGTCTGTGCGTAGTTTGGTTAGATAATTTGCCATCTGACCGACATTTTTGGAGATGGACATTTTGTTATCGTTCAGCACCACAATCAGGTTGTTCAGGTTGCTGACGTTGTTCATGCCCTCATAGACCATTCCGCCGGTGAACGCGCCATCCCCGATGATGGCAACGACCTTGCCGGGTTCTTTTTTCAGCTTTTTGGCGCGTGCCACACCGATGGCGGTGGAAAGCGCCGTGCTGCCGTGCCCCGCAATAAAGGTATCGCAGTCGCTTTCCTGCGGGGAGGGAAAGCCCGAAAGGCCGTCCACCTGGCGCAGATGGGCGAAGCCCTCCCGGCGGCCGGTCAGCAGCTTGTGGGTATAGCACTGGTGACCGACATCGAACAAAATTTTATCCTGCGGCAGAGTCAGCGCACGGTGCAAAGCCACCGTAAGTTCCACCACGCCCAAGTTGGACGAAAGGTGCCCGCCGGTAGAGGAAACACTTTCAATCAAAAAATTGCGGATATCCTCACACAGAAGCGGAAGTTCCTGCTGCGGCAGTTTTTTTACATCCCCGTTTTTCTGGATTTTATCCAGATAAGGATATTTCATGATCACATACCTCGTTTGCTCTGTTTTTACACCATTGGCATCAAAAGGCCAACAGCAATGCCAAAAATGGCACCTGTAAGAACCTGGATAGGGGTATGACCCACCATTTCTTTCAGTTTTTTATCTCCCAAAAAGGGCATGGCATCTGATTCACGATCCATCCATTCGCTCAGCATGCGGTTCAGAATCTTGGCCTGCTCGCCCGTTTCCCGGCGCACACCCATTGCGTCATACATTACAATAATGGCCAAAACCAGCGCCAGGGCAAACTCCGTGGAGCCTGTGCCGCAGTAGCGCCCGGTGGCAACCAACAGCGCACATACCGTTGCGGAGTGTGCACTGGGCATGCCCCCTGCGCCCCACAGGCGTTCCGGGATAAATTTGCCAAGGATAATCAGGTTCAGAATCACTTTGGTGAACTGTGCCAGCAGCGAGCTGATGACCGCCGTTACCAGCACATAATTCCAGCTCAGCGCTTCGCGCAAAAGCGTCATCATGGTAGTTTTCTCCTCACACTGGGCCAAACAGGCGGGTTCCCGGCAAAGCTGCCGGGCAGTGGGCCGCACCGCCTGCCCTGCTGTAATATGTTACTTGCTGCGGGTCAGCAGCTCCACTGCCATCTCGCGCAAAAAGTCTGCTTCCGGGCCAAGATCCGCCAGGGCAGCCAGGGCAGCATCATTATGCTGCTTTGCCAGGCTGCGGGCACCTTCCAGCCCATACAGGGTGATAAAGGTCGTTTTGTCGTTTTCGGCATCGCTGCCAACAGGCTTGCCCAGTTCTTCCGTCGTGGCGGTCACATCCAAAATATCATCCACGATCTGGAACACCAGCCCCAGCTCCGCGGCATAATGCTGCAGGGCAGTGCACAGGGCATCGTCCGCCTGAGCGGCATCGCAGCCAAGGTCCACACCGGCAATAATCAATGCGCCGGTCTTGTGGGCATGCAGTTCCAGCAGCTCGCTTTCGCTGGCGTGCACGGTTTCGTAATGCTTATCCAGTTCCTGGCCATACAACATACCGCGTGCCCCGGCTGCTTTGGCCAGGTGGGCCGCCGCCTGCACCCGGCTTTGGGGGTGGGTCGGCGCGTTGGCAACAGCTTCAAAGGCTGCTGTAACCAGGGCATCCGCCGCCAGCAGGGCGGTTGCTTCGCCATATTGCTTATGGCAGCTCAGGCGGCCGCGGCGGTAATCATCATTATCCATGCAGGGCATGTCATCGTGAATCAGGGAATAGCAGTGCAGCATTTCCAGCGCCGCGGCATAGTCGGCTGCAGCTGCGGTATCGCCACCCGCCAGCTGGCAGGCAGCCAGCACCAGCACGGCGCGCACACGCTTGCCGCCGCCCAGCAGGCTGTAACGCGCTGCCTGGCTGATTTGGGCTTTTACCGGCAGATAAACATCGCACAGTTCGTTCAGGCGCTGCTCCGCCTGCTGCACAAAGGCTTTATACTGCTGTTGATAACGTTCCTGTTCCATGGGGAAAAGCCTCCTTATCCTGCGGGTTCACTCATCCGCGCCGGGCTGTGCCAGCGATGCGTCGATCTCTTCGATCTGTAATTTTGCCTTGTCCAGCGCCGTGTTGCAGTACTGGATCAGCTGGGCAGCTTCGGCATACAGTTTAACGGATTGGTTCAGCGTTGTGGTTTCATCCTGCATTTTTGCCAAAAGCTCCTGCAGGCGCTGGAGCCCTTCTTCAAAGGTTTTAGGTGCTCTCATCGGTTTGCTCCTTTTCAGGGTTCCCCTGAGTGGGTGCCACGGCATCCACCGTACACTGTGCGGCTGCATTGTTGCCGATAACAGTGATCTTCTGCCCCGGCTTCAGATGTTCTGTTGTCAGGCAGCGGCCGCGGGCATCCGCGACCATGGTATAGCCGCGTGCAAGGACTGCATATGGATTCAGTGACGCTGCCACCGCAGCAGCGGTGTGCAGCCCCTGGGTGCAGGCAGCTGCCTTTTGGGCTGCAACGGCCTGTATCTGCGCTGTCGTTTGCCGCAAAAGCTGCGCACGGGCGTCAATTCCTGCTTTTTCGTTCTGCATGGCTGCAGTCGGGGAAATGATGTTGAATTTATTATAGCACATTTCCAGGCGGGACTGTATATTTTTTTGAATATTTTGTTGTAAAATGAATATTTCGTGCCGCACCTGTGCCTGATCCGGCACGCAGAGTTCCGCCGCTGCGGAAGGTGTAGGAGCACGCAGGTCAGCCACATAATCCAGAATTGTGGTATCAATTTCATGCCCGACCGCAGAAACGACTGGCTTTTTACAGGCATAGGCTGCGCGGGCAATGCGCTCACTGTTGAACACCCACAAATCCTCTTTGCTACCGCCGCCGCGGGTGATTAAAATTATATCCGGGCGCGGGTCTGCATCCAGGCGGCGGATGCCATCCACAATGCTCTTTTCCGCTTCCAGCCCCTGCACACTGACGGGGGCCAGCAGCAGTTTGACCATCGGCCACCGCCGCGTGATGATGTGGATCACATCCTGCAATGCCGCACCGGTTTTGGATGTGACCAGCCCGATACACTGCGGCATAGGCGGCAGCGGGCGTTTGTGGTCAGCATCAAACAGGCCTTCGGCAGAAAGTTTTTTCTTCAGCGCATCAAAGGCCATCTGGGCCGCACCGGCACCAAAGGGGCGCATATAATCGCAATACAGCTGGAATGCGCCGTCCCGCTCATACAGCGTTGCCCGGCCATACGCCAGCACCAGCATGCCGTTTTCCGGCGCAAAGCCCAACAGACGCGCTTTATCTCGGAACATCACACACTTGATGGCGGCGTTTTCATCTTTCAGGGTAAAGTAGCAGTGGCCGCTTTTGTAATGGCGCGTAAAGTTGGAAACCTCGCCGCAGACGATGAGGTTATTCAGTGGTTCGCACTGCTCCAGCACCTGTTTAGCCAGCAGGTTCAGGGTGGTTACATTGATGTATTCGGCCATGCATTGATCTCCCTTGCCGCCAGGATGGACACGCCGATGGCATTATCGCTGGCAAACTTGCCGGGCACAAAATAGGCGTACTGCATCCGTTTTGTGATATAATCCCGCACGATCTCGCTGCTCATCACGCCGCCTGCAAACACCACGGGCAGACCGGGGTTCCGCTCCAGGGCAGCGGCGGCCATGCGGCGCAGGGTTTCTGCCACGCAGAGCAGGCAGTACTTACTGACATATTCCGGGCTTTTGCCCTCTGCCAGCAGCTTTTCGCACTGGTTCTGCAAGCCGGAAAGGCTGCAGGTTGTGCCGCGCACGCTGACTTTGGGTTTGATGTTCTCGGTGCAGGCTGCCGCCAGCTGGCTGACATAGATGCCCGCCGGGAACGCATAGCCCAGCCGCACGCCAAGGCGGTCCACTGCCTGGCCCGCGTAAAGGTCGCTGCTGGTGCCAATGCAGGTAATGCTGTCCGGCCCCTTGCAGTGCAAAAGGTCAGTGGTTCCGCCGGACACATGGAACACCAGCTCTTCTTTGCCGAACAGGTCTGCCCCGCTGGCCGCAAAAAGGGCCGCGGAGATATGCCCCTGCTGGTGGGTCGTTTGAACCAGCGGAATGCCTTTGGCCGCGCAGAACGCTGTGGCCGCACTGACGCCCGCCAAAAAGCATGGCATATAGGAGCCATCCACCGGGCGGGGCCTGGCGGATACGCCGACAGCTTCGATCTGCGTCAGGTTCACCTTTTGGCCCAGTTCTGCCAGCATTTCCGGCAGGGCGGCGGTATGGTGGAACAGCGCATCGCTCTGGCGCAGGCCCAGTTGACCCTCCCGCACGGGCAGGAAGCGTTTGCAATCGCAAACAACCTCTCCGGCGTTTGTGTCAAACACGGCCAGAGAGGTTGCGTAATTGCTTGTATCGATGCCCAGCGTTCTCATTCTTCGGCGGGCTTATCCTGCGCCCGTGCCACGGTGCCAAGCAGGCCGTTGACGAACTGATAGTCCTTGTCAGAGCCATACTTTTTGACCAGTTCAACGGCTTCGTTGATGGCAACGCTGGTCTTTTTTTCTTCGCCGTACATCATTTCAGCCAGGGCCACACGCAGGGCTACCAGGCTGACACGCGGAACGCGGGCAATGGTCCAGCCTTTGAGGTTTGCACGGATCACATCATCAATTTCTTCCGAATGGGCTTCCATATCGCGCAGAATGCGCAGGGAAAACTCATCCAGCGGATGCTCGTGGCTTTCGGGCTGGTTCAGCAGCACCGGCTGCGGATCATCCGGGTGGAAGGTTGCGGAAAAAGCCGCAAGAAAAGCATTTTCGCGTGCTTCGCGGCGGGTAAGATTCTGTTCCATTGTCACTGTTCCCATCTTTCAATTATTTATGCTGGTCTGCGGCAGGCTCTTCCAGCCCGGCAACGATCACATCCACACGGGAAACCGTAATGCCGGTCATATTCTGGATGGTCTGCTTGACGTTTTCCTGCACTTTGGCGCAGACAGGCATAATTTTGCTGCCGTACTTGGCAATTACGTGCACCTGCACCACAGCAACGCCATCGCTTAAATCCACCGTAACAGGCTTTTGCAGGCTGGCTTTGCTCAGCAACCCGCGCACGCTCTGCATGCTGCCGGAAGAAACATCGGCCACGCCATCAATTTCCAGTGCGGCCAGTTTGGCGATCTTGGCTACGACCTCATTGGAGATCTGCAGGCTGCCATCAATGCTGTTGCGTACATCCATAGCTCTATCCTCCCGCTGCCGGGTAAGCCGGCAGAATTGAATGGTTGTGATATTTGTTAATAGCTTACCACAATTTTGTATTGTTTGCAAGCAGTGTACCGTGGCTAACAGCCCGCCCGCAAAATAAAATCCAGCGGAGCCAGGGCGAGAGATAGAACACGAGATATTCCCTGCATAAAAATGCACCTGCCCGGCAGCAAAAAGCCAGAGCAAATGGCCGAAAACAACCGTTCCGCTCTGGCTTTCTGATTTTGATGATTGACTGTGTTTATCTTTTGCGGCCATCTTATTTAGCGTATCCGTTTTGCAGTGCAGCAAAACGCCTTATCATAAACCATACTGCCGGCAGCTTTTATTTGTGTTCATCAGTTTCTTCCGGCGCGTTTTCCAGTTCCTGGTGGCGTTTTTTATACTCCGAAATTGCCGCCTGCATCAGCGTAAAGGTGAACACGACCGTAATAACGCCGGTCACACCGGCAACAGCCAGGCTATGGGTCGCAAACATCATGACCACCGCGGAAAGCACACCACCGACCAGGCTGCCCACAATGCTGGTGCTAAGGCTGGCCTTGATGTGGCGGTCCCAAATGCCATTGCGCAGGCATTCTTCCAGCGTGTAAAGGCACGCGGCCATAAACACGATCCATTCCCCTGCCATCTGGCTGATGTCCGCCTGCATCATAAGCTGGAATATTATAACGGCAAACAGGCCCCACCACATCAGCCAGAAGCCGTGGCTTTCAATTTTGCGCAGGGTCTGTTCCTGCATTTCGTCCAGCTGGTTCTTTTTGCTGAAAATATTTTGTTTCATTTATGGTTCCTCCCAGAATAAGTCATCCAATGTTTTGCCAAGTGCCTTGCAGATCGCGCGGCACAGGTTGATAGTGGGGTTATACTCCCCTTTTTCAATGGCGTTGATGGTCTGGCGCGAAACGCCGACAACTTCGGCCAAAGCGGCCTGTGTCATATCTTTTTCGGCACGGGCAGCTTTCAGTTTCAGGTTTTTGGGCATATGGCTCCCCTTTTCTTGCATCCTTTTGTGGCAGCCCCTTGCTTTGCTGCTGTGATTGCAGTATATCATGTGCCTTACATTATGTCATCTTGTAAATTGCCGCTTCTTGCCTTTCCCGGGTGGCTATGCTATCATGGTACCAGTGCTATTTTATTATGATTAAGGGGGCTACCCATGAAATACGGATTTTTGCACACAGCAGCCGTCAGCCCTGCGCTGCATGTTGCTGACTGTGCCTACAATACGCAGCAGATCATTGCCGCCATGCGCGCACAGGCTGTTGCCGGAACCAAACTGCTCTGCCTGCCGGAGTTTACCCTGACCGGCTATACCTGCAGCGATCTGTTTTTGCAGGAAACACTGTGCCGCGGCGCCGAGGATGGGCTGATTCAGATTCTCGATGCCAGCAAAGAGCTGGACGTGGTGGCGTTGGTTGGCCTGCCGGTGCGCCATAACGGCAAGCTGTACAACTGTGCAGCGGTTGTTTGCAAGGGGCAACTGTTGGGCCTTGTACCCAAAACCTACCTGCCCAATTACGGCGAGTTTTACGAGCGCCGCCATTTTGTGCCGGGCCCAAAAGATGCGTTTGAAATCACCTTTGCCGGGCAGCGCACTCTGTTTGGCACCAACCTGCTGTTTGCCTGCCGCGAGATGCCGGAGTTTGTGCTTGGGGTGGAAATCTGTGAGGACCTTTGGGCCCCTGTGCCCCCCAGCTGTAGCCATGCGCTGGCTGGGGCAACGGTGGTTGCAAACCTTTCTGCCAGCGATGAAACGGTAGGCAAAGCTGCCTACCGCCGGGAGCTGGTGGCTGGGCAGAGCGCCCGCCTGCTGTGCGGTTATGTGTATGCTGACGCCGGGCACGGTGAAAGCACCACCGATATGACCTTTGCCGCCCACAATCTGATTGCGGAAAACGGTACACTGCTGTGCGAGGCCGAACCTTTCGCCAACGGTACCGCCGCAACCGAGCTGGACCTTGGCCGCATGGTGCAGGAGCGTATCCGCAACACGACCTTTGTGCCGGATGCCGCCGGATACACGACCATCAGCTTTAATTTGGAAGTGGCAGAAGCACCGCTGACGCGGTTTGTTTCCCCCACGCCATTTGTGCCGCAGAATGATGCTGCTCGCGCCGAGCGCTGCGAGCTGATTTTGCGCATCCAGGCTGAGGGCCTTGCCAAGCGTATGGAGCACACCCACGCCAAGTGCGCTGTTGTGGGTATTTCCGGCGGGTTGGATTCCTGCCTGGCTTTGCTGGTTGCCGTGCGCGCCTGCAAGGTGCTGGGCCGTGACCCCAAGGACATTATTGCCATTACCATGCCCTGCTTTGGAACTACCAAGCGCACCCGCTCCAACGCGGAGATTCTGTGCGAAGCACTGGGCGTCAGCTTTACCGAAATCAACATTACCAACACGGTGGAAAGCCACTTTGCCGATATCGGCCAAGACCCGCACACCTATGATGTGACCTTTGAAAACTGCCAGGCCCGTGTGCGCACGCTGGAATTGATGGATTACGCCAACAAGAACGGCGGCTTTGTGATCGGCACCGGAGATTTGAGCGAGCTGGCCCTCGGCTGGGCCACCTACAACGGCGACCACATGAGCATGTACGGTGTGAACGCCGGGGTGCCCAAAACGCTGGTGCGCCACATTGTGCAGTATGTGGCCGATACCTGCGGCCAACCGGTGCTGCGTGATGTGCTGGTGGATATTCTGGATACCCCAGTCAGCCCGGAGCTGCTGCCCTCCGCCGCGGATGGCACCATTGCCCAGCAGACCGAAAAGCTGGTTGGGCCGTATGAGCTGCATGATTTTTACCTGTATTATGTGCTGCGCTTTGGGTTTGGACCCGCCAAGATTTATCACCTGGCGTTGGCCGCATTTGCCGGGCGGTATGAGCCGGAAGTGCTGCTGGCCTGGCTGCGCAACTTCTACCGCCGGTTCTTTGCCCAGCAGTTCAAGCGCAGCTGCCTGCCGGATGGACCGAAGGTCGGTTCCGTCACCCTCAGCCCCCGCGCCGACTGGCGTATGCCGAGCGATGCCTGCAACGCTTTGTGGCTGAAAGAATTGGATGAGATCGAGGCAAAATAAACTTGCTGTTCTATCTCTGATTTCTATTATTTTCAATTCTTATCGCTTCACGGAGTTATAAAATAGCAAAAGCTCCCTGCCTGGTTACCGTACAGCCGGTAAAAAACAGGCAGGGAGCATTTTGTTTGTTATTTTATGTCGCTTGGAATGACCACCGAGCGGCGATCATCCGGGGCATCAGGTGCCGTAATGGGAAAGGAACTGTTTGGTGCGTTCCTCGTGCGGGTGTTCGATCACCTGATGGGCAGGGCCTTCCTCGACCACCACGCCGCCATCCATAAACAGGATGCGGTCTGCCACATCGCGCGCAAAAGACATTTCGTGCGTGACAATGATCATGGTAGTTTTCTGGTCGGCCAGATCGCGCAGAACGCGCAGAACTTCGCCGGTCAGCTCCGGGTCAAGGGCGCTGGTTGGTTCATCAAAGCAAAGGATATCCGGTTCCAGCGCCAGGGCGCGGGCAATAGCCACACGCTGTTGCTGGCCGCCGGAAAGCTGGTGCGGGTAATGGTTTTCCCGCTCCGAAAGGCCCATCTGTGCCAGAAGGGTGCGGGCTTTTTCTTCCAGTTCCGCATGAATGGCTTTGCGGTTGGCTTTATACTCCGGTTTTTCTTTTGCCAGCAGCTCCCCGGCCAGGGTAATGTTCTGCAAAGCCGTATACTGCGGGAAAAGGTTGAAGTTCTGGAACACAAGGCCGAAATGCAGGCGCTTTTTGCGCACTTCACTTTCACGGTGGGTGGCCGGGTCAGCGGCATCCCACAGGGTTTTGCCGTCCACACGGATCACACCGGTATCCGGCGTTTCCAAAAAGTTCAGGCAGCGCAGCATCGTTGTTTTTCCGCTGCCGCTGGGGCCTAAAATGGCGACGACGTCGCCCTTGTTCACGTCCAGATCGATGCTCTTGAGCACCTGCAAATCGCCAAAGGACTTGCGCAGATTTCTGATTTGCAGCATAGTTCAGCTCCTTTGCGCGCCCTTGCTGTTGAGATACCGCTCGCCGACGGCCTGCAGGCGGGTCAGCACGGTGCAGAACAGCAGGTAAACCAGACCGACCTCCATGTAGAGGGCCAGCGGCTCATAGGTGCGGGCCACAATGCGCTGGGTCGTCATGAACATTTCGGTCACGGTGATGTTCGCGGCCAGCGAGGTATCCTTGACCAGCGTGATGATCTCGTTGCCCATCGCCGGCAGAATACGCTTGGCGACCTGCGGCATCACGATATACAGAAACGTCTGCACGCGCGAATAGCCCAGCACCTCGGCAGCCTCGTATTGACCGCGCGGAATGGACTGAAGGCCCGAGCGATAGATCTCGGCAAAGTAACCGGCGTAGTTGATGATGAACGCCACAACACACGCCGTCCACTTGGAATCGGGCGTGAGCGAAATGCCAAACACGTAATACGGGGCAAAGTAGATGGCAAACATCTGCAGCATGAGCGGCGTACCGCGCATGACCGAGATATAGATGCGCGCAATCCAGCGAAGCGGCGCGATTTTGCTCATGCGCATAAACGCCACGGGAATTCCCAGCGGAATCGACCCCAGCAGCGTCAGCACAAACAACTGCAAACTGACCAAGAATCCCTGGCCGAGCATCTGCATCATGACCTGTATAGACAACCTACCTTCTCCTTCGCAGCAACAGAACGGCTGATCTTATTCTCAAATAGGCACAGTGCCCAAGATTGCGAGCGACAAGCCCGACGAAGCGTACTTTGGTACGCGAGGAGGGTTGGAGCCGCAAGGTTGGGTGCTGTGGCTATTTGAGAACCCAGTTGTCGAAGGACAGGCCGTAGCTCGCATACTTATCGCACAGGTCCTTAACCGTGCCGTCCTCGTAGAGCGCCTTGAGCGACTCGGTCACGGCG
>ENA-OROO01001706-OROO01001706.1-human-gut-metagenome-genome-assembly--contig:-NODE-1706-length-10875-cov-2.430222_pt1 | contig 10875 bp, 11 predicted proteins | sample MGYA00242130_ERZ509052 | MGnify/ENA primary metagenome ERZ509052 (study PRJEB26280, sample SAMEA2338730) | human gut metagenome | biome: human gut; feature: human-associated habitat; material: faeces... | reverse complement strand
GATATTGATAACCCTTGATGTGCGCAGGCACGCCGATCTCATGGATGATCGAAGTGACAAGCGCCTCGATGTTGGCGTCATTGCGCCGCGCGGGTGTCTTTTCTCCAGCAGACACCATCTCGCGGATCCGGTCTGCCACGGCCCGGCAGTCGCACGGCTTGCTCATAAAATACTGCACGCCAAGCTCCGCCGCCATCGCCCCGACATATTCGGTCATAAACCCGGTCATCACCAGTGCCCGCGGCGCGCTCTCCAGCTCCTGCGCCTTTTTCAGCACTGCGATCCCGTCCATCTTCGGCAGCATCAGATCCAATGCCAGTACATCCGGATGACAGCTCTGCATCAGTTCGCAGGCGCGCACACCATCTCCCGCAACGCCTACCACTGCAAACTTTCCATCCTCCTCCAGTGTCTGCTTTAGTCGCCCGCAAAACTCCTCATTCCCGTCCGCGAGCAGAATTCTGATTTGACGATCCATAAATCCATTTCTCCTCCGTACCGTTTGTTGTTTGTCGGATATCTCCGTTCGCTGTAACACCTATAATGTACCATAACATGCATCTTTTTTCAACGCGAAATCTACCATCTTCTTCCACAAGTTCTCGTACCGTTTCGACACCTTTCCGCCGGATTCTTCCCGATTCTCCGGCGTTCCGCCAACTTCGGCGCGTCTCGCCACGGCTTCCATGTCTCCATTATAGAACGTATCCCAGAAAATGCAAATACATTTTTTTCAAGTTTCTGACTTCTTTTCGACACTTTGTCGAAAAGCTGCGATTTGGCAAAACTCTCAAAATAATGCGTGACAATCGCGTCCGCTTCTGCTATAATGACAATATTCCAACCGGCGCGCACCAATCCACACTTTCTGGGCGCGGACGGTCAAAAAAAGGAGGTATAAACCATGTCCGCGGGACTCGCGGTGCGGCATTGTGGAGACATGCCGTAATGCGTTCGCCAAGCCCGGTGTTCGCGAGAATGTGCACGCGGAGGCGGCACAGTCAGGGTCAGTCAGTATGGCAGAAGTACGTTTGGTCAATGTAAAAAAGATCTACCCGTTCGTCAGTGGGGAAGAGAAGAAAAAGAAGAAGAAAAAATCGGGGGCGGATACCGCATCCTCCAGACATATGATGTTCTTTGGATCACCTGGTACCGGTAAGACGACCGTTGCAAGGATCATGACCAGCTTTTTATATAAAAATAAGTTCATTAAGGAAAACAAATGCCTGGAAACAGACGGTAACTTTTTAAAAGCGAGTACCACCGCGGATACCGCCGCAAAAACAGAGATCGTCGTCCGCCAGGCATTCGGAGGGGTGTTGTTCATTGATGAAGCGTATGCCTTGCTGTCCGGTGATGCGGCAGGGGAAGCGGCGATCGCGACCTTGATCAAGCAGATGGAGGATAACCGGGATAAATTTGTCCTGATCCTCGCGGGCTATACGGATGAAATGAACCGTCTGGTCAATTCCAATCCGGGCTTTGCGTCAAGATTTAAAGATTATGTCAGGTTCCCGGATTATACGGTCGATGAGATGTGCGATATTTTTTCATATATGGTGAATCAGAAAGGCTTATGCGTGGATGGGGAAGCGATGGAGCATTTCCGCGTCCGGATCGCAAAAGAAAAGAAAGGGAAGCATTTTGGCAATGCGAGAACAGTCCGCAACGTCATGGAGGAGTGCATCGATCATCATGCCGTCCACATCAAGGATGGCAAGCTGAATGGCGCGGATCGTTATAAACTGGTCGGTATGGATGTATCAGAAAATGTATCAGAATATTTCGAGAAATGATGGGCCGGGCTGTATGTGAGAATCACATACTGTAAGCGCATCATAAAAAAGGGAATGGAGAAAAAAAAGAAATGCATCACACAAACAAAGAAACAAAATCAAAATGCTGGTTCGGATGGATCAGTCCCGATGGACAGACATTTCCATGTGATTATCACGGACATTTCGACCTGGCGAAAAAGCTGGCTGGAACGTTCGGTGTTCAGGCTGATCGTCCGATGCGGAATCCGGAATTGCTTTTGGAACAGCACGGCTGGGTCAAGGTCACAAAGGATCCATTTGGCCCTGCAGAAAAATTACGCAGCGCGATCCTGGCATCACGCATGTATATCACGCGGACACAGGCAAAAACCCTTGCGGACCTCGGATTTGACCAGAACCATGACTACCTGGATCTGGTGGAAATGAGCGAAATGCGTTGGGCGGTATAAGGAAAGGGAGAAAACTTATGGAAAAGAAAACAGGAAAGAAGCTGATCATGGGAGGTATTGCCTTGCTGGCTGCTGGCGGTCTCTTGTTCGCCGGATGGAAGGTACTTGGTCCAAAGTTCCTCGTACCTAAGGTGGATACAACGGAAACCACGGATGGGAGCGAAGTAAAATCACTGCATCTGTCCTTATCGACGGATGCAATGGAGGGTAGTGTCCTTTATCAGATCGCACAGAATTTTGCCGACCGTGTGGCGGACATGTCAGATGGGAAGCTGGAAGTTGATCTATATGAATATGGTCAGCTTGGGAAAAATTCAGATATGATCACATCCTTAGACGGCGAAACGCAGGCCGCAGATCTCTTATTCGTGTCCACAGACGCGTTAAGGGATGCCGGTTGTACGAAAGTAGAAGATACCCTGAAAGCCTGCGCTTTTAAGAACCATGCCGATTTTGCCAAGTGGGTGGTATCTTCAAAGGCGGACCAGGTACTTGCGGATACGGAAAAATCCGGAATCGGCGGAATAGGATTGTTTTTTGTAGAGGATGGATTTTACCAGACGTTTTTGGTGACGGCAGATCCTGTCTCCGAAAAGATAATTCTTGGACTTGGATTTGATGAGAGTGACGCATATTATAAAAAGAAAAATGCGCATTACGAATTTGGTCCTTATGTAGATATCCCGGACAGGGTTGCAAACGGTACGATCGCCGGGGCTGAGCTGCCGTTTGACCAGTTCGAGGAAGAAAAAATGTATGAATACCTGCCTTACGTAGTCCATGATAACCATATGGTACGTCCTTATGAGGCAATCATCACGCTCCGTACGGCGGATAAGATCGGTGAGGATTCTGTTGCACTCTTAAAAAAAGCTGGCCAGGAGACGGTCAAGGAGTATGCGGATATTCTGACACATACGGATGAAGAGACGCTTGCCAGATTAAAAGAAGCTGGTGTGACGGAAACTGCATTAAAATAAGATGTAAGAACAATTGAGTTTTGGCAGATGTATTTAGCACTGCCGGAAAGCATTACGAACGAACAATCACAGGGGTGTTCCCGGGGGACACCACACCGCAAAATATCAAAAACAACATTTCAAAAAATAACAGCCATTTCCGAAAGTGTGGAAGTGGCTGTTTTTTAGTGCGATCGGTGAGCAGGCCGTGGAAGGATCTTGACCAGCGCATCCGATATGGACATTTTTCATCGTTTTTCTTCCGAAAGGAAAAGTTCTTCGTATCTTCGTACAATGTCTTTCCCAGTCTGCGTCTCACAAAGATGTTTTGCTTCTTTTTTGATCCACTGGAACATGTTTGGATAGGCGAGCATCAGGTCGATAAAATAGTTGTTTCCGGTCTGACGGTCCCCGAATAATGTTCCCGGGCCGCGAAGCTCCAGGTCTTTTTCGGCTATCAGGAATCCGTCCGTTGTCGAACGGAGAAATTCCAGTTTCTCATTTGGCGCTTCTGTCTGTAAGATGCAGTATGCCTGGTCCCGGCCGCGCCCAACGCGCCCGCGGAGCTGATGCAGGGTGGAAAAACCGAAACGGTCCGCACCAGTGATTGTGATCACTGTCGCATTTGGTACGTTCATGCCGACCTCGATGACGGTGGTCGCCATCAGGACATCGATTTGTCCCTCTGCAAACTTCTGCATCAGCTCTGTCTTTTCAGCTGCTTTCATTTTCCCGGTCAGTACAGCCATCGTGATGTGTTCCTGGTTAAAATAAGACCGGTAAATGCGTTCTTTCTCTTCAATGGAATATGCTTGGGCAGCCTTATCATTTTTATCAATGGCTGGGCACACGATGTACGCCTGATGGCCTTTTTGAATCTCCCCAATCATGTGTCTTGCCGCTTTTACATCATCCTGTGTAATTGCGGTTTTCACCGGAAGTCGTTCTGCAGGTTTATCGGTAATGGTGATGATGCCGGAATCCTCCCCGTAGACAGTATCAGCCAGGGATTTCGGGATCGGCGTTGCGGACATGGTGATCTTGTGGCATCCTGGGACGCCCTTTTCCATAAAATTGCCCCGGTGTACGACGCCGAACTTATGCTCCTCGTCAATGACAACAAGGCCGAGGTTGTGATACTGTACCGGCTCAGCAAAGATGCTGTGCGTACCAACGATCAGGGAAATTTCGCCGCTTTCGATTCCGGCTAACATCTTCCGCTTTTCCGCTGCTTTTGTCTCACTGGTCAGGAAAGCGATCTTTAACCCGGCGTTTTTGGCAATTTCGGAAAGGTCGCGGTAGTGTTGCCACGCAAGAGTTGTGTATGGTACGGCGAGGGCCCCCTGGTAGCCACTTCCCGCAGCTTGAAGGAGCAGGGCAAACGCGACGCAGGTTTTACCGGTTCCGACATCTCCCTGAATGAGGCAGTTTACCCGCCGTCCTCCGGCCATCTGTGCCGAGACGGTATCAATCGCCTGCTTCTGTCCATTGGTCAGGGCATATGGGAGAGATGCCAGATAAGCCTGTTGTAATGTTAAATCGTTACACACCGCGCCGTGTTCCGAGTCGGAGCCGGCATGGTTGAGCTGAAGCTTGACCGCAAGGTACATTAAGTCGTCAAAGACGGCACGCTTTTTCGCCGTCTGCACGTCCCGCCAGGACTGCGGATGGTGCATCATGCGCGCGGACTGCAAAAAAGACGGAAGGCCTGCTTTTTGCAGCAGGTCCGGCGGCATGATATCAAAGGAACTGATTTTTTGCAGTGCCAGATCCAGAGCGTTTCGGTAGTCCTCTGCAGTGAAGGATTTGATCTGCCCATGCTGGACGTAAAATGTGTGATAGCGCTCTATATTCCAGGAAAATACCGGTGGGTTTAAGACGGAAAATGTACGGTACGCTTCATTGTAGGTGATAAACCCTCCAACAATCACCCTCTTTCCGACCAGCATGGATGAAACCGTCAGACATTCCAGTAAGATCCGTCGGATTGCAAGGTCTAACCGGAGTCCTCTCAGATACCATTTGGCGCACCGTTTTTGAAGTTCACGCATGTCAGCACCGCAAAAAGCAGATCCGATCACTTCCCATACCTCTGGTCCGCAGGCTTCCCGTAAGGCAGCTTCGCCCATGGAGGAACATGCGTCCTTCCCGAAAACACGGAGCGATCCAAGTGCCTGCGCAGCTGGGGGCTCTTCCTGGTTTAAGGCTGCGATGGCTTTTGCGCATTTTGCGGAAACCTGCATATCTGCAGAGTTCTCGTAGAACATCAGCGCATTTGGTATGATGAGTTTTCTTGTCATCGGATTATCGTCCAAATCTTCCAATAGCCTGTATTTAAACGCGTCCAGTCCAAGGATGTTGGCCTGCAACACCTGCCCGGTACCATCTTTCTGTTTCGTCTGTTCATCTTCAACTCTCAGTTTCAGCATCATGGTGTGGTCGCGCTGCTCCGTCTGGCAGGACAGGCAGGTTCCTATAACCGCGAACGGGGCGCGGCGCTGCAGGATGGCACATGTCTGTTCGTTCTGGATATCCAGTGCGTAAGTGTTGGTAAAATCCCAGTAGTGGTTCGGCTGTTTTCTGAGCATAGCTTCCACGGAAGTGATCTTTCTTTTGTTTAAGGAACTGCATTGCCGTTCCGTCAATCCTAATTCGTTTAACTCCATCATTTTCTCCTTTTTGTACGTGCGGCTGCATAAGACAAGTTTTTTCTTGCAGCTATTTCTACCAGTATGTCGCAAATTTTCCATGGCTTTTTTTGCGGATAACGATTTTTGGTCATTTTTCCTGTTTTTTGAGCGTTTGTTTTTCTGCCATGCATAAGTGGTGGGTCCTGGCATGCACTGTATTTTGGGCTGCCTTTTCCCTTTGCGTTCGCCATACTGTTAGCGAACGTTGAATTATAAGGAATATAAGGAGGAAGCAGAAATGATCGCTAAAACAAAAGACAAAAAAGAACAGGGCGATATGATGATCGCTGCGGCAAAGAAATTCCAACAGGAACATGACGGAAAGCTTCCGTCGGTTATGGACATAGCGCATCAGTTAGACACATCACAATGGACCATATACCACAATTCGTATTATATGGACTGGATGAAGCAGGCTAAGATGCAGGTATCCGGTTTGCCGGATGCAAAGCAACAGCCAGCTCCCCAAAATGTGTCAAAACCGGTAAAAAAGGAGACTCCGGAACCTAAACACGACCTGATGATTCACGGTACGCTTTTATATCCGTGGACGTTTCAGGGAGAACCGGTTGTCCGGAGCGCAGAGATGGAAAAATGCTTAAGCCGTCAGGTCAGAGACCTCGTAAAGGTCTGCGCCAAGCAGGACGCATCTTATATGCGAACCGCATGCTTACGGGAGTTGTGGGATGAAAATCCAGGCTGCAAGCGTGCGGGTAACCCGGTTTTTCCGGTCAGCCTGTATGTGGAATCGGCATTCCATGCAGCATTGCAGGCGAAAAAGCTGCAGCCACGACGGGAAAAGGAGCTGAAAGAATTTATCCAGAGTTATTTCCATGCCGGTTCAGCACAGGAGGAAGAAGCGGCCGTACAGGAACAGGGAACACAGACGGATGGGGCACAGAATCCTACCGCTATGTGCGTTCCGGCGCCTGCACTTGATCTGACGCCACTGATTGAATGCATTTCGCATGGAGTGCAGGCATTAGAAATATCTGACTTGAAGCGCGCAGAGAACGTGGCGGGGCTATATATGGCAATCCGGGAACAGAACAAGCTGCTCACGCAGGCGGTCAACTTATTATCCCAGAATCTCATGATACAGGGACAGGCTATCATGAACATTCAGGATGCAATCTGTTCCATGGTGCAAGACTCCAATCCAGTCAATGCAGGAAGCGTTTCAACGGCGACCGCAAAGATATTAAACCGCGGGGAACAAATTCAGGAAACGGACAAGAAGGCGCTCCTTGAGGAAAAACTTCAGAGTGCGTCAAATCGTAAGGTTACAGCGAGGGGCAGTCTGGATACGGAGGCTCTCGAAAAACGCGAAACCACGGAAGAAACACCAGATATTGACGCCGGATCTGGCATTCCAGACGAAGCGCCGGACATGGAAACTGGTCCTGACATAGGCGCACAGGAAACACCTGTCTCTGAGAAAGTGCCGTCCACCATCCCAGAAGAAGGACAAGATTCAGACTTTATGAGTTTCCGCGTTTATAGCGACCAGATTCATGCACTTTTACTGGAATTTGGAATCACTAATAAAATGGACGCGGAAAGAAGAGCGATGTTGTCCAAGGCGTATACCCGTATGAGAAATCAGTATGGGATCGTTTGGGAACAGGTAGAAAAGGAGTACATCCAGGAGAACGGGGACCGTGCAAAATCCACGTTAAGGCTCGCTTATTTTCTGGAATTAACTGGTCCGCAGCACCGCGGGCTGTTAAGCGGCTGTCTGCATACCGTTTTGCAGGACGCAGCCCAGAAACATGAAGAGAATACGCCTTCCAAAGCGGAGCAATATTATGTTCAGGACCTCAGTCTGGTGGATGAAATGATCGAAAAGCTTGCGATCGAAAAATCCGTCACACCGCGTTCCCTGAAGGATGCGTATCACATGCTGTTGCAGAGTGATACCACCATGCACTGGAAGCGTCTGTCAACGGCATACCGGGAAAAGTTCCGTATGGCATCGAAATATGCCATTGACCCGATCAAGGTAGCGGGATCTACGGATAAGGCGAAGAAAAGAGCCGTAGTTTTATTCAACATGTTTGTAGATAAACAGTTTATGGATGTTACGGCATAACTTCACAGGGCGGCGCAAAAACGCCGCCCTTATTTTGCATTAAAATCACAGCGCGTCATCCCCATACTGAAAGCAAAACAAATACAAGGTATTGGGCATGGCCCAGAAAGGAGTACATATGAAAATCATTAAGAGAAATGGTGCAGAGGCCGAATTCGACCGTAATAAGATTGTCAACGCAATCACCAAGGCGAATCTTTCCGTTGCGGAACCAAGCCGCATGAAGGACATCTACATCGAGGCGATCGCTCTTGACGTGGAAGACGAGCTTAAGGAACGCCCGAGTACCTCCAATGTGGAAGAAATTCAGGACCTTGTGGTATATGCTCTGATGAAGCATGCACCGGTTGTAGCGATGAGCTACCAGAAGTACCGCGAAAAGCGCGAACTGGTCAGACACGCAAATACCACGGATGATAAGATCTTAAGCCTTATCAACTGTGAGAACGAAGAAGCAAAGCAGGAAAATTCCAATAAGAACCCGATCATCAACTCCACCCAGCGTGATTATATGGCGGGTGAAGTGAGCAGGGATTTAACGGATCGTATCCTGCTTCCGAAAGAGATCGTGGAAGCACACCGGGCCGGAATCATTCATTTTCACGATTCCGATTACTTTGCACAGAAGGAACATAACTGTGACCTGGTAAACCTGGAAGATATGCTCCAGAATGGCACTGTTATTTCCGGCACCATGATCGAGAAGCCGCATAGTTTTTATACGGCCTGCAATATCACCACACAGATTATTGCGCAGGTAGCATCCAACCAGTACGGCGGACAGTCCTTCTCATTAGCGCATCTGGTACCGTTCGTGGAAGTCTCGCGTTCACGCATCAGAAAGCAGATCGAGCAGGAAAATGAGGCAGCCGGTGTGGTTATGGACGAATCCCAGGTGAATACCGTGACGGATTTCCGCTTAAAAGACGAGATCACCCGCGGTATCCAGACGATCCAGTATCAGCTGATCACCCTGATGACCTGTAATGGGCAGGCGCCATTCGTGACCATGTTCATGTATTTGGACGAAGTGCCGGAGGGAAGAGCAAGGGACGATATGGCCATGCTGATCGAAGAGGTCTTAAAGCAGCGTTACCAGGGCGTGAAAAATGAGAAGGGAGTCTGGGTTACTCCGGCGTTCCCAAAGCTGATTTATGTTCTGGACGAGGATAATATTACGGAAGGGTCCAAATACTGGTATCTGACCGAGCAGGCGGCGCGTTGCACCGCAAAACGGATGGTCCCGGACTACATTTCCGCAAAGATCATGCGGGAATTAAAGAAGGGATGCGTATATACCTGTATGGGATGCCGTTCCTTCCTGACTCCGGACCGTTCCTACGTAAAAGGAAACCTTGCGAATGCAGGAAACTACCGGGAAGGCGAGCGCAAGTATTATGGCCGCTTCAATCAGGGCGTTGTAACGGTCAACCTCGTTGATATCGGACTCAGCGCAAGAAAAGACATGAACAGGTTGGGAGATCTTTGATGAGAGAATGGAACTCTGCCACCGCGCAATGCGCTGCCGCCACGAGAGATTAAAAGGAACCTTATCCGACGCGGCTCCGATCCTCTGGCAGTATGGTGCGCTTGCCCGCTTAAAGAAAGGTGAGACCATCGACAAGCTCCTCTATGACGGATATTCCACACTTTCTCTGGGATATGCAGGCCTGTGGGAATGTGTATACAGCTTAATTGAGAAGAAATTAACTGAGCCGGAAGGAAAGAAACTTGGTCTTGAGATCATGCAGAAGTTAAATGACTACTGCACGAAGTGGAAAGAGGCGGAGAATATCGATTACAGCATCTACGGAACCCCGCTGGAGTCCACAACCTACTCTTTTGCGAAGAGTCTCCAGAGACGTTTCGGTATCGTAAAGGGCGTAACCGACAGAAACTACATCACGAACAGCTACCATGTACATGTAACGGAACCGATCGACGCCTTCAGTAAGTTAAAATTAGAGTCTGAATTTCAGGCACTGTCCCCGGGCGGAGCGATCAGCTACGTGGAAGTTCCGAACATGCAGGATAATATCCCGGCTGTTCTTCAGGTCATCCGCTACATCTATGACAATATCATGTACGCGGAGTTAAATACGAAGAGCGATTACTGTCAGGTATGCGGCTACGACGGCGAGATCAAGATCATCGAGGATGACGGAAAGCTCGTATGGGAATGCCCGCATTGCGGAAACCGTGACCAGAGCAAGCTCAACGTTGCAAGACGTACCTGCGGATACATCGGAACACAGTTCTGGAATCAGGGCAGAACACAGGAAATTAAGGAAAGGGTACTGCACCTGTAATGAATTACGGAGAGATCAAAACATGTGATATTGCAAACGGTGAGGGAGTCCGCGTGTCCCTCTTTGTGTCCGGCTGTACACATCACTGTAAAAATTGCTTTAATGATGTGGCGTGGGATTTCGGATACGGAAAGCCGTTTACGGAAGAGACGGAAGAAATGTTATTAAAGGCGCTGGAGCCGGATTATGTGGATGGACTTTCACTTCTCGGTGGAGAACCCTTTGAGCCGGAGAACCAGCGGGCACTTCTCCCGTTCTTAAAGAAAGTGCGCGAGAGATTCCCGAAGAAAAATATCTGGTGCTATACCGGTTATCTTTTCGATAAAGAGCTTCTCGGAGAGAGCCGGGCGAGATGTGAGTGTACGGATGAGATGCTGAGTCTGATCGACGTTCTCGTGGACGGCGAGTTTGTCCAGGAGCTCTACAGCGTGGCACTGGCATTCCGCGGTTCGGAGAACCAGAGGATCATCGATGTGAAAAAGTCTCTGGAAACAGGGGAGATCGTTTGGCATGATCTGGTGAGCCGGGGAATCTCGATGAAGTTTAATTAGAATATAAAGCTATATATAGAAAAGATCCGGCAGTTGGGTTGTTTTAC
>ENA-OROO01001701-OROO01001701.1-human-gut-metagenome-genome-assembly--contig:-NODE-1701-length-10914-cov-7.383277_pt1 | contig 10914 bp, 8 predicted proteins | sample MGYA00242130_ERZ509052 | MGnify/ENA primary metagenome ERZ509052 (study PRJEB26280, sample SAMEA2338730) | human gut metagenome | biome: human gut; feature: human-associated habitat; material: faeces... | reverse complement strand
GCCGCAAGGCGGGAATTGTGCGGTGTTGCCTTAATTTTTTTACTGCGGGATCCCGCACGCCCACAGGTAGTAGCCGCGCAGGTTATCACCAAACTTTTCCCACAGTTCGGGGTGTTCATCCCGGTAAGTATATACGTTAAAGCTGGCGCGGCCCTGGCGGCCCTCCGCCATGCCATAGTTCACAAAGTGCTGCAGGTAGGCGTTGGCATCATTGCCAAACGCGGCGCGCAGATCAGCGTTCTGGCTGCGGTAATAGCTGTAGTCGTACACGTTGGAATAATCATGGCCGCCGTACCAGCTGGTACCGGCAGTGCTGCCGGAAGAACTGCCGCCCTTGCCGCCGTTGGCGGTGGGCAGGCCGTTGATCAGGCTGTTGGAAATGTAACCGGTGGTATCGCCCCAGGTCACGCAGGACCAGCCGTTGGCATAGCTGTGTACCGTAACGGTAAAGCCCGCGGGAACGGCGGTCAGCACCTCATAGCTGGTGGCGGGGCCGCTGCGCAGGTTGGCGTCGCTGTTCAGGGTGCAGGTCACATCCGCACCCTCGTAGCGGCCGCTGGTGGAATTGCTGGCCGTAGAGGTACCGCCGTTGGCGGCAGGCAGGCCGTTGAGCAGCTTGGTTGCAATGTAGCCGGAAACATCCCCCCAGGTCACACTGGCCCAGCCATCCTGGTAGCTGTCCACACTGACGGTAAAGCCTGCGGGCACAACGCCCAGCACACCAAAGTCCGTACCGGGGCCGCGGCGGATGTTCGCATCGCTTTTAACGGTGCAGTTGACGGCGCTGCCGCGCCAGGACGGTGCCTGCGTGGTGGCGGCGCTGCCGCTGAGATACTTGGTTGCCACCCAGCCCGCATTTTTGCCGCTGGTCACATAAGTCCAGCCATTGCCGTCATCGGGGGTAACAACATTCACGGTTGCGCCGTTATTCAATACCGTCACCACATTATAATTGATGCCGGGGCCCTGGCGCATATTCAGGCCGCTTTGGGCGGTTACTTTGGCGCTGCCTTCTGCCATCGCCACGGTTGCACCAAAACATGCCGCAACCAGCAGAGCTGCCAAAAACGTTACACGCTTTTTCATATCCATATCTCCTTGTTGCAAGGTGATCTGCGAACCAAAAGAGAAGGTACTCTTTTGCAGTTTTATTATACCATATGCCTGCATCAAACACAAGAAACGCTTTATCTTTGTGATTTTTTTGTTAAACATGTAAAAAATCCGGCATCTGCACCCTCTCTGCCCGGTTTTGGAATGGTTACAAAAATTTTCCCCCTGCTCCTCCCCCGCACCGCATTGACAAAACCGCCTGCGTGGCGTATTGTAAAAGATAGAATATGCAAATTGTATGCACATTGCCCGGCATTGTGCAGCAACGCGGTACGCGTGCCGCCAGCGGCACCGGCCTGACAGGGAGGTTTCTATGAAGATGCGTGTTGGTATTTTGACATCCGGCGGTGACTGCCCCGGCCTGAACGCAACCATCCGCGGCGTGGCCAAAGCGCTGTATCAGCGCATGGGCGACAAGGTGGAGATCATTGGCATTCTGAACGGTTATGACGGCCTGATCAACGGCAACTACCGCGTCATGGCACCGGATGAGTTTTCCGGCATTTTGACGGTAGGCGGCACGATTCTTGGCACCAAGCGCACCCCGTTCAAGATGATGCGCGTTGTGGGCGATGACAAGGTGGACAAGGTTGCCGCCATGAAAAAGACCTACAAGGACGCCAAGCTGGACTGCCTGCTCTGCCTGGGCGGCAACGGCACCCACAAAACGGCAAACCTGCTCAGCCAGGAGGGTCTGAACATCATCGGCCTGCCCAAAACGATCGACAATGATATTTTTGGCACCGATGTTACTTTCGGTTTCCATACCGCTGTGGACATTGCCACTGACGTTATTGACCGCATCCACACCACTGCGGGCAGCCACAGCCGCGTAATGTGCATTGAGGTCATGGGCAACAAGGCCGGCTGGCTGACGCTGTATTCCGGCATTGCAGGCGGTGCGGACATCATCCTGATTCCGGAGCACCCCTATGACATCAAGAAGGTGGCCGAAGCTGTTATGCGCCGCCAGAAGGCCGGCAAGAACTTCTCCATCCTGGCGGTTGCCGAAGGTGCGCTTTCCACCGAGGAATCCAAGATGAAGCGCAAAGAATGGACCGCCAAGCGCGCCGCTGCCGGTTACACCACCGCCACCAACCGCATTGCCAAGCAGGTGGAGGAGCTGACCGGCGCCGAGACCCGCATCTGTGTGCCAGGCCATATGCAGCGCGGCGGCAGCCCCAGCGCCTATGACCGCGTGCTGGCCACCCAGTTTGGCACCTATGCCGCACGCCTGGTGGCGGACGACCATTTTGGCGTGACCGTTGCCATGGTGAACAACCATGTTACCGCCAACCCGCTGGTAGACATCGCCGGCAAGACCCGCGGCGTGCCCGATGACTGCGATATGCTCAACGTTGCCCGCTCCATGGGCATCAGCCTGGGCTGAGTTTTGTTACGGGGGTTGTTGTTCCTTCTTTGAAAAGAAGGAACCGAAGAAACTTTAATATAGTATAATTTGAAACACGATAAAAGCCCGATGCAGAAATTATTTGCTGTATCGGGCTTTTTTGTTTTTTATTTTATTTCAATTTCCAGCACAGCAGATTATTTTCTATCTTTTGCCTGTTCTTTTTTGTATTGCAAAAATTCGATGTATTCCTGCACTTTGGCAATGTCATCTTCCTGAAAGTTTTTTGGCAGAATAATTTCTGTCACTGTTCTGCGGTAAGATACCGGCTCCCGAATCAACCCTAGGAGATAGTCAACAGAAACATCAAAAATTTCTGCGATTTTCACTTTCGTTTCATCATCCGGTGCACTGCGCCCACACTCATATGAAGATACCGTAAGAGGTGACAGTTCCAGCTTTGCTGCTAATTCTGCCTGGGTCATCCCCTTATCTTTTCTCAGCTCCTGTAAAAGCTCCCCAAGCACACCTATACCCCATTTCTCTCTTCTATTAGAATGAGTATAGTTGTTTACCATAGTTTTCAATATTATTCTATTGTGATTCTTATATTTTTGCTTGACTTTGTATTATGTTTTGTATATATTTATTATTATAACTATTGATTATCACAATAGTTAATAAAGAAGGAGGATGTCACATGTCGAAAGAAACCCCTGAAACAAAACTGTGCAAATATTGCAAGTCAGAAATTCCTTATGATGCAAAAGTCTGTCCCCATTGCCGTAAAAAGCAAACACCAAATGGCTGCCTTATCGCCATTATCGTTATTGTTGTACTGTTTATTTTGATTGGTGTCGCGGGTGGTTCTTCCAGTTCCTCCAACCAAGATGCGAGCAGCTCCGCTCCCGCCAGTTCCGATGCCTCTTCCGGTTCTTCCACCCCCAGCACACCTACTGTCACCCAAGCTCCTTCCGTTTACAGTATCGGCGATACTGCTGAAAGTAACGGTGTCAAAGTTACGCTTGTAAATGCAGAAACAGGTCACGGTTCCCAATACCTTACTCCCAGCGCAGGCAACATCTTTGTTACTCTTGAATTCGAGATTGAAAACGATTCCAGCTCTGACATCAATGTTAGTAGTATTGCCAGCTTCGAAGCCTACTGTGATGACTACTCTGTTACTGAAAGCATTACAGCTGTCACTCTGTCAGACAAGAGTACCCTTGACGGCAGCGTTGCCGCTGGTAAAAAGATGAATGGTGTTATTTCTTACGAAGTTCCCGAAGATTGGCAGAATCTTGAAGTCACATTCTCTCCCAGCTTCTGGAGCAACCATTCTGTTACCTTTGAAGTCAAAAGCAACTGATTCGGTTCATTTGAACACTTCTCCGTTCTAATATAGCCAAAGCCCAATGCCATGTTTGACGCGGCATCGGGCTTTTTGTATACTTTGCTATATTCCGGCAGCACAAATTATACAGGTTTCTTATTGACTTATGACCGATGGTATGTTAGCATTTATACAGTAATAATTGCTTTTATTTATTGTATTCGTTTTTGTACTCACGCTGCATTTTCTGTTTCACAGAGGAAAGGTGGTCATTTGCCATGGAAAAATCTCACAAAATTTATAATCTGATCTTTGACTTTCTGCTGGCGGCGGGGGTATGTTTTTACAACGATCTGCGCTTTATGCGGTTCTGGTTCCTTGGCGGGCAGCTGTACCACAGTGTCGGTTTTACGAACTACCGCTTCGGCCTAACGGGCAAGGAGGTCTGCTGGGATTTTTCGCCGCTGAACATTCTGCATTGCCTGCAGGGGTATGACCCGCACGCTTACCTCAAGTTCCTCTGCTTTTTCTGCATCGGTATTTTGATGTTTTTCCGGTTTGTGTTCCGGGCACCAAAGCTTCTTCCGCGGTTGTTTGCGCGGCTGTTCTGTTTCAGCGCCGGGTATATTGCAGTCGTTGAGCTGTACAATCTGCTTTTCACCGCCGCCGGAGCTGTTTTTCTGGATATCAGCAACTGGTTCCTCTACCTCACCGGCGCATGGTCTGCTATTGCCATCCTGACCCTGCTGCTGGTTGCCAGCAAAAAGTTCCGTCCCGCTCCCCTGCCTTCTACTCCATCCCTTTAATCGAATAAAACCAAAAGCCGCGGCCCTGCATCAAACGCAAAGCCGTGGCTTTTTCCTACAATTTCTAATTACTCATTCCTAATTGCTAATTCTGCAATTCCGTTCACTTTCGCCCAGTAAGTACCTGCCCATCAAATCAGTAGTACTTAAAATACCCCACATGCTGCGGCTGGTTATCTTCTACCAGGATGGTAAAGCCGCCGGGGTTTACTTCGGTCTGCTTGCCAAAGGCGGTGCGGACAATCAGGTGCGGGCCGTTGTTCAGGATAATCTCCGCGGACTGCTCCTTACCCACGCGGCGGTAGTGCAGCACATCGGCGCTGGCTTCCACCAGCTCCATGCTGCCGCCGTCAAAAGCATCGCAGCTGCGGCGCAGGCGGGCCAGGTTGCTCAGCGGCACGCGCAGGCGGCGCTCGGTGGAGTTCCAGTCAAAATACGCGCGGTTGAACGGGTCGCGGTAGCCCTGCATCCCGATCTCATCGCCATAATACACGCAGGGCACGCCGGGCAGGGTGTACAGCATGGCGTAAGCCAGCAGCACGCGGCGCAGGGCATCATCAATACGGTCGCCGGGGATCATGCGCTTGCTCTGCCAATAGCGGTCGCGGCCATTGGCGGGTTCGCCTGCAATGGCGGTAATACCGCGCTCGGTATCGTGGGTGGAAAGGAAGTTCATTGCGCAGTCCAGCGCCGGTTTGGGATAGTTTTCGCAGATGGACATGATCTGCTCCCCCACCGCGCTGGCATCCTCGCCGCGGGCAAAAGCCACAGCTGCATTGCGGAACGGGTAGTTCATGGTGGCATCCAGCCCATGGCCGCGCAGGTAGGTGCGGCGGTGGTCGAACGCTTCCTTGGTGGTGGCGTCCTCCCACACTTCGCCGATGAGCAGCTTGTCCTCGCCGTGGGCTTTGACGGCGGCACGGATCTTTTCGATAAAATCATCAGGCAGTTCATCCGCCACATCCAGCCGGAAGCCGGAAGCCCCCAGCCCCAGCCATGTATCAATCACGCCACCCTTGCCGCAGACAAAGTTGCCGTAAGAGGGGTCCTCCTCCTCCACTTCGGGCAGGGTCTCAAAGCCCCACCAGCTGCGGTAGCCGCCGACATAACCGGAATCGAAGTCATACCAGCTGCGGTAGGGCGAATTGCGGTCACGGTAAGCGCCGCCGGGGCCATAGCGGCCTTCGCGGTTAAAATAGAGCGAATCCGAACCGGTGTGGCTGAACACGCCATCCAGAATAATGCGGATGCCGTGTTTTTTGGCCTCGGCGCACAGGGCGGCAAAATCCTCGTTGGTGCCCAGCAGTGGATCGGCTTTCAGGTAGTTGGCCGTATTGTAGCGGTGGTTGGCGTGGGCCTCAAAAATGGGGTTCAGGTAAATGCAGGTAATGCCCAACTCTTCCAGGTAAGGTAGCTTTTGCTGGATGCCCGCAAAATCGCCGCCGTAATAGTCCATGTTCAGGTAGCCATCGCTCTGCTCATTGGGCCAAAAATACGGCTCGCCGGTTTTATCCGGACGGTAAATGCGGTCCGCAAAGGGCAGCGGCTTGTTGGGTACGCCCTCATAAAAGCGGTCCGGGAAGATCTGGTACATCGTACCGTCTTTGATCCAGTCCGGGGTCTTGAAGTCCGGCTCGTACACCGTCAGCTGCCAATCCAGGCCATTCACCCAGGTCAGCTCACCTTCCCCGTTGGCGGTGCGATAAATCTTGCGGAAATCCGTGTACAGGTCAAAGTGGTAAAAATACAATCCCGATGTGGTGGGGGCCAGCTGGAACACAAAATGGTTTACGCCGGGGGTCTGGCCGTCAAAATCCATGCGGTAATGCACGGGGTCTTCGCGGTCTTTGGTCAGCACCAGGTGTGGGTCCACATAGCCCAGTCTTTCCGGCACAGTCAACCGCCAGGTAACGGTCTGCCCCGCCGGAACTGCGCCAAACGGTGTTTTATACTCCGCACAGCGGGAGTTAAAAAAAGTATGCGTTGGTTGTTCAGGCAAACAAATCAATCCTTACATTGAACAAGTGTACAAAAACAGCCGTGACCCACTGGCGCCGGCAAATTCAAGTCGGCTGCCGGGATCGCGGCTGTTCGTTTATTTTATTGTACGGGCAGCGCGTGTACGTTCACAGCTGCACACGCGCCCGCACTGCGGTTAAAGCTCTGTTTTGGGCAGATTATTTAACCGGGGTAGCGCCCCAGATATCGCGGGCGTAATCCATGATGGAACGGTCGGCGGAGAAGATGCCGGCGTTGGAGATGTTCATCAGGCTCATACGGTTCCAGGTCTGCTTCTGCTTGTACAGTTCCTGCACGGTGTGCTGGGCACGGCGGTAATCCTTGAAATCAGCCAGGACCATGTACGGGTCAGAGTTGCGCAGGTTGTTGGTAATCTCGCTGAAGTTCTCACCGTTCCAGCCCTTTTCCAGCATATCCAGAACTGCCATGGCAACATTATCATCAGAGATGAATGCCTGCGGATGGTAGCCCATGCCTTTCAGTGCGTTGACTTCGGGGGTCAGCATACCAAAGATGATCTCGTTGTCCTTACCGGCGGCATCGGCGATTTCCACGTTCGCGCCGTCCAGGGTGCCCAAGGTGATTGCGCCGTTCAGCATGAACTTCATGTTGCCGGTGCCGGAAGCCTCGGTGCCGGCCAGAGAGATCTGCTCGGACACTTCGGAAGCGGGCATCAGGCGTTCAGACAGGGAGACACAGTAGTCTTCCAGGTAGACAATGCGCAGCTTATCTTTAACAGCGGGATCGTTGTCAATCAGCTTGCCCAGCTTGCAGATCATGCGGATCATCTGCTTGGCCATGTAGTAGCCGGGGGCAGCCTTGGCGCCGAAGATATAGGTCTTGGGCACAAAGTCAGCGTTCGGGTTTGCCTTCAGGTACAGGTACTCAGCGGCAATGTTCATGGCGTTCAGGTGCTGGCGCTTGTACTCGTGCATGCGCTTGACCTGGCAGTCAAAGATAGAATCCGGGTCAATGACCTGGCCGGTGGCCTTTTCCAGATAGTTGGCAAAGTTCACCTTGTTGGCGCGCTTGACGGCAGCCAGCTTATCCAGCATGGCGGAATCGTCGGCAAATTTCTCGAACTTCTTCAGCTCGGAAGCATCCTGCTTGAAGCCGGGGCCGATGGAATCTTCCAGCAGCTTGGTCAGGCCGGGGTTGGCAGCCAGCAGCCAGCGGCGGTAAGCAATACCGTTGGTAACGTTCTTGAATGCTTTCGGCTTGTACAGGAAGTAATCATGGAACACGCTGTCCTTGATGATCTCGCTATGCAGCTTGGAAACGCCGTTGATGGAATGGCAGGTGTAGGCGCAGATGTTGGCCATGCGGACCTGGTTGTCGCCAATGATTGCCATATAGTTGATCTTGCCCTGGTCGCCGGGGAAGGCTTTCTCCAGGTCAGCACGGCAGCGGCGGTCCATTTCCTGCACGATCTGCCAGATACGCGGCAGGGTGGAGCGGAAGATATCCACGTTCCACTTTTCCAGAGCCTCGCTCATGACAGTGTGGTTGGTGTAAGCAAAGACCTTGCGGCAGATGTCGAAAGCTGCATCCCATTCATAGCTGCACTCATCCAGCAAAATGCGCATCATTTCGGGGATGGCAATGGTCGGATGGGTATCGTTCAGCTGGATGGCGATCTTATCCGGCAGGTTCTCCAGGGTGCCGTACTGGTTCAGGTGGTTGCCCAGGATATCGGCAACGGAAGCAGCGCTGAAGAAGTACTGCTGGCGCAGGCGAAGGATCTTGCCCTCGGTGTGGTTATCGTTGGGGTACAGGATCTTGGAGATCAGCTCTGCGGAAGCAGACTGGCTGATAGCGGTGTTATAGTTGCCGGCGTTGAAGCTGCTCATATCAAAGCTGGGTGCCTTGGCCTGCCACAGGCGCAGCTTGGAAACGCCCTGCGTGCCGTAACCGGCAACGTACATATCGTTGGGAACAGCAATGACAGAGTTGTAGTTTTCGTACTTGACATGGTGGAAACCGCCCTCCCAGGTCTCGATGGCCTGGCCGTCAAAGCGGATCTCCTGTGCCTGGTCGGGGTGGGATTTGATCCACACCTGGCCGCCGGGCAGCCAGTTGTCAGCGGTTTCCTGCTGCCAGCCGTCCACGATCTTCTGCTTGAAGATGCCGTACTCATACAAAATAGAGTAGCCGGTGCCGGGGATGCAGTCGGTAGCCATGCCATCCAGGTAGCAGGCAGCCAGACGGCCCAGGCCGCCGTTGCCGAGGCCTGCATCAGGCTCCTGCTCATAAATGGTGTCGATCTTGATATCGGCGTCAGCCAGAACCTGCTCGGCAACTTCGTTCAGGCCCAGGTTGAACAGGCTGGTGCGCAGGCTGCGGCCCATCAGGAACTCCATGCAGAGGTAATAGACCTGTTTTTTGCCTTCGCCCAGGGTCTTGGCCTGGAACTGCTTCTGGCGGTCAGACATGATCTGACGAACGATCATTGCCATGCAGCGGTAGATCTGCTCGGCGGAAGCAACGTCCAACGTGACGCCGCATTCGCTGACGACCTTGTCTTTGAGAATTTTTTCAAATTCTTTTTTAGTAAGTTTCATCAAAAGTATCCCTCTCCTTACGGCTTATCTATACCAGAATCCTCTGGGATTATACTGATTTTTCAAAATCAATAAAAATACTTACCTTAAGCATTATAGTCAAAATTGGCGATATGTGCAAGGCTTTTTTCCCACACGCGTCAATTTTTTCAATTTTACACAAAAGGGGCTTTTTCTTACGGGCATTTTATACTATAATATAAGGGTATAATTTTAAGCATTTTCCCTGCGCTGCGGGGGCTGGTGGGCGGTTTTGCCGCGCAGAAGCCCCTTTCTGTCCCGCTTTTGGCGACAAAAGTGCAGGGTATTCCTGATAAAACCACCATCAACTGAAACAAAGGAGACCCCAACTATGGCTAACAAAGTACGTCTGACCATCTGCGGTTCGAGCTATGTGATCTCTACCAACGAAAGTGAAGATTACATGCAGAATCTGGCCGAGCGCCTGAATCTTGATATGAATGAGCTGATGAGCTCTTCCAATTCGGTTTCCATCACCACCGCTGCCATCATGACCGCGCTGAACTACCGCGATGAGCTGGAAAAGGCCAGCGGCAGCGCGGATAATATGCGCCGCCAGATCAAAGACTATCTGGAGGATGCCGCCTCCGCCAAGATGGCTGCCGAGGAGCTGCGCCGCGAAAACGCCGCCCTGCGCAAAAAGGTGGACGACCTGCACCGCCGTTCCCTGACGAGCGAAGCCTGATGGAACAGACTGTTTTACAGCGCCCGGAGATCCTGGCCCCCGCCGGCAATGCTGATATGCTGCGGGCTGCGGTGTTTGCCGGGGCTGACGCCGTATATCTTGGGCTGGATGGCTACAATGCGCGGCGCAGCGCTGGGAACTTTGACCCTGATGCCCTGCGCGAAGCCGTCTGTTTTTGTCATGCCCGCGGGGTTGCGGTGCATGTGACCCTGAACACGCTGGTTTACGCCGCCGAGCTGGGCGGCCTGGCCGATGCCGTGCGCGCTGTTGCCGCCGCCGGGGCGGATGCCGTGATTGTGGATGACCTTGCCACCGCGCAGCTGGTGCGCAGCATTGCGCCTGGCCTGCGCCTGCACGGCTCTACCCAGATGAGCATCCACACTGCAGAGGGCGCCAAGATGCTGGCAAAGCTGGGGTATTCCCGCGCCATTCTGGCCCGTGAGCTGAGCCTGGCGGAGATCGAAGCCGTGGTAAAGGCAAGCCCGATCGAATGCGAAGTGTTTGTACACGGCGCGATGTGCATGTCCATGAGCGGCCAGTGCATGATGAGCGCGTTCCTGGGCGGGCGCAGCGGCAACCGCGGTGCCTGCGCGGGTCCCTGCCGCCTGCCGTTTGATGCTACCAACGGCCTGCGCCCCGGCCAGCCGGGCAAAGCCTGCCACCTGAGCCTGAAAGACATGGACCTTGTGCCCCACATGGCCCAGCTGAAAGCCGCCGGGGTTGCCAGCATTAAAATTGAAGGCCGCCTGCGCACGCCGGAATATGCCGCCGCTGCGGTAACGGCCTGCCGCGCAGCCCGCGCCGGGCAGCCCTATGATGAAGCGCTGCTGCGGGATATTTTCTCCCGCTCCGGCTTCAGTGATGCCTATCTGGTAGGCCGCAATGACGGCACCATGTTTGGCGTGCGCACCGAAGCCGATGCAGCCGCTACGCGCGCCGCCACGCCGAAAGCCCGCGAGCTGTTCCGCCGCGAACTGGAGCGCATCCCGGTGCATTTCTGCGTCAGCGGCGGTGTGGAGGACGGC
>ENA-OROO01001697-OROO01001697.1-human-gut-metagenome-genome-assembly--contig:-NODE-1697-length-10947-cov-13.613478_pt1 | contig 10947 bp, 8 predicted proteins | sample MGYA00242130_ERZ509052 | MGnify/ENA primary metagenome ERZ509052 (study PRJEB26280, sample SAMEA2338730) | human gut metagenome | biome: human gut; feature: human-associated habitat; material: faeces... | reverse complement strand
CTACCAGCGCTTTACCGCCAAAAAGGCAGGCGTGAAGTAAAAAACAAACCATCAGACCCAAACAAGGCCGCTGCACGTTGTTCCGTGCGGCGGCCTTTTACTTTACTTATTGTTTTACAGGGCACTGCCGTACCCGGCGCTCCAGCGCCTTGTAAAAGCTGCTCAGGCAGAGCGTGAGCAGATATACGGTCAGGGTCCAGACCACAGGATGTACCGTAAGGCTGAACTTGTCTGCTGCCCACTCCATATACCGGATCAGAACCTGATGGATCAGAAAACCGTAAGGGGACAATCCAGCCAGCCACAAAAACGGCTTTGCGGAAAGCAGCCGGGAAATGACCCCCTTGCCCATGGCAAGCAGCCAGACCAGCAGCACCGCAGAAGGGGTGAACAGCACATTGTACCGGAAGGCCACCGCGCCCAGAATCCCCACCTGCTTGGCGGCGATGAAAAGGCAGCCGCCCGCAAGCAGCACAGCGGCAAGCTCCAGCAGGGAGAAAGCACCGCCCGGCAGAGAACGCTCCTGTTTGCGGCTGTGGTAAAGGCAGCCCATGCAGCAGCTGATGGTAAAATCTTCCGCCCGGAATACAGGACACAGATAGGTCAGGTAAAAGGCCGCCTTTCCGCTGAGCCCGGCTTTCCAGACCGCAAGGGAGAAAAGACACTGCGAACAGAAGATTACGGCAGCGATGCAGCGCAGCCTGCGGGCATCGGCCTTTTTCAGTACGACGAGAAGCGGGGGGAAGATGGCATACAGAAAAGCCTGTACCGAAAGATACCACGCCACTCCGTTCAGACAGAACCAGAAACGGCTGGACGGAATCCATGTTTGCAGCAGAAAAATGCTCACAACAAGCTGCGCCGCACAGGAGAGCACCCCGCGGGCAGAGGGCTGCGCCAGAAGCCCCTTCAGCACAAATAACAACGCGGCAGCCATCATTATAAGGTGCAGCGGGTACAGCTTTCGTATTTTTTTAAGGGAGAAAGCTATGACAGACCGTAGCCCCGGTGCTGTGCGCGGGCGGTCGTAATAGTTGCAGGTCATCAGAAAACCGGACAGCGCCACGAATACCGTAATCGCCCACGGCCCCAGCCACGGTGCCCCGCAATGGGAGAGCACCACGCTCAGAAATGCGACTGCCCGCAGCCCCTGTAAAGATGAGATCAGCTTTTTGTCTGCCAAAGTATCCTCCGTTCTGCCGCAAAGCGCATCAGCCGTGTTTTTTGTAATGCGTTATAAGTATAAAAAAGGCGGCGCGTCCTGTCAAGAACGCAATGCTTTTTTGCGTGGCAGGGTGCGATTTTTGAACGTCATAAATTCTTAACAAAGAAAAATTGCAAAACCCCTTGATTTTTCAGAGCAAGATGAGTACAATACACTTAGCACTCAGAGAAAAGGAGTGCTAAACCACTGCGGAGCACACACGAAGCCCCCGCAGGACGTAACAAAGTTTCAAATAAATTCAATATAATTGGAGGGCAAGAATTATGAAGATCATTCCTCTTGCAGACCGCGTTGTTATCAAGACTGTTGAGGTTGAGGAGACCACCAAGGGTGGCTTGATCCTGACCGGCAGTGCCAAGGAGAAGCCCCAGGTGGCTCAGGTCATCGCTGTGGGCCCCGGCGGCGTTGTGGATGGCAAGGAAGTCAAAATGACCGTCAAGGTCGGCGACAAGGTGCTCACCAGCAAGTATTCCGGCACCGAGGTCAAGGTGGATGGCGAGGAGTGCACCATCGTGCGCCAGAGCGACATTCTGGCCGTCGTGGAAGACTGAGCGGTTTCCCCTATTTCTGAAAAAATGCAGCTTTAAAAGGAGCGATAGATTATGGCAAAGCAGATCAAGCAGGGCGAGGACGCCCGCAAGGCACTGTGTGCCGGTATTGATACCCTGGCAAATACCGTCAAGATCACCCTGGGCCCCAAGGGCCGCAATGTGGTGCTGGGCAAAAAGTTCGGTGCCCCGGTCATCACCAACGATGGTGTGACCATTGCCAAGGAGATCGAGCTGAAGGACGAGTTCGAGAACATGGGCGCACAGCTGGTGCGTGAGGTCGCTACCAAGACCAACGACGCCGCAGGCGACGGCACCACCACCGCAACCGTGCTGGCACAGGCCATGGTCACCGAGGGCATGAAGAATGTCACCGCCGGTGCCAACCCCATGGACATCCGCCGCGGCATGAGCAAGGCCGTTGCCAAGGCTGTTAAGACCATCAAGGCTCACAGCCAGAAGGTGAAGGACAGCAACGATATCGCCCGCGTCGGCACCATTTCTGCCGGCGACCCGGAGATTGGCCGTCTGATCGCCGAGGCTATGGAAAAGGTCACCTCCGATGGCGTCATCACCATTGAGGAGAACAAGACCACCGCTGAGACCTACAACGAGATCGTGGAAGGCATGCAGTTCGACCGCGGTTACCTGACCCCGTATATGGTCACCGATACCGACAAGATGGAGGCTGCTCTGGACAACGCCGCCATCCTGATCACCGATAAGAAGATCAGCGTCATCCAGGATCTGGTCCCCCTGCTGGAGCAGGTGATGCAGAACGGCATGAAGCTGCTGATCGTGGCTGAGGACATCGAGGGCGAGGCTCTTTCGACCATCCTTGTCAACAAGCTTCGCGGCGTGTTCACCTGCGTGGGCATCAAGGCTCCCGGCTTCGGCGACAGACGCAAGGAGATGCTCCAGGATATCGCTATCCTCACCGGCGGCAAGGTCATCACCTCCGAGCTCGGTCTTGAGCTCAAGGACACCCAGATTTCCGATCTCGGCCGCGCACGCCAGGTCAAGGTCTCCAAGGAGAACACCATCATTGTTGACGGCGCAGGCGACAAGGACGCTATCAAGTCCAGAGTCAACCAGATCCGCACCCAGATTGAGAACACCGCTTCCGACTATGACAGAGAGAAGCTTCAGGAGCGCCTTGCAAAACTTGCAGGCGGCGTAGCGGTCATCAAGGTCGGCGCAGCTACCGAGACCGAGATGAAGGAGAAGAAGCTCCGCATCGAGGACGCTCTCGCAGCAACCAAGGCAGCTGTTGAAGAGGGTTCCGTTGCAGGCGGCGGCGTCGCACTGCTCAACGCTATCCCCGCAGTCAAGGCTCTGCTTGACAGCACCGAGGATTCCGACGAGAAGACCGGCGTGAAGATCGTTCTCAAGGCTCTTGAAGAGCCCGTTCGCCAGATTGCTTCCAACGCGGGACTTGAGGGTTCGGTTATCATCAACCACATCGTTGAGTCCGGAAAGATCGGCTACGGCTACAACTTCGCTTCTGACGGATATGTCGACATGTTCGAGGCAGGCGTTGTTGACCCGACAAAGGTCACCCGCTCCGCTCTGCAGAACGCCGCTTCCGTTGCGGCAATGGTTCTGACCACCGAAAGCCTTGTCACCGACAAGCCCGACCCGGCAGCAGACGCGGCAAACGCCGCAGCGATGGCTGCACAGGCCGGCGGCGGAATGTATTAATCCAAAGCTGAATAAATAATTTGAGCCGCTCGGGCAACCGGGCGGCTTGATTTTTTGGTATTGCAAAATTGAGATTTGTCCATCACTCGAGCCACAGCAAAGTAAAAGCAAGTGTTTCAGCCAATTTTTATAATCAAGCTTTCAACAGCCGCGCCGCAGTGTTTGAAGTCTAACTGAGATAGGCGAGGGAACGGCTTGCGAAGCAAGACGCACGAGCGACTCTCAAAACATAGTCGCCTATCGCCATTGGAGCGAGCGCTATGCTCCTTGTTTTTCGCCAACATCGTCTTGAGTTAAAGCGAAAAAAATCCGCCCGGAATTGGGCGGATTAGTTATTTTATAACCGTATCAATTGCTTTTCTGACATCGGCGGCGACGGAATCTATATCACGCGCGGCGTCGATGACGACGATATTATCTCTGTCCTTGAGCAGTTCAAACGCGCTGTAATACCGCTCGCGGATGGCGTTTATCTGCTCCGGGTCGCGCTCGAAAATTTCGAGATACACGCGCCCGTTTTCTATCCTCTCGTGGCAGCTCTCCGGGTCGACATCGAAAAAGATGCAGATATCCGGCTTGAGTATGCCGGGGCAGTCGAGGTTCATATCGATGACCCACTGCCTGTCCTCCCCCACCGCCTGATAGGCGATGGACGAATAATAATATCTGTCGCACACGACATCGATTCCCGCTTCAAGCGTCTTTTCTATGCCGTTGACGGGGTTCATGTTGTGCGCCACGCGGTCCGCGAGGAAGAGCGCGGCGAGCTCCGAGGATGTGCGCTGCCTTGCACCGCTGAGCACATCTCTTATCATGCCGCCGGTCACCGACTCGGTGGGCTCGGCGGTCGGATACACATTTCTGCCCTGCGACTTAAGATAAGCACAAAGCAGAGCCGTCTGGGTGCCCTTGCCGGAGCCGTCAAGTCCCTCGACTACAATGAATTTTCCTCTCATAATACGCGGTAGTCCTCCGTGTAAATGAAGGTGCATTTGTCGAGCTGTTTGTCAGACACTTTTATCTTCGACGGGAAGCTCGACTTGACCGCTTTTGCCATGTCAATCTGCTCGCCGCAGAGGGTGGCTCTTGCATATTCAAACGCTGCCTCGGTCATTGAAGATGCGGTCAGATCGTCCCACACGATGAACTGGTTCTTCGTGCCGCCGTTCTCTCTTATCGCGGCTCTGACCTTGCTGAACACCTTGGACTTGTTGTCCCACTTCTTGCCGACTTCGATATCAAAAGCGGCGGTGTAGCCGTCATAGATGCTCGGGAAGCTTGTGCCCGCGACGATTATGCCGTTCGGGCAGGCGTTCTTTATAAGCTCCGCCTGAGAAGATATATCGGCGCAATAAGCCGCAATCTTCTTGCCCTCGAAATTCTTGAGCTGGCGGGCGATATCCTCTTTCATGAAGCTCTGCGCGCCCTTTATGCCGAGAGCCTGCGAGACATCGTAGCAGTTGACAAATTTATATGTCATGCCGAGCTCCTCGCACTTCTTCTCAGCCGCTTCGCGCGACTCCTTGATGCTCGGGGTGCTCTGCTGAACGCCGGTGGCGTAATAGACAAAGACCTGCGCGCCGCGTCCGTGCGCCTCTTCGACCATCATCGCTGCGTCCTTGGCGGTGTCTATCGCAAGAATGGCATCGGCGGACTTCGCAAGAGTCTGGATATTCTCCTCGGGTGCAGTGCAGACGATGAGCTTATCGGGGTTCTTTGCCTTTGCCGCTCTGACTGCCGCTACGGCTCCGAGATTCGCTCTCGCGATAACTATCGCGCCGTAGCTCGCATCGGAGGCGATATCGTTGACGCGCTTATAGAAATCGAGAATGCCCGAAGTGCCGACGCGCGTGTCGGTATAGACAACATGCTCAACATAGGAATATTCGCTCGCAAGCTGAGCCGCACGCTGATATTCCTCGGGGTTCTGCGACAGGGTCGCTGTGACTATGGCGATCTTTTTGCCGGGCGCTTTGCCTCCGGCTCCGCCCGAGCACGCGCACATACCTATGGCGACCGCCAGAATGAGCAGGAATGCCGCTGTGGCTTTGAAAGTCTTTTTCATATGATACACCTTATTTTTCCATGAACGCTTCGGCGATGCGCGCGGTGCTGTGCCCGTCGCAGGCGTCCATAAAATAGTTTCTGAAGTTTTCAATTTCCGCGCTGTCGAAGCCGGACTGCGCCTGCCTGACGGCGGAAATAATGCCCTCGGTATCCCGGACTATAGGACCGGGAACGAAGTCCTCATATTTGTTATAGAAACTGCGGTCGCGGTCATATTCTTCGAGATCATAGGCAAAGAATATCATCGGACGGCTGAGCAGCGAATATTCAAAAATCACGGACGAATAGTCGCTTATCAGCATATCAGCCGCGCACATGGCGAGGTCGATTCGCACATCTTTTGAGATATCGAACACGAAATTCTCATATTTTTCGCGCTCTTCGGCGCTGAGCGAAAAGCGTTTTGCCGTCTGCGGATGGAGCTTATACAGCAGGACGAAATCGTCGGACAGTTCCGCATTCATGCGCTCGATATCGAGCTTCAGATCCATATAGGACTTGAGAATCGAGTTGCCGCGAAATGTCGGGGCATAGAGGATTATCTTCCTGTCCCCTATCTGCGGGAATTTTTTGAGCATTTCCTCACGGGCGGACGAGACGAAATCGGAGCTAAAATAAATATCCGTCCTCGGCACACCGAGCGGTCTGATTATGCTCTCCGGGCAGTTGAACGCCTCGGCATAATACGGAATAATATTGCGAGCCGACACGGTGACTGCGGTATAGGTGTTGTGGATCGGATAGCGTTCGAGGCTCTTTCTGTCCGCGCCCCACTTGAGGTCGGCGGTCGAATAGCCCCATTTTTTGAACGCACCGCACGCATGCCAAAGCTGAATGACCTCGGTGCCCTTTCGCGGATGATTCGCGAACAGCGGGAAGAACGCATCCTCAACAAAGACGAGTTTGCTCGTCGCATACTCGCGCTGGAAGCGGATATTCTGTCTAAACTCCGCAGCCCTCGCGCTTATACTGCCCGCTCCCGCGGGAATGAGCATCTCGGTGCAGTGCATCCCGCGCGCCTCAAGCTCGCGCTTCATGCAGGACAGGTTGTCCGGAAGCGTTTTGCTGTTTGAAGCAAGGAGCACCTTTTTTTCGTCTATCGGCTTTTTCGCCGCGCGCCTGTAGACCGCAGGCCAAATGCGGTAATAGAGCAGGTGGCGGCGCATATCGCCGAGTTTTTTTATCAGTCTTATAAGCAGTGACTTCATCTGTCGCTTTCTTCCTTAAAAATGCAGCTTGGAGTTGACTTCCTGCACGGTCTTTTCGTCGAGCTTCAGCACCTTGCGGTCATATGTATACATTCCGTTGACCTCGAACTCAACATCGCTGACCTGAGTATAGACAGTGGCACAAAGTCCTTTCTTTATCAGCGGGATGACCTGCTTCTCATGCAGCTTCTTATAAGCTGCGGAGAGCTTCTCCTTCGACCTGAACATGATATAGCCGAAGCTCTTCTGCTTGTTCCATACATGGCCGTCGAGAATCATGCTGTATCCGCCGTATTCGCTTATGATGAACGGTCTGCCGTCAAGCTTCGGCATATGGATCGGCAGGATATATTTGTGCATGCTCTTGAGATCACAGCCCTTCTGATCGTACCAGCCGCTCGCGTGGTCAACGATTCTCGAGGGATCGTATGACTTGACGGCATCGCCGATCTCCTTCGCGTCGAACTGACCCCAGCCCTCGTTGAAGGGCACCCAGCAGCCGATACAGGTGCAGTTATAGAGATTGTCTATCATCTCGAACAGCTCGCGGCGGTAGTCATCGCGCCACTCCTTTTCGCCGCGGCTGAACCAGTTATATTTATTATCCTTGACGCCGATGCCGATATTCGGCAGAACACCCGCAAGGATATTTCCGATATACTCGCCGCCGCTGACCATATCCTGCCAGACTATCATGCCGAGTCTGTCGCAGTGATAGTACCAGCGCAGGGGCTCGACCTTGATATGCTTTCTGAGCATATTAAAGCCGAGGCGCTTCATCTCGGCGATGTCGAATATCATCGCTTCGTCATTGGGTGGAGTCAGACCGCCGTCGCTCCAATAGCCCTGATCGAGCAGGCCGCGCTGGAAATAGGGCTCGTTATTGAGCATAAGGCGCGGCAGACCCTGCTTATCCTTGCCGATGCTGAACTTTCTCATGCCGAAATAGCTCTTGACCGTATCAACAGCCTCGCCGTTTTTCTTCACGGTAAGTACAAGGTCATAGAGAGTCGGGCTCTCAGGGCTCCAGAGCTTCGCATCGGGCACGGGAAGATGCGCGTTGAGCTTCATCTCGCCGGAATACACCTGCTCGCCGCCGAGCGAAATCTCAGCCTCTATCGTGCAGCCGTCAAGTCCCTCGCCGGTGCAGGAGACGATTATCTCGCCCGCGTCGATATCGGGGGTCAGGCGCACGCAGGTGATATGGCTCTGAGCCACAGGCTCAAGCCATACTGTCTGCCAGATTCCGGAGGTTCCGGTATACCAGAAGCCGACGGATTTGAGAACCTGCTTGCCGCGGTTCTGCCAGCCCTTGTCGGTCGGGTCATAGACCTTGACAACAAGTTCATTTTCGCCGTCGACAAGTTCGTCTGTTATATCAAAAGCGAACGGGCAATAGCCGCCGGTATGAGTGCCGACGGAGACACCGTTGACAAACACCTCGCACTGCCAATCGACAGCGCCGAAATGCAAAATGCAGCGCTTATTATCAAAGCGGCTGTCGAGAGTGAACCTCTTTCTGTACCAAAGGCGCTCGTCTGGCTGAAGCGCGCGCTGAACACCGGAGAGCTGGCTCTCGATGGCGAAAGGCAGGATTATCTTGCCGCTGAAATCTTTCGGGCAGGCGTCGCCCGCCGGGGTTATCTCATAATCGCACTCGCCGTTGAGGCACATCCAATCCTCGCGCACAAGCTGTGGGCGGGGATACTCCGGAAGAGGACAGTTTCTGTCCACATCGTCAAAGAATCGGGTTTTCAGATCGTTCACTTACTCAACCTCCGCAATTTAATTAAAAAGTCACATAGTATTATACATTAATTTATGCGTTTTGTCTATAGATTTATTCTCTGTGCCACTTCACGCCCTGGGCGGTATCCTCGAGGACGATGCCCATTTTCTTGAGCTGATCTCTGATTCTGTCCGCCTCTGCCCAGTTTTTCTCCTTACGAGCGTTCGTACGCGCCTCGATAAGAGCTTCAACATCGCTGTCGAGAGTCTCGGTCTTGCGGTTATAGACGAGTCCGAGCACACCGGTCAGCTCGTCGAACATGGCTATCGCACCCTCAACAAGCGCCTTTGAGGGGGTCTTGCCGACAACATTTGTATTGATATCGCGGACGAGCTCAAATATCGAAGCGATGGCGTCGGCGGTGTTGAGATCGTCGTCCATAGCGGAGATAAACTGCTCTCTGTACTTATTAAAGCCGTCGATAATCGCCTTGTCGCCGTCATGCTCTGCGTCGGCAGCGTTCTTGAGCTCGAAATCGAGCGAATCGCGGCAGGTATAGAGTCTGTTGAGCGCGGCGATGCACTGCTCGATGATATCGGTGCTGTAGTTTATCGGGCTTCTGTACTGGGCGGAGATGAGCAGATAGCGGATCGGCTCATAGCCGTATTTTTCGGCAACATCGCGCACGGTGAAGAAATTGCCGAGAGACTTCGACATCTTCACATTGTCAACGTTGATGTAGCCGTTGTGCATCCAATAGTGGGCGAACGGCTTGCCGGTGAAGCACTCGCTCTGGGCTATCTCATTCTCATGGTGCGGGAAGATAAGATCCTGGCCGCCGCAGTGAATATCAATGGTGTCGCCGAGATAGCGCCAGTTCATCGCGGAGCACTCGATATGCCAGCCGGGTCTGCCCTTGCCCCACGGGGAATCCCATGCGGGCTCGCCGGGTTTCGCGGCTTTCCAGACGGCGAAGTCCATCGGCTCGCGCTTGACCTCACCGACCATTATACGCGCGCCCGCCTCAAGATCCTCGAGTGGCTGATGCGAGAGCTTGCCGTAATCCTTGAACTTCTCGGTGCTGAAATAAACATCGCCCTGCGCCTCATAGGCGTAGCCCTTTTCGATAAGGGTCGAGATTATCTGAATGATGGCGTCGATATTCTCGGTAGCCTTCGGATTAACAGTCGCGTGTCGGACATTGAGTCCGTCGGCATCGGTCCAGAACTCTTTTATATAGCGCTCGGAAATCTCGGAGAAATCAACATGCTCCTCGTTTGCGCGTCTGATTATTTTATCGTCGATATCCGTGAAATTCTGGACGAACTTCACATTGTAGCCGCGATATTCGAGATAGCGGCGCAGGATATCGAAGATGCACAGCGGGCGGGCGTTGCCGATGTGGATATAGTTATACACGGTCGGGCCGCAGGCGTACATCTTGATCTCGCCCGGAGTTATCGGGACAAGTTCTTCCTTTTTTCTTGTGAGAGTGTTATAGACTTTCATTTATATCTTCCTTTCAGTCAATTTCCTGTGTGTTTTCCTGCTCCTCAAGCTGTTTTCTCAGCTGGGAAACCTGATGCTCGAGCCTGCAAAGCTCCTGCGCGACCGGGTCGGGTATATGCACCTGGTCGAGATCGTCGACCCTGACTCCGTTGCGGCGAACGATATGAGCCGGAACGCCGACGGCGGTACAGTCTGGCGGAATCTCATCGAGAACCACCGCACCCGCGGCGATATTCGAGTTATCGCCGACTTTGAACGGGCCGAGCACTTTTGCGCCCGCGCCGATCATGACATTGTTGCCGATAGTCGGATGGCGTTTGCCGGTATCCTTGCCGGTGCCGCCGAGGGTCACGCCCTGGTAAATCAGCACGTCGTCGCCTATTTCGGCGGTCTCGCCTATTACTATGCCGGTTCCGTGGTCTATAACCAGTCTTCTGCCTATTTTAGCGCCCGGGTGAATTTCAATACCCGTTTTTCTTACCGCCCGCTGCGATACATAGCGCGCCAAGAAAAGCCACCCGTGGGTGTAGTAAAAATGCGCTCTGCGGTACATTCTTATAGCCTTTACGCCCGGGTAAAGCAGTAAAATTTCCAAAAAGCTGCGCGCGGCGGGGTCTCGCTCCTTAACCGCACGAACATCCTCTCTTATTCTGTCAAACAAACGAAAGCCCCCTATTTGGTAGGATCAATATACGCTTTACTGTCAAGCAGATATATGATACCCGATATAATACATAATACGGCGGATATCCAGAAAAGTATACTGATAATTATATCGCACCCGGTAACAAAAGCCGCGTTGCCGGCGTGGAAATCGATTATAAGCGCATATGCCGCCAGCGCAAATATTATGCCCACCATCTGGCTTACGGTTTTGCACTTGCCCCATATATTCGCCGCTATTACCTTACCGCCGCTTGATACCACAACCAGGCGGAGCGAAGAAATTAAAAATTCCCT
>ENA-OROO01001696-OROO01001696.1-human-gut-metagenome-genome-assembly--contig:-NODE-1696-length-10955-cov-2.430734_pt1 | contig 10955 bp, 11 predicted proteins | sample MGYA00242130_ERZ509052 | MGnify/ENA primary metagenome ERZ509052 (study PRJEB26280, sample SAMEA2338730) | human gut metagenome | biome: human gut; feature: human-associated habitat; material: faeces... | reverse complement strand
GCACAGGTGAAGCTGCCGGTCTGGCAGCTGCCATAGCCTCTACCGCTGACAAAAATGTTCATAACATCAATACCGATACCCTTCGTGCAAAACTCCGTGAATACGGTGCATATTTTCTTTAATAAAGGAATAAAAATATGGAATCATATAAAAACACACTTCTCCCTCCTGAAAAACGGGCGAAGCTTCTGCTTTCAAAACTCACTTTGCGCGAAAAGGTTGGACAACTCAATCAGCGTATATACGGTTTCACAAGCTACATTCGCGAAGACGGCGATATTTCGCTTTCGGAAGAATTTATAAACGAAGTCGAACATTGGGGAGGCTTGGGAGCGCTTTACGGTCTGCGCCGCGCCGACCCTTGGTCGCATAAGGATTTTTCCAATGGACTTGAAGACAGCTTAACAATAAAAGCCTACAATAAAATACAAAAATATGTTATCGCTTCTGCCATTTTTGAAGAAAGATGCGGATCTTCGGAATAACATTCTTCACTGTTACATCTCCGCCTGTTGCTGCCGCAGCAAACATAAATGTACCTGCCTCGATCTGATCCGGAATGATGGAATATGTAGTTCCGTGAAGTGACTTTACGCCACGGATACGGATGACATCAGTTCCGGCACCCTTGATGTTAGCACCCATACTGTTGAGGAAATTGGCAACATCAACGATATGTGGCTCCTTGGCTGCGTTCTCTATGGTAGTCTTGCCGTTTGCCATTACGGCGGCCATCATGACATTGATGGTGGCACCTACTGAGATCACATCCATGTAAATGTGGCTTCCGATCAGCTCATCAGCCTCAACGGATATCATGCCGTTTGCTATATCAACGTGGGCTCCAAGTGCTTCAAAACCTTTTATGTGCAAATCAATTGGACGTGCTCCTATATTGCATCCTCCTGGAAAAGATATTTCTACATGTTTGAATCTTGCTAAAAGTGTACCCATAAAGTAGTAAGATGCTCGCATTTGTTCAGATAGTTCTTCAGGAATAGGTGCATTTTTTAAATTAGTTGTGTCTATTATTAATTCATCTTTTTCTAAAGTATATGTACAATTTAATACTTTTAATATTTTTAGTAGGTATTCTATGTCTCTTATTTTTGGTACTTTAAGTATTTTGGCATTGGTCATACATAAAAGTGATGCTGGTAGTACGGCAACTGCACTATTTTTTGAACCGCTTATTTTAATTAAACCACTTAATGTTTTACCACCTGTTATTTTTAATTTCATATGTCCTCCTTAGACTTGTACAATTTTAATATAAGGGTTTTATCTTGATTTGTCAAGAATATTTATTATGGTTTACATATAAGGTATACAGTTATTATTATTAAAAGTATTACACCAAATAATTTAGATGTTTTTTTAAGTCTCTTTCCTACAAATTTACCAATTTTAAAACCTAAGTATGTAAAAATGCTACTTACTAGAAAAAATATGAGTGAAGATAGATAAATTTTATTTGTTATGTAATTTATACCAATACCTAACGTAAAACTATCAATTGATACGAGAAGTGAAAATAATAAAATGTTTAATAGGTTTAATTTGTGTTCTTTAGTTTCTTCATTTAGAGATTTAATCATTTCTATTATTATTAGTATTAGTACTATTATTAGAATGTATTTTTCGTTTATGTTAACATATGTTTTTAAGATATTACCAAGTTTGTAACCTAGTAAAGGCATTACAAAATGAAATATTCCAACTGTTAATGAAGTTGTTATACATGTTTTTTTAGGTATTACTAATAAACCATAAGTTAAACTTAAAGTAAATGTGTCTATACTTAGAGATAAAGCTATTAGAAATATTGTTAATAATTGCAACTAAGTCACCTATTTAATTATAAGTGACTTAGTTCTTATTTATTCTTAATATATTTATTTATTATTTCTTTTATAAAGAATTTGTATTCAACTTTATCTGTTTCTTTTGCTTCCATCATACAAAGTGGTGGAAATAATACACACCAATAGTTGTCTCCAGATGCACCACCTATTTTTATTACCATTGATTCATAGTTGCCTTCAGGATATTTGACACCTTTATATATTTTTTCTGGAAAGTAATTGGTTCCATAGTTTATTTCAAATGTTTCATTGTAGTTATTTTCTTTAAATAGTTCACTTATTTTATATTTTATTTTTGGATAACTACTCATTATTTTTTCTCTTGTTTCTGTTATATTTTTACTTGTTTCTATTTCATTAATTACACTTGTTATTTCTTCTTTTACTAATTCTTTCATATATAAATCATTAACTGTGTTACTATTTGGTATTATTCTAAATCTTATAGAATCTTTTGGTATTATAACATACTCACTTTCTTTGTTAGTCATTATAAATATTATTGATATTATGCTTAGTAAAATTATTATTTTTTTCATTTAAAAACCAACCTTTCTAATTAATATTGGTTGGTTTGTTATATTTTTATTCATTTATTATGAATAAGTATCTTGTTTTTTCACATAGGTCTTTACTAAAGTAATATTTAACATTATCTGAAAAGTATTTTTTTATTAAGTTAGTTATATCTATTTCACTTTTTTCATTTATTTCCATTGCAATTATGTACTTTTCATTTAAGTAGTTTTTAATGTTCTTTAGTATTTGTTCTATGTGGTTTATTCCTTTTTCTCCACTATATAAGGCTTGGTGAGGTTCTTTTAAGACTGTGGGAGGTAAGGGTTCAGTAGTCATCACATATGGTGGGTTTGTTATTATTACATCATATTTTTCGTGAATGTTACTAAATAAATCGCTTTCTATGATATTTACATCTAGAGATAAATTTTCTTTGTTTTGTTTAGCCACCTCTAAGGCTGAAACAGAGATATCAGAAAGTGTTACTTTACTTTTAGGTAGCATACTTTTTAAAGTTAATCCAATCGCACCTGAACCTGTACATAAATCAAGTATTTTTATATTTTCAAGTTTGTATTTTTTTATTAGATTTAATGTTTTTTCAACAAGGTACTCAGTTTCATATCTTGGTATTAATGTGTTTTCATTTACAAAAATTTTTAATCCGTAAAAGTCTACATATCCAATTATGTATTGCACTGGATAGTCGTTTTCTAGTAGTTTTAGTGTGTTTTCATTCCATTTGTTAAGATTTATTAATTCTTGTTTATCTAACTCATTTATTTTCATCAGTTATACCCATTTTAAGTTTTTGATCTGCTGTTATAAGTGCTTCTATTACTTCTTCTAAGTTACCTTCCATTACTTTATCTAAATGCATTATTGTAAAGTTAATTCTATGGTCAGTAAGTCTATTTTGTGGATAGTTATATGTCCTTATTTTTTCTGATCTATCTCCTGTACCAATTTTTGCTTTTCTTGTTTCTCCTAAAGCTCGTTCCTGTTCTTGTACTTTTAGGTCATAAAGTCTTGATTTTAATATTGTTAATGCTCTTTCTTTATTCTTAATTTGACTTCTTTCTACTTGGCAATATACCATTATTCCTGTAGGTATATGGGTTACTCTTACAGCCGAGTCTGTTGTGTTTACACATTGTCCTCCAGCACCTGATGCACGACATATGTCTATTTTTAAGTCTTTTTCTTGTAAATCTATTTCTACATCTTCTTGTTCTGGCATTACTAATACTGTTGCGGTCGAAGTGTGTACTCTTCCTTGAGTTTCTGTTTCTGGTACTCTTTGAACACGATGCGATCCACTTTCATATTTCAGTTTTGAATAAACATTTTCTCCTGACAAGATAAATTCTATTCCAGCATATCCTCCTGAACTACCAGGAACTTCATTTGTTACTTCAAGTTTCCATCCCATTTTTTCTGCATATTTAGAGTACATTCTAAATAAGTCTCCAGCAAATAAGTTTCCTTCGTCTCCTCCAGCTGCACCACGAATTTCCATTATTACATTTTTATCATCATTAGGATCTTTTGGTAATAATAGTATTTTTATTTTTGTTTCTATTTCTTCTTTTTCTTTTGTTAATGTGTTAATTTCTTCATGAGCAAATTCAGCCATTTCAGGATCATGAGTCATTTCATGAGCAGCCTCTAAGTCACTTAATACTTGTTTATATTTTTTATAAGCTTCTACAGTTGATTCTAGAGAAGTTTTTTCTTTGTTTAAATCTTTCATTTTTTTGAAGTCATTATATACTTCTGGTTTAAGTAATTCTTCACTTATTTGTTCATATCTTTCATTTATTAATTCTAATCTTTCTAACATTTTAAATCCTCCTTTTTCTTATTAGTTAGTATTATTAACTAGTTAAGCTAAAGTTCTGATTCTTCGTCATCTATTATTACTAAATCTTTGTATTCGTCTTCTCCTCTATCATCTTCTATATCTTTTGTTTCATCAATGTACATATCATCTTCTTCTGTTGTTTCTACTGGTTCTTCTTCAGTTTCTATGTCTTCATCATCATCTTCTATATCATTTAATTCAACTTTTACTTTGTGATTTTCTCTTAAATCCCAGAAACCTTTTTCAAGTTGAATAAATCTTTTTTCTGTAGATATTAGTGAGAAAAAGTCTGCTAGATATTTTTCAGAAGATAATTCATCTAATTTTAATTGATTACATACTTCTTTAAATAAGTCTAGTAATTTCATTTTTGTACCTTTTTCTTTTAGTATAACATATGCTAAGTCATCATATGACATTGTTTCGATATCACTTTCATTAATTGTTTTTAATTTCATTTTACACACTTCCTTTTCCAATAAAATTATACTGATATTTTATAATAAATCAAGTACTTTTGTTAATCTTTTTTATTATATTCATTTTTTTTGTAAATTATATGTGTTTTTTGCTTATATTTTTTGATTTTTTTTTAATAATAAATGTAGGAGAAAGTGTATGAAGAATTTGAGAAAAAAATTATATATTTGTTGGAAAGTTATGATTTTTTTAATTGTTATTGTTTTTGCTGTTTTAGCTGGTTTTTATTTATATGCTTATATTACACCAAAAATGGATATTAATAAGTCTAATAGAGTGGTTTTATTGGATAAGGATGATCAAGTATTTTATCAAAGTAGTAATACAACTAGTTGGGTAAAGTTAAGTGAAATTAGTGAATATGCTGTTAAGGGTATAGTAGATACTGAGGATAAAAATTTTTATATGCATAATGGGTTTGATTATATGAGAATCATGAAAGCGCTTTATAGAGATATTAAAAGTAAAAGTTTAAAAGAGGGTGCTAGTACCATTAGTCAACAATATATTAAGAATTTGTTTCTTTCTTTTGATAAGACTTGGGATAGAAAAATAGAGGAAGCTTATTTAACTTTTGAACTTGAAGTACATTATACTAAGGATGAGATATTAGAAGGATATTTGAATACTATTAATTATGGTAGTGGAAACTATGGTATTGAAGAGGCTAGTATGTATTATTTTAATAAGCATGCTAAAGATTTAAGTTTAGAAGAGGCTTCTATAATTGTGGGTATTCCTAAGAATCCGACTTATTATAATCCTATTTATTATTTTGAAAATGCTAAAAAAAGGCAAAGAGTAGTTTTACAAAGTATGGTTAATAATGGACATATTACTGTTAAGGAGATGGAAAATGCTTATAATAAGGAACTTAATTTTTATGGAAAAAAAGATAGTAATTTGGCTCTTAGTTCTATGTATTATAAGGATGCAGTGATGAGTGAATTAAATTCTATACAGAGTATTCCTAAGAGTTTAATTGAAACTGGTGGGTTAAAGATTTATACTTATTTTGATAGTGATGCGCAGAAGAAATTAGATAATATTGTTAATGAAGAAATGGCTGGTAATGAGAATTTACAAGTTGCTTCTATGATAAGAAATCCTAAAAATGGGGGAGTTGTGGCTTTGATAGGGGGAACTAATTATAATGAAACAGAATTTAATAGAGTAACTCAAGCTAAAAGGCAAGTGGGTTCTACTTTTAAACCTATTCTTTATTATGCTGGACTGGAAAATGGAATGACTGCGACTTCTACTTTTATTAGTGAAAAAACTACTTTTTCTATTGGTGATAATAAGAGTTATAGTCCTGGTAATTATGCTAATATGTATGCTAATAAGGCTATTACTATGGCTGAAGCACTTGCGCTTTCGGATAATATTTTTGCTGTTAAAACTCATTTATTTTTAGGAACTGATACTCTTAGAAATACTGCTAAAAGAATGGGGATAGTTAAGAGTTTACCTAACAATGCAAGTTTGGCTTTGGGAACTACTGAACTTACTATGTTAGACTTTAGTAATGCTTTTAATACTTTGGCTAATTATGGAATTAAAAACAATGGGGGATTTATTAGAAAAGTAACTGATTTAAATGATAATGTTTTATATGAAAAAGAGTACTTAGAGGAAGATATTCTTGATAAAAGGTATGTTTATATTCTTAATAATATGATGAAGGGTACTTATAACTATAATTATATTGATTATACTAGTCCAACTCTTATGAGTGTTAGTGGATTATTTTCTAGAAAATATGCCGTCAAATCTGGTACTACTGATAGTGATTATTGGGTTGTTGGATATAATCCTGATGCATTAGTTATGGTTTGGATAGGGTATGATGATAATTCTAGTATTGGGAATGTGTCTTCTAAAATTCCTAAGAGAATATGGGCTAGGGGAATTGAGGCTTATTTGGAAGGAAAAAGTGAGAGTTGGTATGAGATTCCTAATGGAGTAACTGGTCAAATAGTTAATCCTATTAGTGGAAGTGTTACTGATTTGTCTGTTAAGGATTTACTTTATTTTGTTAAGGGGACAGAACCCAATTATGTTAGAAATGAAAATAGAGACTAAAATTATAGTCTCTAATCTTTTTTAATTTTAATTATTATTTGATACATGTCTTCAAAATCAAATTCTTCTGTGTCTACATCAAAACCCATTTCTTCTATTTTACGTGCTTCTTCTCTTGCTTGATTTATGGCTTTACTGATGCTTTTTGTAGATGTTGGTGTTTCTTGCACTTTTGGTGTTTCTTCTTGGTTTCTATATTCTTCAATTATGCTACTATCTTTTGTTTCAATTGGTGTGTCTTTAACTGGGTTTTCAAATGTTTGATTAGATACATCAAAATCCATTATAACTGGTTCAGTGTCTACTTCTTGGAATGGGTTAATTAATTCTGGCTCAGCATTAAAAGTTTGTTTTTCTTCTTTTGGTTTTGTTTCATTTATTATTGTTTCACTTTGTGGTGCAAGTAATGCATCTATGTCTTTTGGTTTGTATTCTTCAATTATGTCTTTGCTAGCCTTTTTTTCTTGTTCAATATCTATTTGATTTGGTATTATGTCTTCAACTGGTTTGTCCTCTTTTGTTTCATCAATTGGTATAGTTACTTTAGGTGTATTATCTGTTTTGGGTGTTTTTCCTAGTAATTTATTTATTTCTTCATCTGTTTGTCTTACAGTTAATCTTTCTGCAATTATTCTGTTTAACATGCTTATTTGTAAGTTATTGTCTGTTATGTTAAGTAAACTTCTTGCATGTCTTTCAGATATTTTGTTGTGAAGAAGTGCTTCTTTTACTGGAATTGTTAGGTTAAGTAATCTTAATTTGTTTGCAATTGTTGACTGAGCAACACCCATACGAGTTGCTAATTCTTCTTGTGTTAGGTAACCCATATCTAGTATTTTTTTGTAACTTTGTGCTTCTTCTATAGCAGTTAAATCTTTTCTTTGTAAGTTTTCTACTACAGCAACTTCAGCACTTTTTTGGTCATCTATGTTCATTATTACAGCTGGAACTTGTGTTAAACCTGCTAAAACACTTGCTTTATATCTTCTTTCACCAGCAATTATTTCGTATTTATCTCCAATTCTTCTTAAAACTAATGGTTGAATAATACCGTGCATTTTTATTGAATCGGCTAATTCATTTAATTCTTTTTCATCAAATGCTAATCTTGGTTGAAATCTATTTGGTATGATTTCATCTATTCTTACATTTACTATTTCATTTTCATGGTTCATATTAACAGCCCCTTATCTTTATTCTATATATAATTGTACTTTATTTTTTCCAATTTTGCAAGTACTAATGAAAAAAAGTTAGTAAAAAATGCTAACTTTATTGTTTTTTGTTTAGAGATTTTTTGATTTGAGAATAATTTCTTGGGTAGATTGATGGGGTTGGTTTTAGTTTTGTTATTTTTAATATTGTTCTTTTTGAATTCTCAATTGGTAGAGTGTATGTAATTATTTCTGTTAATTCTGAATTTAATGTTTTTAAAAATGGTTCTGTTTCTTTTAATTCTTCTTCATAGTGTGATTTAAGTGGGACGAATAAGCCATTTATTTTTAATGCAGGTATTTCTAATTCTGAAAGTATTTTTAGATGGGAAACTGCTCTTGAAGTGGCTAGATCAAATTCTTCTTTATGGGTTTTAATAAAGTCTTCTGCACGACTATTTATTACTTCAATGTTGTTTAAGTTAAGTTCTTGTTTTACTATTTTTAGAAATTCACATTTTTTTGTGTTTGATTCTAATAAGTACACTTTTAAATCTGAATTTATTATTGCTAAAGGAATTCCTGGAAAACCGGCACCTGTTCCTATATCAAGTAATATTTTGTTTTCTTTTAATTCTTTTATTTTAAATAGGCATAGCGAGTCATAAAAGTGTTTTAAGTAGATATCTAAATCATTTGTTATACTTGTTAGATTAAATTTTTGATTATATTCTTTTAGTAAATCTTTATATTTTTCAAATTTTGATAGTTCTTTGTTTGTTACTTCTATACCTAAGAGTTTTAGTGAGTTTAAGAATTCTTCTTTATTCATTTGGATACTCCTTTTTTAGGTAAACAAGTAACATTGTTATATCAGAAGGATTTATTCCTGAAATTCTTGTTGCTTCTCCAATTGTTAAAGGTCTTACTTCATTTAGTTTTTGACGTGCTTCAGTTGCAATGTTTCTTACTTTATTGTAGTCAATATCATTTGGTATTTTCTTTTTTTCTAAATTTAACATTTTTTCTACTTCAATATTTGTTTTTATAATGTAACCTTTATATTTTGTATTAATACTAACTTGTTCTTTTGCTTTTTTATCAAATGTTTCATTAAGTAAGTATTCTATGTCTTCTATAGATACTTCTGGTCTTTTTAATAGATCAATTGCTAAGGTTTTACCTGTTAATGGAGAACTTGATAAGTTTTTTAGGTATTCATTATTTTTATCTGTTGGTTCTACTTTTGTGTTTTCTAAATGTTCTTGTAATTTTTTTATGTTTTCTACTTTAGTTTTAAATATTTTATATTTCTCATCATCAATAAGTCCTACTTTTCTTCCTATTTCAGTAAGTCTTAAGTCAGCATTGTCATGTCTTAAAAGAAGACGAAATTCTGCACGGCTAGTTAATAGTCTATATGGTTCAGTTATTCCTTTGTTTATTAAGTCATCTATTAATACACCAATGTATGCTTCGTTTCTTTTTAGAATTAGTGGGTCTTTGTTTTCAAGAGAAAGTGATGCATTTATTCCAGCAATTAAACCTTGTGCGGCTGCTTCTTCGTATCCACTTGTTCCATTTATTTGTCCTGCACTGTAAAGACCTTTAATTTTTTTGCTTTCTAGAGACATTTTTAATTCTAAACTGTCTATTGCATCATATTCTATTGCATAACCATATTTTGTTATTACTGCATTATGAAGACCTTCCATTGAATGAATTAGTTTTTCTTGAAGTTCTTCTGGCATGGTTGTTGAGAAACCTCCAACATATATTTCATCACCATTTTTTCTTTCAGGTTCTAGAAATATTTGATGTCTATCTTTATCTTTAAATTTAACTATTTTGTCTTCAATTGATGGACAGTATCTTGGTCCTATTCCTACAATTAAACCACTATATAGTGCACACTTGTCTAAATTGTCTAAAATTATTTTGTGGGTTTCTTTGTTAGTATATGTTAAATAACATGGTACTTGTTTATCTATGTCATATGTTGGTTCATAGAAATTACTGAAACTTAGTAACTCACTATCTCCTTTTTCTTCTTGACATTCACTATAGTTAATTGAAGACTTTAATACTCTTGGTGGTGTGCCTGTTTTTAATCTTCTCATTTTAATTCCGTGTTTTTGTAGACTTTCACTTAGGTATAGAGATGGTTTTTCTCCGTGTGGTCCACCTTTATGTTTATTGTGTCCTCTTAAAATATCCGCATTTAGATATGTACCTGTTGTTATTATTATTTTTTTTGCTGATATTTTTTCATTTGTTTCTGTAATAATGCCTTGTACTTCATTATTTTCTATTATTAATTCTTTTACTAAGTCTTCTTTTATAGTTAAATTTGGAGTGTTAAGAAGTTCTTTTAACATATTTTCTGGGTATGTTGTTTTGTCTGCTTGACATCTTAAGCTTCTTACTCCTGGACCTTTTTTACTATTAAGCATTTTTATTTGTAAATGAGAAATGTCTGCATTGTATCCCATATATCCTCCTAATGCATCTATTTCTCTTACTACTATTCCTTTAGCGGAACCTCCAATTGATGGATTACATGGCATGTCTGCAATGTTTTTGATATTTCCTGTTATTAATAATGTGGTATGACCTTTTTTGGCACATGCAAGTGAGGCTTCACATCCAGCATGTCCTCCTCCAATTACTATTACTTCGTACATTTTTTCCTCCTATTTTCCTAAACAAAATTTACTAAATATTTCATCTAATAATTCGTCTTTGTATGATTCACCAGTTAGTTCTCCTAATTTTTCCCAAAGTCTTTGTATATCTATTTGTATTAAGTCTACTGGTGTATTTTTTTCATTTTGTTTATTTATTTCTTCACTTAGAGATAAGCAATTTTTGATCAGATTTATTTGTCTTGCATTTGATAAGTAAGTGAAGTCTTGCGTTTCTAATTCGTTTAAATTAAATAATGATTTTATTTCTTCTATTATGTCATTTATTCCTTTATTTTCTTTA
>ENA-OROO01001693-OROO01001693.1-human-gut-metagenome-genome-assembly--contig:-NODE-1693-length-10966-cov-3.552837_pt1 | contig 10966 bp, 7 predicted proteins | sample MGYA00242130_ERZ509052 | MGnify/ENA primary metagenome ERZ509052 (study PRJEB26280, sample SAMEA2338730) | human gut metagenome | biome: human gut; feature: human-associated habitat; material: faeces... | reverse complement strand
ACCGCTCCATTACCGAGTCTTGGTTCCGCCACTCGTCGGCGCTCGACCTCTTCCGCAAAATCGCCGAAAAAGATTTTAAAATCATTCTCACCACCGATCACGGGACGGTACACGTCAATAACCCCATCAAAGTAATCGGCGATAAAAATACCAATACCAACTTACGGTATAAAGTAGGGAAATCGCTCAGCTACAACCCCAAGCAGGTATATGAAATCAAAACACCCGAACGATACGGACTGCCGTCGCCCAACGTCAGCTCCACCTACATATTCGCCACGAACCACGACTTCTTTGCATACCCCAATAATTACAACTACTACGTAGGGTACTATAAAGATACGTTCCAACACGGAGGCATCTCTATGGAAGAAATGATGATTCCCTTGATAACACTCACGAAAAAATAAAAACTCATGCACACGCTTACGATAAAAAATCTCGACCAAATACAAGAAACAGCCCGCCAATTCATTAAGCTCATGGGCGACAATACGGTATTCGCTTTTCACGGCAACATGGGAGCCGGAAAAACGACTTTCATTAAAGCCGTTTGTGAAGAACTCGGTGTAGACGACCCCGTCAATAGTCCCACATTCGCCATTATCAACGAATACCGGTCCGCTACTACCGGCGAACTCATCTACCACTTCGATTGCTACCGGCTCGACAAAATCGAAAAGCCTATGACCTCGGAGCCGAAGACTATTTCGCCAGCGGGGCTCTCTGCTTCATCGAATGGCCCGACAAAATCGAAGAGCTGCTCCCCTACGATTGTGTAAATGTCCATATCGCCGAGACCGAAAACGGAGCCCGGTCCATTACACTCGACATCTGAAAATCATAGTATAACCCGAACCTCCAATCCTATATTTTTCTTGCCAAGCGAGGCATCGAAAAAATAGGAGAAATATCCTCATGAAAAAATGTTGAACCCGCTACCACAATGAACGACACCCCGGCACTCATTCCTGCACTCATCGTTCTATGCCTGTTTCTCATATCGGGCATACTGTCCCTCTGTGCGGCGATAGCCGACTGGAATTGGTTCTTCAACAGCAAGAACTGCCGCATGCTCACATCGAGACTTTCCCGCCGAAAAGCCCGTTGGCTTTATGGAATCATCGGCTGTCTCATTCTCTATATGACAGTAGTCATCGCTCTCGATATCTTATCAAAAACCCCGATTATCGACGGATAAATCAAATTGCCCCCTTTTCTCTCTTTACCTCCATAAAAACAAAAATTCTTCCTCATTGTTATATAAATAGATTCAGTCATATTGACTCAAATATTAAAATATAACAATAACATTATGAAAAAACTTTTGTTGGGAGCAATCTCCTTTCTCGTCCTCTTCTCTGCTTGTAAAGACGATGACAATGTAAACAGTAACACCACACCGCCGGAAGAGACTCAACTGGTAACCCCCGAAGTAAGAGCCCGTATCGCCGACCCTCTTAACCAAAACCCGTTTACGGGTATTCTCGAAATTTATCCGTGTAATGCCGAAACTTCCATTTATTACGGGAACTTTATCAACGGAAATAAAACTGTATTCAATGGATACTATACCATATTAGACGGGCATGTATATGGAGAATACAATAGACCGCTCCATCTTCCTCTGGGAACATACAATATGGTATATTGGGGAACTCCGAAATACGATGACCCCATTTATAATACACCGGCCATTAACTCCCCCGGCATAACGCAAGGAGTTGACCTTTCCAATTTATATTTCAGATTAAGGGCCAATACCGATAATACTTACATGCCCGTATATGATTTAGTGCATGCTGTAAAACCGGCACAAATAGGAAAAGAAGATTTACAGGCTTCATTGACGCGTGTAACTGCCGGACTTAAAATAATTGCAAAAATGAAGCAAAACGAAGTTTTCAGCCCTATGATTACAAACATTCAAGCTCGTATCGGAGGTATTGCCGAAAAGATGAACTTCTATACAGCCGAAACTGAAAACAAGACCAAAACAGTAAAATTTAATCTGGAACGTTCTACCGACGGGACAATCATGAGCAACGCTACGGTCATGCTGTTCCCCTCCGCCGAGAATCCTCCTTTGGAACTGATCATTACATTGGAAGACGGTAGCGAACATAAACTCTCCAAAAATTTAAGTTCGACCCTTTCGGAAAACACAAAACTGACTCTCAACATCATTTTGGGAGAAATCATGTCCGGTGAAACGCCCGGCGACTTCTCTATCGAGGACTGGAACGAGATAAGTGAAACTATCGAATTCCCGGTTATAAATTAACAAACTATATATATTATACTTACACAAGAAAAGCGGTCAAAGAATTGACCGCTTTTCTTGTATGATAACCCCATTTCCCTATCTCGGGATATCAAGTAGAAAATCAAAGGGGAAAATAAACATAAATTTTAGCGAACGCAATGAATTGCATTTATCCTTCTCCCCTGCTTCGATACTTAGGAGAAGGTTGAATACGTCTTGTCTTACCGGCAAATTACGCGATAAAAGAATGTCGCAAAACACCTCCCCTATCTTATCTACGATGAGCAGAGGAAGAGGTGCATACCCTATTTGTTGCTGCCGTTGATATTACTCCTTCTCTTCTGCCATCTCCCGTAACATTGCGGGGTGTTTCAGTTTTCTCTATCGAAGATATTTAAAACTCCTCCCCTGCCGTGTCCCGCAGCATTGCGGGGTGTTGCGGAGTAATATAGGGGAGGTGGCACGTAGTGACGGAGGGGTTAAAAAATATCCACAATAGGAGAAACGTATCAAGGCATCAACCTCTCTCCCAATGTGCCGCAAACATCGAGAAGTATCGAAGAAACGACAATCCGTTATTCCTCCACGATTACTATTTCCTCACCCTCTTTAATCTGGCGATACATAGCTACCGTCATGAACATAGTGATAATCATAGTTACGAATACACCTATAATCAAAGCTACGAGCCCTAATAAATTCAGAACGATAATCATCAAAATACAAAGAAGGATAGTCCACATGTTTCCCTGTGTCATCGTCCAGCTTTTACGAACCGCACCCATGACTCCGATAGAAAAATCTTCGACGTAAGCATAAACGGCGAACATCAACCGCAAAGCAATATAAAAAGACACCAAAAGCAGCACCAAAAACAGAATACCCGTCACTCCGCCGAATGCCTGTCCCATAAAATATCCGAATGAATAAGGATCGGCTAAATTAAAAGAAACCGCACTTGCTCCCGCTCCGATAAACAAAACGATAAAGCCCAACACCAATGGAATACAATAACAAACGGCAACAATAACATTCACCCCTATGAGTCCGCCCAATTTCGGGAGTAATTCTCCGAATACTGAGAACGAAGGTTCTTCCCCATCGTATGCATTCAATAAAATTTTAGCGAATCCCGCACTGACCCACACAGACAAAACCAGATTCACTAAATACAAAATCCAATAGCGAAACGTAGTTGTATCAGCTCCGCTGAGCAAGCTGATGACCCACAATAAAACCATATAACCCAAAACCAGACCGAGCATAACGATAAAATGCTTCTTGGTCAATTCCCAACCCTTTTTGAGAGCGCCCGAGGGCGACAGATGTAGTGATTTCATATCATCAAAATTTAATTGTGTTTTCAATACATGCCAAGAAGGTGCAAACGCAATCAGAAACAAATTCTTCTGAATATGCCGAGTGCAACCCGCTTTCGCAACGTATGCAAATATAATATATTAAAAGAAAAAAACATAACTCAAAAACAACAATAATGTAATTTTTCGCTAATTTTGAAATATCTTTTTTTATCCAAAAGAGCGAAAACGCATGAAAACCATTCGTATCGAAAACAATTTTGCACAGGTCTGCCCCGGCCTGAAAATTGGTATCATCGGAGCACAAGTAACCAACACCGAAACCGATCCTCGTCTGTGGGAACAAATAGACGACGAAGCCTCCCGCATCGCAGCCGCCTACAAAATCGACGAAATAAACAAACGACCCGCCATACAAGCCACACGAAAAGCCTATCGGTCTTTCGGTAAAGACCCCAATCGGTATCGAGTTTCCTCCGAGGCCCTTTGCAGGCGCATTATCAGAGGTCTGGGAATCTATCGCATCGATACGTTGGTCGATCTCATCAATCTGGTCTCTGTCCGTTCGGGATACTCCATCGGAGCTTTCGATGCCGATCGTATCGAAGGAGACACTCTCATTTTGGGAGTCGGGAAAGAAGGAGAAATCTTCCGAGGTATCGGCCGGGGCGTTCTCAATATCGAAGGACTCCCGGTTTACCGCGACGATAAAGGAGGTATAGGCACGCCCACCAGCGACGAGGAACGGACTAAAATAACGCTCGACACCAAAAACTTGTTCGTTATAATCAATGCTTATGGCGAAGAAATGCCTCTCGACGAAACCATAGCCTTCACAACGGGGCTGCTACGGCAATACGCTTCTGCCGAGAATATCCGCACAGACATAGTTTCGGCCGACCTTTTCATCGATTAAGATCGAGTACTTCTGTAAAAGATAGCGCTGCATTTCCTTGACAAAAAGGGAATATTTTCCTATTTTTGCTAAAAGCATCAGCGTTATGAAAAAATTTCGGATTTCCCTCCTGTGGCAAGTCCTCATCGCCATAGCGACAGGTATCGCGCTGGGACAGTTCCTGCCCGTTCCCGTCGCACGTATATTCGTCACCTTCAACGGGCTGTTCGGCAACTTTCTCACCTTTGCCATTCCGCTCATTATCATCGGACTGATTATCCCGGCCATTTCCGATTTGGGGAAAGGCGCAGGACGGTTGTTACTCGTCACGGCGGCCATCGCCTACGGTTCCACCGTATTTTCGGGATTCTTCACCTATTTCAGTGGAAGAGCTGTTTTCCCGGAACTGATTACCGAATCCGCACACACAGCGGCGATAATAGACAACCCCGGTAACATGGCGTTAAAGCCCTATTTTACAGTCGAGATGCCTGCCCCTCTCGACATCATGACCGCCCTGCTGCTCTCTTTCTGTATTGGATTGGGACTATCCGTAGTCAAAGGCAACACCCTGAGAATGGCCGGCCGCCGCCGATTTCCGCGACATTGTCTCCTTGCTTATAGCAAAAGTCATTATACCGTTATTGCCGCTACACATTTTCGGGATATTTCTCAACATGACGGTTTCGGGACAAGTCGCCTCGATTATCTCCGTTTTTGTCAAAATCATCGTAGTCATATTCATCTTACACATTCTTTTGCTGCTCGTTCAATTCGTCTTAGCCGGTATCATCGGGAGAAAAAATCCGCTGCGATTATTGAAAAATATGCTTCCCGCTTATGCCACCGCGCTCGGCACGCAATCTTCCGCAGCGACCATTCCGGTCACGTTGGCTCAAACCATTAAAAACGGAGTGAGCAAAAACATTGCCACCTTTGTTATTCCTTTATGCGCCACCATACATCTATCGGGTAGCACGATGAAAATCACGGCATGTGCCATGGCAATTATGATGATGAGCGGCATGCCCATAAATACGACAGATTTCAGTGGGTTCATACTCATGCTCGGCATTACGATGGTCGCAGCGCCCGGAGTTCCCGGCGGAGCTATTATGGCGGCGTTAGGCATACTTGAAGGCATGCTGGGGTTCGACGAAACGGCACAAGCTCTCATGATAGCGCTATATATTGCGATGGATAGCTTCGGAACCGCTTGCAATGTCACAGGCGACGGAGCCATTGCCGTCATTGTCGACCGAATAGATGGGAAAAAAGAAAATCTCATGCAGCATTCCTAAAACAAAAACCGTCTTTCAAATATATACTATTAAGTAAAATTTATTTATAAATACCCAACATATTAACACTTTCAGACATGAAAAAAGGAATATGGATCATCGTGACAGCCCTCCTTTCGTTAGGGGCCATCATCGGGGCAAATGCTCTGGTAAGCACGACAAACGTAAATACTATGAAGAAAAAATTATCGACCGAAGAACAAATCAAGATTGCACCGAAAGCGGCCGTCGACTCGGCAACGGTCGCTTTGAAAAAAGCACTGTCCCAACAAAATGCTCCGGCTGTAATCGCCGCACTTGTCAAACAATCTGCGGCACAACTCCTCATCGACAGGGACAGCCTCCCGGCGATTATCGATAAGACAACCGCTCTCGCCGATCGTTCCGAGAACCCTGTCGAACAAAGTTTGCTACGGCTGTTAACAGCTCAGATGTACAATCTCTATCTCGACAGAAATTATCAGATACGCTGGCGGGACGAAATCAACGATTTCTCGTTACCCGTCGAGTCTTGGAGCAAAAACATGTTTACCGAAAAAATAGATACGCTCCTCGCACAAGCCACGGCCCCGGCCGAAGCCTTACAAAACACACCGATCGAGAGTTACCGAGAGGCGCTTTCCATAGGGACCGACTCGCTCTTCCGCCCTACACTTTACGACTTCGTGCTGAACGAAGCCATAGAAATATACGAGGGAATGGACGAATATAGCAGAATACAACCGCTTGTCCGCCAAAAACTTCTTTCCCCGGCAAAAGAATTTACAACCGCTGTATTTTCCGGCAAAACGGTCAAGGACAATCGCATTTTGCAACTCTACGCCGATGCCTTGAAATTCCATGCCGCCGATGAACTATCCGCTCCATTTATGATGTGGGATCTGAATCGGCTCGAATACCTCGGCGAAGATATCTATTTTTACGATGAAAGTTCGGCCTATTACGACTACATCGGTCAATTAAAAACGATTCTGGACGCTTACCGGGCGAAACCCTACTCGGTCGAAATCGCCACCGTTCTGGTCTCGAAACTACGGGAATCCGGGAAATACGACGACGCCCAACAAGCCCTCGACATTTGCGACCGATGGATAAAAGACTTTCCGAAATATCGCCGAATAAACGCACTCAAAAATCAACGCAACGGACTCACCGGGAAAGAAGCATCTTTCAATCTGCCCAACGTCTCTTATCCGGGTCAAACAGATAGCGTAGAACTCTCATTCCGCAACGTCGATACACTCACCGTAAATATCTATCGGCAACCCGACACGCTGTCGTTCTATGCCAGAGAACAATACCGGCCGCAACAAAACGATTGGGATCGCAGTAACTGCGTTTATACCCACAAATACGGACTGAACCGGCCGCTCTCTTTGATTCCCGACAAAAAAAAGATCGCCTTTCCCCATCTTGCTCCCGGGTACTACGTCGTGGAAATGCTCATCGACGGGAAACCCGGTAGTTCGACTGTAAACCACACGGTATCGGGCATAAAAACCATTGTCCGCAGTGCAGGTGAAAAAAGCTTGGAACTGCTCGCTGTCGATGCCCAAACCGGTAAACCCATACAAAACGCCGATGTCACGGTTTACACCGCAAAAAACAGAAGCTATGAGCAAGTCAAAGAGATAAGCCGGCTCAAAACCGATAAGAATGGACTCTGTATAATCGACACGAACGATACCCGATATTATGCTTTCGCCCAAATATCCACTCCGACAGACGGTTATTCACCTCTTGCAGACTTATCTTACACGGACTATTGGGATCGATACGACAAAGAGAAAAAGACCGCTCTTTTCTCCGATCGCTCGCTCTATCGTCCGGGGCAGACTGTCTATTTCTCGGGAATACGATACGTCAATAATACGGAAGAAAGTCGCGTGATACCTCGTGAAAAATGTACGGTACGATTCATCGATCCTTCTTCACGGACACTGTCCACTCTCGAAATGACCACCGACGAATACGGACAGTTCAACGGCTCGTTCGTAGTACCGCAAGGTAACATGCTTGGGAATTACACCATACAAGTCGATGGGTCTTGGGCCAATGCGCTCAGCATTTCGGTAGCCGAATACAAGTTACCGATGTTCAAGGTCGAATTCGACCCCGTAAAAGAGGGAACGAGTTTTGGAAAACCGCTCACGATAAAAGGTAGCGCAGTCAGTTACAGCGAAGTTCCGCAAGCCGGAGCAGAAGTCGAATACACGATTTCCCGCCGAACGAACCCGTTCTTCCGGCTTTATCTCCCCCATGAACAAATCGCTTCTGGTTCCTCGGTAGTTGACAAAGCGGGTAACTTTGCCATCACGTTCACCCCGAAACGAGAGTCTTCGGAAGAAAATATCAATAAGGAACAAGCCTATATCTACACCGTCACAGCGACCATAACCGCACCTACGGGCGAAACGGTAGAGCAATCCGTTTCGGTACAAGTGGGCGATTCCCCCTATTTCATTTCTATTTCCGCACCGCAATATATCGACAAATATAAATCGGCAGGACAAATCAAGGCCGAAATTCATACGCTCAACGGACAGACCGTACAACGGGCCTGCCGCCTCGTATTCTATTCATTATACGACTCCGACGAAGAAAGTCTCGACAGCCTCAAAATAAAAATGCAAGTCGGCGAAGTTCTCATCGCAGCCGACGGGAAAGCTGTCTATCCCGATTTTACCAAATGGCAATCGGGCCCCTACCGTATCGTGGCATTTAGCGACGATGAAACAGGGCGTATCATTCGCAATGAAACTAATTTCGTGCTGTACAGCGATAAAGACAAACGGCCTCCCCGCTTTGCCGGATTATGGCTTCCCCGCACCGAACTGACCACCGAAGCAGGCGAAACGGTAAAAATTCCCATAGGAAGCTCTTTCAAAAACGCCTATGTCTTCTATTCCGTTTATACACCCGACAGCTTGATCGAAACCAAAATGATAAAGCTCGACAATCGCTGTAAAACAATCGATTTCAAATTCGACGATTCTTTCGGCGGATTGGCGACGATCAGTCTGCTCACGATCAAGGAAGGGGAAATGACGACCGCCCAAGCGACCATACGCACGGCCGCTCCCGATAAGAGACTCGACATCAAGACCGCCTCTTTCCGGGATAAATTGCTACCCGGCAGCCTTGAAAACTGGACCTTCTCGATAACCGATACCGAAGGGAATCCCGTGAGCGCACGATTCATGACCGAGATGTTCGACGCTTCCATGCAGGCCATTCGCACCCATCGCTGGAATTTCAATGTGCCGACTCCGATCCCCTCATTGCGTATCTCCACCACTCCCCGAACAGAATATACCCACAACTACTCGATTCGTATCTACGACTTTGCCGAGTCCTCCTATTGCCCGATCGAAAGCTCCACCGAGTTTCTCAACTTCGGATTGCTGTGGTACGGTAAAGCAAGACCTCTGGCGATACGAGGTGCGGCACAAAGCGAGGGATACGATATTGCAGATTTCCGTGAAGTAATTGGAGAACAACCGGTATTGGAAGAATGTGTCGTAACGGAACTAAGTTCTGCCCAAAAAGGAGTTGCTGTCGAAAATAAGGCTATTTCTATCGCCGATATCGCCGGGACAGAAGAATCTGCTGCCGACTCCTATCGCACAAGCGAGGTAGGTACGGCATTCTTCTATCCCACCCTGATGTCCGATTCTCTCGGCAACGTCTCCGTTTCCTTCACTGTACCCAATGAAAATGCGACTTGGCAATTCTATGCGCTGGCATACACAAGCGACCTTTTCACGGGACGATACGAAGCACAAACCATATCGAGTAAACCACTTATGGTATCGCCCAATCTGCCGCGATTTGTCAGACAAGGAGACGAAGTCACCGTATCGACAGCCATACAAAACCGCACGGACAAGGTGCAGGAAGGAACCATTCTTTTCGAATTGTTCGATCCTTATACCGAGAAAGTCTCCGACTCTCGAAAATTCGCCTTCATCGTCGATGCCGGAGAAAGCCGCACGGTCGATTACAGCTTCTCCGTTCCCGAAGGAATCGAAGTATTAGGCTTCCGCACAAAAGCATCCACCCTGCAACACAGCGATGGAGAACAACAGATACTGCCCGTATTGCCCGCAAAAGTGCTGGTAACCGACAGTAAGCCGTTCTATATCCCCGGAGGCAAACACTCGACCTCGATCACATGGTCCGGCATGGACAAAAAAATGAAATCACCGACGGTAGAAAACTATCGCATGGTTCTGCAATATTGTGATAATCCGGTGTGGTATGCGGTACAAGCCCTGCCGCCGTTGGCCGATTTAACCGGCGATGATGCGATTTCGGCAATGGCTTCGCTCTTCTCCAACAGCGTGGCAGTAATGCTCGCGAACTCCAACCCCCGCATTGCACAAGCCATCGAATCATGGAAAGCCACGGGAGGAAAGAATCTCTCGTCGCTGTTGGCTCAAAACGAAGAACTGAAACAAGTATTGCTCTCGGCCACCCCGTGGGTATTGGAGGCAGACAACCAAACCGAACGAATGCAACAATTGTCCACGCTCTTCGACAAAAACCGGGCGGAACGACTCACCCGAGAGGCGATACTCAAACTCCACAATCTGCAAACTACCGAAGGCGGTTGGAGCTGGTTTAGTGGTATGAAAACTAATTTCTTAGTTTCTATAAATACATTGGAAGGCTTTTCGAGACTGCGAAAATTAGGTATTCCTCTTGATGAAAGTGAAATAAAAGAAATGCAAATTTCTGCCGTCGCATACCTCGACAAAATGATTGTAAATCAGAAAAAAAAGAACCCAGATAAAAACCTCTCTTATGAGGATATCTGCTACCTCTATGTACGCTCTTCATACAGAGATATACCTTTGGCCGGGGAAACCCTCGACCTGCATAAAAAGATGGTCGAAAAACTAAGATATTGGGTCAACCTCTCTACGATAGAAAAAGCCTATGCCGCCACAGCCCTTTATAGATATGGCTTTGTCGAAGACGCAAAAGACATCTTGAAGTCCCTGCGGCAATATGCCGTCAGTCAGCCAGCCAAAGGCATGTACTGGCCCAACAATCGCTCTCATTATTACTACAACAACAGTGCTGTACAAGAACAATGTGCCCTATTCAACGCATTCTCCGAAATCGAGCCCGTAACCTCCGAACTGGATGCCATGCGGCAATGGCTGGTCTCCCCAAAACA
>ENA-OROO01001692-OROO01001692.1-human-gut-metagenome-genome-assembly--contig:-NODE-1692-length-10967-cov-9.648369_pt1 | contig 10967 bp, 6 predicted proteins | sample MGYA00242130_ERZ509052 | MGnify/ENA primary metagenome ERZ509052 (study PRJEB26280, sample SAMEA2338730) | human gut metagenome | biome: human gut; feature: human-associated habitat; material: faeces... | reverse complement strand
CTGCCGCACCTCGCTCGCCGTATCGGCACTTAGAATTATGCGGTATTGCCCTAAAAAGTTGAAAAAGCAGGAACAAAGAAAGGAAACCAGCGAGTTCTATGAGCCAAACTCCTAACTCCTCCCTCCTAACTCCTACCTGCCTACCTGTCCCACTTATCGCACAAGCTGGCGATCTGGCTGGCAAAGCGGGCAAGATCCTTGTTGGCACCGCCGCGGTTGTGCTCGATCACAACCAGCAGCCGCTTGCCCATGTTCAGCAGGCGTTCAAACGCCGGGCTGGTGCGCGGCTTGTCGGCAGGCTGGCTGGCCTTAGCCAGCGGCACCATGGTGCCCTGCCGCAGCAGGGCAACGGCCCCGCCGGTCAGCTCATACACGGCACCGTTGTACGGCGCTTCTGCCGGGATGCCCTCCGCCGTCAGGGTGCGGGCAAAGTGATCGGCAACCAAGTCCTCGCCGTGGTTCACAAACACATGTTTGGGTTTGGGATCAAAGTGGCGGATCCAGGTCAACAGGCCGTCCCGGTCCGCATGGCCGGACAAGCCGCTCATCTGGCGGATCTGCGCATTGACCTGCACCGTTTCGCCAAACAGCCGTACTTCATCGGCACCCTCGATCAGTGCGCGCCCCAGCGTGCCGGGGGACTGGAACCCCACAAACAGGATGGTGCATTCCCCGCGCCACAGGTTGTGCTTGAGGTGGTGGCGGATGCGCCCGGCATCACACATGCCGGAAGCGGAGATGATGACCTTGGGGGTGGAGTCCAGGTTGATGGCAACAGAATCCTCTTTGGTTTCACTGATCTGCAAACCGGGGAACGCCAGCGGGTTTTCGCCCTTCGTCACCAGGGCTAGGGCTTCGGCGTCATAACATTCACTGAAGTTTTCCCGGAAAATGGTGGTGGATTTGCTGGCCAGCGGGCTGTCCACAAACACGGGGAAGTTATCGTGCCCGTGGATGCGGTGCTCCTCTTTGATCTGGCGGATAAAATAGAGCATTTCCTGCGTGCGACCCACGGCGAAACTGGGAATGACCACATTGCCGCCGCGGTCGAACGTTTCCTGCAAAATCTGGGTCAGCTCGGCCACATAGTCCGGCTTGGGGCCGTGGGTGCGGTCACCATAGGTGGATTCCATCACCACAAAATCCGCTTTGGTCAGGTACTGCGGGTTACGGATCAGCGGCTGGTCCAGGTTGCCGATATCGCCGGAGAACACAATGGTCTGGCTTTCGCCGTTCTCCGTTACCTGCAAGGTGATGGAAGCGCTGCCCAGCAGGTGGCCTACATCGGTAAAGGTGGCCGTAATGCCGGGGAACACTTCCAGCGGCTTGCCGTAGCTTTGCGGTACAAACTGCTTCATCACGGCCATGGCGTCTTCTACTGTGTAGTCCGGCTCTACCAGCTCATTGCCGCTGCGCTGGGCTTTGCGGTTTTTCCACTCGGCTTCCTGCTCCTGAATGTGGGCGGAATCTTCCAGCATGATTTCGCACAGGTCCATGGTGGCATCTGTGCTGTAAATGGGGCCGCGGAATCCGTTCTTGTACAGATAGGGGATGCGTCCCGAATGGTCAATGTGGGCGTGGGTCAAAAGGATGGCTTCAATCTCACCGGGGGCGCAGGGCAGGTCCGCATTGGGGTAAACGTCTTTGCCCTGCTCCATGCCGCAGTCCACCAAAAAGCGGTGGCCGCCTGCTTCAATCAGGGTGCAGCTGCCGGTCACTTCACGGGCAGCGCCCAAAAAGGTCAGCTTCATAACAGCCTCACTTTCTCCCGGCACCGCGCTGCGGTGCTTCGGGCAACGTAAACGGGTTTGCAAAGTTATTGGTTACATCATTGATATTCATGCGGATATCCCAAAAGACATCCCCATAATCACGCAGAATCGTATAACTGCCGCCTGCCTGCTCCAGAGCTTCCAGCGTGGCGGTATCGGTCACCACAAGGGCGTCGCCGTCCGTCGGCTCAAAGGCAGTCAGGCTTTCCTCATAGGTGCGGGTCACGGTACCGGTGTCGATCAGGGCACCGATGGCGGCGGAGGTCGTCCGCGCCAGCACCAGCCGCTGCCCGGCGGGAACGGCATCACACAGCGCCCCGCGGGTAACATCGCCAAAGTCAAGCTCGGTAATGCCACCTGCCAGCGCGGTTACGGTCAGGTCGGCGGCATCCTGCGGGCAGTTGGCGCGGTCACCGTCGGCATAGGCCAGGTAAAGTGCGGCGGCATAGTTGGCAAAGCTGATGGTTTTATCCGCACTTTCGTTGGCTTCAAGGGTGAACAGCGTCTGGCTGCGCACATCCTCGTCGCCGTCTGCCAGGCTCTGCAGGCTGGTAAAGGCGGAATCATAGGCGGTCTGCTGGGCGGTGGTGTAGCTGCCGCGGGCGGATTTCAGGTCGGCGGCGCTCATGCTGGCGGGTTCGCCTGTCATGCTGCCGTCCGCCGCAAAGGTCAGGTTCAGGCAGCCCACGCTGTCCCAGCCGGACCCGGCGGCAACAACGGCAATGCCGTTTGCCTTTGCGGTGCTGTTGGCTGTGGCGCCGGCATCCAAGACGGCGGTCACGCCAAGGTCTGCCAGGTCGGCATAAATGCCGCTGATGTCGGTATCCGGCCCGGCAATGCAAAGGATGGCGTCAGCCCCCTGGGCCTGCAAAGCAGCAACCTGTTCGGAAGCCGCCAGCGCCAGGTCCGCAGCGGTCAGTTCTTTCGTCTGGGCGGAATTGCCGATCGAGGCCAGCGAGAAGAAGCCGATCTTTTTGCCTGCTTCCTCCACAATGGTGTTCATGCCGTTGGAAATGCGGTTGCGGCTCCAGCTGGTGGAACGGGCCAGCAACGCTTCGTTTTCTGTCGTGTACAGGTTGGAAGCAATCGAAGGCCCAGTGGCGGTCATTACATCGCTGAGAAGGCGGTCAGTGCCATACGCCATATCGGAAGCATCAAAGGCCTGCAAATCATACCCGGCTGCGGCGAAGGCGCTGGTCATATCCATGCCGCCGGTCAGGCTAGCGCGGGCGGTGCCCTGCAAACTGCCGCCTGCATCCACCAGAATGGAGTCCTCGCTGCCCGCTTTCAGGGCAGCAATGTCCGCAAGGCCAACCTCTTCGCCATCGGTCAAGCCCTGCAGATTACCGGTAACGTAAACGGGAATGGTGAATGCCCCCACCCGCACCGTCACATCGGCGCTCATGCGGCCATCCGCCAGGGTGGCGGTGATGGTGCAGGTGCCGTCCGCCTTGGCTTTTACCTCGCCGTGCTTATTCACGGTGGCAACGTCTTCATTATCGCTGGACCAGAAGATTTTCTGCCCGCCCTCGCTTTCGCTGGGCTCATCGGTCAGCAGGGTGGCGGTGGCTTTCGCCTTGGGCAGCCACAGCTCGTTTTTGTAGGTGTCGTTGGTCAGCGAGGGCAGGATGTCCTTGCTGGTTGCTTTGATGCCGGTAAAGGTCAGCTCTTCCATCACAAAGTCAACATCCACCGTGTCGCTCTGCACGCCGTACTTTTCGCCCGGCTCCGTATAGGTGGCCTGCCAGATGGAATACGGCCCGGTGTAGCCCAACGCGGAATTGAACCGCGCGATCCAGAAATTATCGCGCCAGCGGTCAAACGCGGGGTCCGTCAGGCGGCCGCGGGTCCAGTTGATGGAGGCGTAAATGCCTTCCTCGCCCTTGTAGCCCAGTTCTTTCAGGCGGTCGAAAAATACTTCGGTCAGGTGGGCCATCTCGTCCGGGTACAGGCCGGTGATGGATTTATCCTCCAGGTCATAATAGACCGGGTAACTGAGCTGGTAGGGGGTGGCGGTGTAATCGTCCAGCCCCTCGTGCGGGGGTGCCACAAGGCCCAGCAGGCGGGCAACGTGTTCGGCTTCCGATTTGGCCTGTTCCTCGGTGGTGGCGTAAGAGTACAGATAGGTGCCAAAGGGGATGCCAAGGCGGGTGCATTCGTCCGCGTTGCGGCGCCACTGTTCATCGTCCTGGGCGTAATCGCCGGTGCCGTTCCACTCGCTGCCAAAGCCGCAGCGGATCATGGCAAAATCGATCCCGGCAGCCTGGGCTTTCTCCCAGTCCACTTCACCCTGATACTTGCTCACGTCAATGCCTTTTTTGGTGGCGGCCAGAATCGGCTCTCCGTCACTGTTAAAGTAGTACCCAGCATCGTTCTTGGCCCATGCTCCGGCACTGGTGCCGGGGTCAATGGTCAGGGGGGCTTTCTGCCCGCTGTTGCAGGCGACCAGCCCGATCACTACCAGCGCCACAACGGCAACCAGCACGCACGCGGCCAGTGCAAGACGCAGGTTGGGCTGCTGCTTCTTTTTGGGCTGTGGGCGGCGGCCCTGCGGGGACTTGGGCTGGGACTGTTTGCGGTAGGTCTGGCGGGGCTGTTGTTCCGGCTTGCGGGGCTGCCCCGACGGCTGTTTGTTTTGTTCCATCGGCGGTTTCCTCTATGATCGCAGCTGCCCGGTGGGCAGCGGAATGTTGGCGTTAAAACTTTTATATTTAACTTTTATATTTATAAGAATATGGTAACATTTTGTCAAACAAAATACAATCCGGTAAAGCAGGCAGATTGTGTAATTTTGGACAGGAAATTTTGGCAGCCGGGCAAAGCAAACTGCCCCCTGCAGTTTTCCACACAGCAGAGGGCAGTTGGTTAAAAATGTTCAGCAGATGCAGGGCAGGCGGTTAAGCTCAGCCGATGGTAATGCTCCAGGCAAAGGTCTTGCTTGCGCCGGGGGCCAGCTCAATGTGACGGCCGGCTTCGTTCACGCTGTTGGCCCAGCCGTTCCAGGGCTCCATGCAGACGAACGTCTCGGCATCCTGCTGCCACAGCACGCCGTTGGTGAACACGCTTTCATCAAAGGCAACTTCCACCGTGTGGCCGCTGCCGGAATCGGTCAGGCGCATCGGGCTCTTTACGCCGGTCATCAGGCGGATGGAATCTGCAGAGCCTTCCTTGCGGGTCAAGGTGATGGTTTCCGGTGCGGCGGGCTGCTCGCCCTTGGCGTTCTCGGAGCAGGTGGCGGCGTTGATGTCAAAGTGGACGTTCTCCAGCTTGGAAGCTGCGAAATACGGGTGGAAGCCAATGCTGAACGGCAGGGCTTTGTCGCTGGTGTTGTGCACGGTCAGTTCCAACCCGGCCTTGGCACCGGACAGGGTATAGCGCATTTCCAGCAGAAAATCAAAGGGGTAAACAAACTTGGTCAGGCCGTTGGGGGTCAGGGTCAGCACGATCTCATCATCCGCAGCGGTCTTGACCTGCCAGGGCAGCAAATCGGCAAAGCCGTGGACCTCAATGGGATAATCGGAGCCGTTAAAGTGGTGCACACCGCCGTCCGGCTTGCCGCAGCTGGGGAACAGGATGGGCACGCCGCAGCGGGGGCGGTCCGTGGATTCATAGTTCTTATCGCGCAGCCAGAGGTATTCCTCACCGCTTTTGGTGAAGGAGGTTGCCATGCCGCCCTTTTCCGGTGTAACGGTCAGGGCGTACTCCCCATCGGTCAGGGTAAGGGTGGAATATTTGGCATTGTACTTTTCGTAAGTACCGGCAGTCAGCTTGGACATTGTTACAGTCCCCTTTCTTCAGTTACAAAAACGGCCCGACCGCACCGGGATTCTTGGAGCAGCGCACAGCGCCTTGATCCCAGAGCACCCGGAACGCCCAGAGCCGTTCCACTTTGTGCACCGCAGGCAGACACAGCTCCCGGCGGGCACTTTTTAATTCTATTATACTCTCAAAATGTTCCCGGCTCTACCCTTTTGGGTAAAAAATGCGGCGGGAGCCAGAGCATCAGTGCAAAAATTACAGCACAACGCCATCCTTGAAGATGGAAATTTCGCGGAAGCCCTTCTTCTCGGCGCAGGTCTGCTTGCCGGAAGCAACGTCCAGCACCAGCTGGTACAGGTCAGCACCGGCTTCATCCAGCGTCTTTTCGCCGTCAGCAACAACACCGGCGTTAAAATCGATCCAGGTGGATTTTTTGGCAGCCAGCTGGCTGTTGGTAGCAATTTTCAGGGTGGGAGCGGGGGCACCGAACGGAGTGCCGCGGCCCGTGCTGAACAAGATCATGTGGGCGCCGGCGGCGGTCAGGGCGGTGGCGGAAACAAGATCGTTGCCGGGGCCGTACAGCATGTTCAGGCCCTTGGTGGTCACAGCATCGCCATAGCCGATAACGTCCATGATGGGGGCGCTGCCGCCCTTCTGCACACAGCCGCAGGATTTATCCTCCAGCGTGGTGATGCCGCCCTGCTTGTTGCCGGGGCTGGGGTTGTCGTACACAACTTCGTTGTGGCTGATGAAGTATTCCTTGAAGCCGTTGATCATATGCACGGCCTTCTCAAACACTTTTTCGTTCTGGCAGCGATCCATCAAAAAGCCTTCGGCACCGAACATTTCCGGCACTTCGGTCAGCACGGTGGAACCGCCGCGGGCGCACAGCATATCGCTGAAGCGGCCGATGGTGGGGTTGGCGGTAATGCCGGACAAACCGTCCGAACCGCCGCACTTCATGCCGACCACCAGCTCGCTGGAAGGAATCGGCTCGCGCTGGAACTGGGCAGCATAAGCGGCCAGTTCCTTCAGGATCTCACGACCCGCAACCAGCTCATCGTCCACATCCTGGCAGGTCAGGAACTTGATGCGGTCATGGTCGTATTCGCCCAATTCGGTCAGGAACTGCTCATGGGTCAGGTTCTCGCAGCCAAGGGAGAGCACCAGCACGGCACCGGCGTTGGGATGGCGGGCCAGCGCAGCCAGCAGTTTGCGGGTCTGGGCGTGGTCATGGCCGGTCTGGGAGCAGCCGAACGGATGGGTGAAGGTGTACAGCCCGTCAATGCTGTCGGTCACAAGATCCTGATTGTCCCGCACAAGGGCTTTGGCGCAGTCGTTCACGCAGCCAACGGTGGGGATGATCCAAATCTCGTTGCGGGTGGCTGCACGGCCATCCTTGCGGCGGTAGCCCATAAAGGTTTCGGGAGCAACGGGGGCCAGCGGGTGCACATTGGGGTGGTAGCTGTACTCGATCTCGCCGGACAGGTTGGTTTTTACATTGTGGGTGTGCATCCAGGTGCCGGGCACGGCATCAGCGGTGGCATGGCCGATGGGGAACCCGTACTTGATGACGTTTTCGCCCGCGTGGATGGGGGCAATGGCCATCTTGTGGCCCTGGGGGATATCTTCAACAGCGGTCACAGATGCACCGTCCACCGGCACAGCGGTGCCTTTGGCAATGGGATGCAGGGCAACCACAACATTATCCTTGGGGTTGATCTTGATTGCAAGAGGCATACAGAATCTCCTTACTACGATAAAAACAGGTAGGAGTTAGGAAGTAGAAGTTAGGAATTGTCAGCCCTGCTTTCAGGGCTTTTTGCAGATAACCAAAGGCTCTGCGCTGCTCCCTAACTCCTAACTCCTCACTCCTACCTCCTAACTCAAATTACAGGCAGCTCTTATAAGCGGCCATTGCGCCCTGCTCACGGATCAGGGTCAGGTTCTTGACGGTGGCTTCCTCAAAACCGGCAACCTTGGTCAGATCCTGGCCCCACATCTGCTCGTTGGTCATAACGGCATGAACCAGGGTCGGAATGTCGTCATCCTTGTGGGCATTGTAGAATTCCAGCACATAGCGGTCATCGGAAATGGTATACTCGTTGCCCTTGGCGCGCTTGCAGACCAGGCCCTTATCGTTCAGTTCCTGGATGTTGTTGGAATAGAATGCGATGTAAGCGGCAAAGCTCATGGTCAGGCAGGTGGGCAGTTTGCCGTTCTTCTCGATATATTCCAGGAAGGACGGCATGTTGCGGGCACGCCACTTGGAGGTGGAGTTCAGGGAGATGCTCATCAGCTCATGGTTGACGAACGGGTTGTTGAAGCGGTCTTCCACAGCGGCAGCAAATTTCTTGCAGTCGTCCTGGTCCAGCGGAAGAATGGGAACAACTTCCTGCAGCAGCATCTTGTTCATGTAGCCCAGGATGGTTTCGTCGTGCATGCAGTCACGCACAATGTCGAAGCCTGCCAGGTAAGCACCCAGAACAAAACCGGTGTGTGCGCCGTTCAGGATGCGGACCTTGCGCTTCTTATACGGGCTCATATCGGGGGTAACAAAGACGTGGTCTTCCAAACCAGCCTTGCGGAACGGCAGGATATCGTTCAGCTTGGTGTCGCCCTCAATGACCCACACGCCGAAAACCTCGCCAACGTCCAGCAGGGGGTCAGCGTAACCGTGCTTCTCTTCAAGCTCGGCAACTTCCTTCGGGTCGCGGATGCGTCCCGGAACAATGCGGTCAACCAGAGAGCCGCAGAAGGTGCAGTCCTCGTTGACATATTTCTTGAAGCCGTCTTCCAGGCCCCACTGGTCAATGTACTGGTTGACGCACTTCAGCAGCTCCTTGCCGTTGTTGTCAATCAGCTCGCAGGCCAGCATGATGATGCCCTTCTTGCCGGCCTTGTAGCGGTGGTACAGCACCTGGGTCAGTTTTGCGGGGAAGCTGGACGGCGGGCAGTCGTTCTGCTGGCAGGCGGGATCATAAACGATACCGGCCTCGGTGGTGTTGGAAACGATGATTTCCAGGTCGTCGCTGGCGGCAACGTCCATCATCTTTTCGTAATCAGCTTTTTCATACGGGTTCAGGCAGCGGGATACACTGGAGATCACGCGCTTGTCATCGACCTTCTGGCCGTTTTCGCTGCCGCGCAGGTACAGGGTGTACAGGCCCTCCTGTTCGTTGATCATCTTGGCCAGGCCGGGGGCGATGGGCTGAACCAGAACGCACTTGCCGTTCCAGTCAGCTTTTTCGTTGGCAAGGTCAAACCAGTAGTCAACAAAGGCACGCAGGAAGTTGCCCTCACCAAACTGCAAAACCTTTTCGGGGGCATTTTTCAGAATGTAGCCATCATAACCGGATTTTTCAAGGACCTGATAATTCAAAGTTTCCATTGGAAATTCTCCTTTGCAATGTGTGCAATTACGGCGGCGGTGTGCAGGGCCAGACAAAAACGCCCTGCGCTGCGTAAGCGCCTTGTTTAGCTTCATTGTATTTTTTTTTGCTTGCAACGTCAAGATTCTTTCGTGAAGAAGCGCACATATTTTGCGCTCCTTTTTTGACTTTTTTCCCTTTCCCTGTTTTGCACAAGCGGGATGCAATATTTTTAGTGCTTTTTACATCAAAAGGGCAAGATTTGCAACTTGTTCAAACCGCTGCAAGTATGTATAATAATATCAGCTTATGTTTTATTCTGCTGTTTGGGGGCAGCATGATTCGTTCTGTTGACCCACAGCACACAACGAAGGAGCTTGCAATTATGAAAGCATTTATGGACAAGGATTTCCTGCTGGAAACCCCCACCGCGCAGCACCTGTATCATGATTATGCAGAAACGCTGCCTATCGTAGACTATCACTGCCACATTCCCCCGCAGGAGATCTACGAGGACCGCCGCTTTGAAAATATCGCTCAGGTATGGCTGGGCGGCCATCAGGTTCTGGCCGATGGCTCTGACTACTACTTCGGCGACCATTATAAGTGGCGCGTGATGCGTTCCAACGGTGTGCCCGAAGAGTACATCACCGGTGACAAGCCGGACCGCGAGCGCTTCCAGAAGTTTGCAGAAGCACTGGAAATGGCCATCGGCAACCCGATGTACACCTGGTGCCACCTGGAACTGAAAAAGTACTTTGGCTACAACGGCGTTCTGAACGGCGATACCGCTGAGGAAGTCTGGAACCTGTGCAACGATAAGCTGCAGCATGATCCCAAGATGACCGTGCGCGGCCTGATCGAGCAGAGCAACGTTGCCATGGTCGGCACCACCGATGACCCCATCGACAGCCTGGAATGGCACAAGAAGATCAAGGAAGACCCCACCATCAAGGTTGTTGTTGCACCTTCCTTCCGCCCGGACAAGGCCCTGAACATCCGCAAGGACGGTTTTGCAGATTACATCCATAAGCTGGAAGAAGTTGTTGGCCGCAAGTTCGCCTGCGCCAACTGTGTGGTCAACGCTCTGGAAGAGCGCCTGCAGTTCTTTGTTGAGATGGGCTGCCGCGCTTCTGACCACGGGCTGGATTATGTTCCTTACGTGGAGACCAACGCCGAAAAGGCAACCGCAGCTTTCAAAAAGGCTATGGCCGGTGAGCCGCTGACCCAGGAAGAGGGCGACGCATACACCACCTACCTGCTGATCAGCCTGGGCCGCCTGTACAAAAAGTATAACGTTGCCATGCAGATCCATTACAGCTGCCTGCGCAATGTCAACCAGAAGATGTACAAGAAGCTGGGCCCCGATACTGGCTTTGATATGATCGCTGTGACCGATGGCAGCGCCGCCATCAGCAGCCTGCTGAGCAAGCTGACCGAGACCGGCGAATGCCCGAAGGTGATCCTGTACAGCCTGAACCCCGCCGACTTTGACATGCTGGGCACCATCCTGGGTGCATTCCAGGATGACGAAGTTCCCGGCAAGATCCAGCTGGGCTCTGCCTGGTGGTTCTGCGATACCGACGACGGAATGTACCAGCAGATGAAGACCCTGGCTCGCCTGGGGCTGCTGGGCAACTTTATCGGCATGCTGACCGACAGCCGTAGCTTCCTGAGCTACACCCGCCACGAACTGTTCCGCCGCCTGATGTGCAACCTCATCGGCAACTGGGTCGAGAATGGCCAGTACCCCAGCGATGAGAAGACCCTGAAGAAGATCGTGGAAGGCATCAGCTACTACAACGCACAGCGTTACTTCCACCTGTAATTCTGCACAAATCAGGAAATAAAACATTGTAAAAATTGCCCTGCTGCCTGAAAGACAGCAGGGCTTTTTCCATAGAATGAGAATCTTTCTCTTGTGCAAAAGGACAAAAAAAGAGGGCAAAATCGGGGCGAAGAGAAAAAGTTGGGAGGTAGGAGGGAGGAACTATTTTAATTAGGAATGAGGAATGAGAAATTAGGAATTGGAGGTAGGGTGTGGCAGGAGGCGAAAACCTTACCT
>ENA-OROO01001686-OROO01001686.1-human-gut-metagenome-genome-assembly--contig:-NODE-1686-length-11004-cov-24.831948_pt1 | contig 11004 bp, 10 predicted proteins | sample MGYA00242130_ERZ509052 | MGnify/ENA primary metagenome ERZ509052 (study PRJEB26280, sample SAMEA2338730) | human gut metagenome | biome: human gut; feature: human-associated habitat; material: faeces... | reverse complement strand
TACCCTTTTGTTTTAGGTAGTTACGTTATATTTTATTAACTTGCGAAACTTGAATTAACTAATTGTCCGTATCCATTTAACAAAGCCCGCACCAAGCAAAAAGCCTTGATTACTGCATTTTCCCACATTCTTACCGCTATTCCAACCGCATTCAAGTCGCTGCAGCCTGCAGCCACAACTCGTATTTTCAGACGATTGAAAATAATAAAAAAACACAACAATTAGGACTAAACTCCCATTACGAGAAATCCAGCCCTTACTATCGTCTTTAGTTAGCCCAAGTTTGACACCCAATACATTTTTTCATCAATTTTTAGGATATCCACCGTTGCTAACAAGTTGATTTTCAACAACCGCCTCCTTTGTTTTTGATTTGTAGTACACAGGAGTTCGTGAAAACGTAGTATTTTACACCCGCAATGCACTTTATGTCCCAGCCCCGAAACAACCCGAGGAATCAGCGCGATGTCTGGTACTACCGCATCAAGGAGTCTTTCCACGACCTAACAGGCCGCATTCGTAGCCGTAGCATGCTGAACGTGGGGTTCATTGATGAACCATCCCGCAGCCATATCGTGAAGTACTACGACACGAAGGAGATTGGCGAGTTTCCCAAGCGTCTTGTCCCGTTGTCACGCCGTCCGAGTCTTACCGACCTGGACAGTGCTATCAATTTCAGCGAATCAGAAATTTTTGAGCATATAAGCCATCAACAAACAACAAAGTATTAAAAAAAACAACATGAGACCGAGAAAGAAATTAGATTTTAAAACACCATATGAATGCTTTTACGAATAAATTTAGTAAATTTGCACTTGCTTGTTGAATTCACGTTAAACGTAGATGTAGCAAGATTGTTAAATTCGGAAGTGGCCAATGAATAAGAATTATAATAGTGCAGGATATGTCTATATTTTGACTAATCCAAGTTTCCGTGAAGATTGGGTGAAAATCGGTAAGAGTTCACGCCCTGTGGATGTCCGCTCTAAAGAGTTGGACAATACAGCTGTACCTTTGCCGTTTGAGATTTTTGCTACAATGAAAACGGTCAAATTCAACGAGGTGGAGAAACTGGTTCATAAGACGATTGACCGCCTTACAGATTTGCGAATTAGGCAAAATCGTGAATTCTTTAATGTTCCGCCTCAAATAGCACTTGACATTTTCAATGATATTGCGCTTACAATTGATGATGCAGAAGTGGTTGAATATGAGGACAACAAGCCAATAGCAAAGAAGAAAGAGGTTAAACCTACAGACCATCCTCCACGGAAAAACAGACGACCGCCATTCAAATTCAGTATGGTTGGCATTAAAATTGGCGACTATGTTGTTTTCGACCCACTTGACATCAAGGTTAAAGTGGCTACTGACGATGCTATTGAGTACAACAATCGAATATACAAGCTATCGCCTTTTGTCGGCACTTTCTTGCCAGAGGATAAGCAAACTCCCTCTAAAGCGTATCAAGGACCTAAGTTCTTTTCTTATAACGGAAAGGTCTTGAATGATTTGAGAAAGGAGATGGAGCAAAATTTCAATACCAATACTTCTGATAATATTGTATTGTCGGAAGATGAAAACTTAAACCTATGACACCAGAAGAAAAAGCAAGAGTTAAAATAGATAGACTGTTTGCCGAAGCAGGCTGGACAGTTGTCAATCGTGACGAGTATGAGCCTACAATGAATGCTGTAGCCGTTAGGGAAGCTCTGCTGAAAGGTAATCTTGAAGCAGATTATTTCTTGATGATTAACGGAAAGGCATGTGGTGTACTTGAAGCCAAACGAGAAGAAGTAGATGTGGCTTCGAATATGGTGAGTGAGCAAGTGGCTACATATGCCAAGATGGTGCCAGATTATTACCAAGCATGGCAAAATCCACTACCTCTTCTTTATAAGTCGAATGCCAAGGTAGTAGATTTTCAAGATTATCGCAAGTCAAATGTTGAATGGGAAGAAATCAATCGCATACATACGCCTAAGGAAATTGTAGATATGCTCGGCATTGATGATCCTTTTGCAGGGTTGCCAGTGCTGAATAGCAAAGGTCTTCGCACCTGTCAGTTTGAGGCTATCACGGAACTTGAAAAGAGTTTCCGCACAGGGCAAAGTCGTGCGCTAATGGTGCTTGCCACTGGCGCAGGAAAGACTTATACGGCTTGTCTTGCTGCCTATCGTATGCTTGCTTACACACCTATGCGTCGTATTCTTTTCTTGGTTGACAGAAACAATCTCGGCAAGCAGGCGGAGGGAGAGTTCGGCACTTTCCGTCTGACGGAGAATGGCGAGGCGTTTAATACAATATACACTGTAAATCGCCTGAAATCGTCCACAATCCCTAAGGATAGCAATGTGGTTATTTCTACCATACAGCGGTTGTTCTCACTGCTCAAAGGTGAGGAAATTGTAGATAGTGATGACGATGATGCGGATGAGACCACAGGTGAAGTCACTTTGCCAGAGAATCCCAACTTGCCTCACGACTATTTCGACATGATTGTCATTGACGAGTGTCATCGCAGCATCTATGGCAACTGGCGCAAGGTGCTTGAATATTTTGACACGGCTCGCCTTATCGGTCTTACGGCTACACCTATCCCGGAGACTATGGCTTTCTTCAACAACAACCGCATAGTGAATTATACGCTTGAGAAAAGTATTGTGGATGGCGTGAATGTGGACAATCGTGTGTATCGCATAAAGACGGAAGCTACAGAAAATGGCGGTGCCATTATGCAGGGTGAGCACGTCAAGGTGGAGACCCGTTACACTGGCAAAACGGAGGAGGTGAGCAGCAAGGAGACTAAGAACTACTCCAAGACGGAGCTAAACCGTAGTGTCATCAATCCTTCGCAGATAAAGCTTATTCTCACTACTTATCGTGATGCCGTTTATACGGAGATGTTCAACGACCCACAGCGTGAACCGCAGTTTGAATGTCTGCCCAAAACACTTATCTTTGCACTCAACGAGGCTCATGCTACGAATATTGTCAATATTGCCAAGGATGTGTTCGGTGAGGTCTGTCCTAATGCAGACATGGATAGATATGTGCAGAAAATCACTTACTCGTCGGGCGATAGCAATGAGCTGATTCGTCAGTTTCGCAACGACCGTGACTTCCGCATAGCAGTCACTTGTACGCTTGTGGCTACAGGCACTGATGTGAAACCGCTTGAAGTGGTGATGTTCATGCGTGATGTGGAGTCTGAGCCACTTTACATTCAGATGAAGGGACGTGGTGTGCGCACTATTGGCGATGAGCAGCTTCGCAATGTCACACCTAATGCCGTTAGCAAGGATTGTTTCTTCTTGGTGGATGCGGTGGGCGTTACCGAACATACAAAGTCTATCCCAGAACAGGGAGAGGGTCCAGACACGGAGGTTATTACATTAAAGGTACTTTTGGAGCGCATCGCCCACGGCAATCTTCCAGATATGTATATCAAGCGTCTTGCTTCCACGCTTGCCCGACTGCATAACAAGGCGGATGGCGAGCAGCGTGCGGAATTTGAGCGTCTTGCCCACGACTCTATGGATGCTATCGCATCACGCATATATAATGCCTTGGAGAGTGGCGAACTGCCACCTTTCAACAACATCAACGAGCCTAACAATGAGCGCAAAGGACTTGTCGCTCCTGTGGCTAACCATGCAGATGCTCGCAAGTATATCCTTATTCTTGCTGCTGGCTTCGTGGCTACGCTGATGCCTGGCGAGGACACGCTGATTTCAAAGGGCTTTTCCGTGGAGGAGGCAAAGGAAACGACAAGTGCCTTTGAGCAATATTGCCATGACCACCAGGACGAGATAGAGGCTCTGCGCATATTGTACAATCAGAACGGTGAACCTATAACATACTCTATGTTGAAGGACTTGGAGAACAAACTGAAGATGGAGAACAATAAGTTTTCTGCCAAGCAGCTTTGGAACTCGTATGCCATTGTCTGTCCCGACCATGTGCGCCGTGCCGCTAAGAAAGAAGAGAGTGATGCACTTACAAACATCATCCAACTTGTGCGCTATGCCTTCCGGCAGATTGAGCGGCTCGACAGTGTATGTACCACGGCACGACAGTATTTCAATCTTTGGTGCGGACAGTGGCATCGTGATATTTCTGACCGTCAGAAGCAGCTTATGAGCGAGGTGGTTGATTATATCGCAGCCAACGGAGCTTGCACCGTGCGCGATATTCGTGATGATGACAAGACACAGGCAGCACAGATGATTCGGGCTTTCGGCTCGATGCAGAAAGCTGACGAGGCACTTCTCTCATTGTTTAATTTTGTAGTATTAAGAAAAACAGCTTAAATATGGCAAACAATATATCTACCGAGCAGACGCTCACAAAGAAAGTTTGGAATCTTGCCACTACTCTCGCAGGACAGGGCATTGGCTTCACCGATTATATCACGCAACTCACTTATCTGCTTTTCCTCAAAATGGATGCAGAGAACGTAGAGATGTTCGGCGAGGAGTCGGCTATCCCCGCAGGCTATCAGTGGCATGAGCTTACTGAGCTTGACGGTCTTGAACTCGTGAAGCAGTATGAGGACACATTGCGTGTTCTTAGCAGCCAAGACAATCTCATTGGTACTATCTACACTAAGGCGCAGAATAAGATTGACAAACCAGTGTATCTTAAAAAGGTCATTACGATGATTGACGAGGAACAGTGGCTTATCATGGATGGCGACGTGAAAGGTGCTATTTATGAGAGCATCTTGGAGAAGAACGGACAGGATAAAAAGAGTGGCGCAGGACAGTATTTTACCCCACGTCCTCTCATTCAGGCTATGGTGGATTGCATCCGTCCGCAGATTGGAGAGACGGTATGCGACCCTGCCTGTGGCACAGGCGGTTTCCTCCTTGCTGCCTACGACTATATGAAGCATCAGACGCAGGACAAGGCAAAGCGTGATTTCCTCCGCAACCAAGCCTTGCATGGTGTTGACAACACACCACTTGTGGTCACACTCGCTTCCATGAACCTTTACTTGCATGGTGTGGGCACAGACCGCAGTCCAATCGTTTGCGATGACTCCTTGGAGAAAGAGCCAGCTACTTTGGTCGATGTCATCCTTGCCAACCCTCCTTTCGGTACTCGTCCTGCAGGGTCGGTGGACATCAATCGCCCGGACTTCTATGTGGAGACAAAGAACAATCAGCTCAACTTCCTTCAGCACATGATGCTGATGCTCAAAACTGGTGGTCGTGCTGCCGTGGTGCTGCCCGACAACGTGTTGTTTGAGGGTGGTGCTGGCGAGACTATCCGCAAGCGTCTGCTCTCGGAGTTTAATCTTCACACTATTCTTCGCCTGCCTACTGGCATCTTCTATGCGCAGGGTGTCAAGGCCAACGTGTTATTCTTCACCAAGGGGCAACCTACTAAGGAGGTGTGGTTCTACGACTACCGTACTGATATCAAGCATACGCTTGCCACTAACAAACTGGAGCGTCATCATCTCGATGACTTCGTGAAGTGCTACAACCCAGAGAACATCAACGCTCGCACCGAAACTTACGATGCCGAGAAGAATCCTTCTGGTCGTTGGCGCAAATATCCTGTTGAGGAGCTTACCGCTCGTGACAAGACTTCGCTCGACATCACTTGGATGAAACAAGGTGGCGAAGAGGAAGAGCATACGCTTGCCGAACTGATGGCTACAATCAAGGAGCAGAGCCAGAACATCAGCAGTGCAGTGAGCGAGCTGGAGAAGTTGTTGAGGAATATTAAAGAGAACTAAAAATGAACAGAAATATAGTAAAAATAGAAAGTGAGGAAACACTATTCAAAATAATTTCTTCACTTATCGAGAATAGTCGCAAACATATTGCAAAGACTATAAGTGCGACTACAGTAAGTACCTATTATGAAATAGGGCATTATGTAGTGGAATATGAGCAACAAGGTTGTCTAAGAGCTTCCTATGGAAAACAAGTTGTCAAGAACTTGTCTGATAGATTAACCAAGCAATATGGTCGAGGATGGTCTGTAGCCACTCTTACAAATTGCAGAAAGTTTTATGTGGCATATAAGAAATCGGATGCAATGCATACGATTTCTGCTTCTGCCAATTCCGTATGCAATGCACCCGAAATTCAAAAGTTCTCTCTTTCGTGGAATCACTACCAAGTATTGATGCGAATAGATGATTTGGCGGAAAGAAACTTCTATGAGATTGAAGCACAAAAACAAAATTGGGACTACCGATGGCTAAAAAGACAAGTGGCTAGCAGTCTATACGAGCGCATTGCCTTAAGCCGTGATAAGAGTGAAGTCTTCAGATTAGCATTGGAAGGTCAAACTGTAGAAAAAACTTCGGATATTATCAAGAGTCCTATTTCTTTAGAATTTGTTGGACTGAAACCTGATGAAAGTTATAGTGAGTCAAAACTGGAGAATGCCATCATCAGCAAGATACAGAAATTTCTCCTTGAAATGGGGAAAGGTTTCTTGTTCGAAGCCCGACAAAAACGCTTCACTTTCGATGAAGACAACTACTATGTAGATTTGGTGCTCTACAACCGCTTGTTACAGTGTTATGTTCTTATCGACTTAAAAATCGACAAACTCACTCATCAGGACCTCGGACAGATGCAGATGTATGTCAACTACTTTGACCGATATGTAAAGCAGGACTTCGAGAAACCTACCATCGGTATCTTGCTCTGCAAGGAGAAAAACGATGCGTTGGTAGAACTCACTCTTCCTAAAGACGCAAACGTCTATGCAGCGGCTTACCAGCTCTATCTGCCCGACAAAGCCTTGCTGCAAGCCAAGGTGAAGGAATGGATTGAGGAGTTTGAGGAGAATGAGGAGATAAAGAAATTAGAGGAAGATTAAACAAAACTCAGAATGAATACAAAAGCGTTACGCCAAAAGATACTCGACCTTGCGATACATGGAAAACTTGTACCGCAAGACCCTAATGATGAACCTGCATCGGTGCTGCTTGAACACATCCGTGCAAAGAAAGAACGTCTTATCAAAGAAGGAAAAATCAAGAAGCCAAAGAAATCTAAGGCTGCTTGTGATAAGCCGCATTATAGGTATGAAGAGCCATTTGAAATTCCAAGTTCATGGACGTGGTGTACATTGGGGGATTTGTGCCGATTCTTGTCAAGAGGTAAATCTCCAAAATACTTGGATGAAGATAGAACATACCCTGTCTTCGCTCAAAAGTGCAATCTAAAAGATGGTGGAATATCTTTGGAACAAGCAAGGTTTTTAGACCCTACTACTGTAAATAAATGGAATGAGGAATATAAATTGCGCAATGGCGACGTTCTTGTTAATTCTACAGGAACAGGTACTGTTGGCAGGACACGTCTATTTACTGAAGATTGTTTAGGACAATACCCATTTGTTGTCCCGGATTCTCATGTCTCTGTCGTAAGAACATTTGATGAAATAAATTCTGAATTTATGTATGCCTACTTGTCTTCCACTATTATTCAAGAATATTTGGCAGACAACCTGGCTGGAAGCACAAATCAGAAAGAATTGTATATTGGAGTTTTGGAAAGCCTTCCATTTCCCTTACCTTCCTACAAAGAACAACAACGTATAGTTTCCAAGATTAGCGAATGGCATAGTCGTATTGAGAATATTGAGCAAGATAAAACAACTTTAATTGATACCGTAAAAATAGCAAAATCCAAAATCCTCGACCTCGCCATTCACGGCAAACTTGTACCGCAAGACCCGAATGACGAGCCAGCCAGCGAACTGCTCAAACGCATCAATCCAAAGGCTGAAATAACTTGTGATAACCCCCATTATCAGAACTTGCCATTTTCTCTACCGAATAGTTGGATTTGGTGTTGTCATAATCAGATATTTGATATTTCGGGCGGTTCTCAACCTCCGAAAAGTCAATTCAGTATTCGACCTAAATCAGGTTATATTCGGCTCTATCAAATAAGAGATTATGGAGAAAATCCTGTACCTGTATATATACCAATAGAATCTGCAACAAAACGAACTGCAAAAGGAGATATTTTGTTAGCGCGATATGGTGGTTCCCTTGGTAAAGTTTTTATAGCTGAAGATGGTGCATATAATGTAGCAATGGCAAAAGTTATAATCAAAAGTAAAGGCTTGATTTTCAAAGATTATGCCTACTATTATTATCTGTCGAATCTTTATCAAAGAAAACTAACTGAAATATCAAGGACTGCACAAGCAGGTTTTAACGCGGGCGATTTTGAAGATTTATTCTTTCCTTTACCACCATACAATGAACAAAAAAGGATTGTAGATGCTATTAATAAAGCATTTACAACCCTTGATAGAATTATGGGGAATTTATAAACTTTCCATGATATTGTTGAACGATGCGAATATTTCTTCTATCTTATCAGTGATTCTTTTTTGTTCTGATAAAGGTGGAAGGAATATTGGCATTGCCAAATACTTTTCCAAAATGAGATTATGCAACCCTGTAGTCTGTGTTTGCATTTGTCTCATGACACCTTGCTTATACTTTGCAAGTATGGTATAATACAGAAACTTGCTTGTTATCAAATCCTTATGTACGATGCGCAGTACCATTGTAAAATTGCTGAAAGAGAACACAGCATCTTTACCATCATATAATATGGCTCTGCCTACAGGATTATTGTCGCTGCCACCAGATTTCTCAACAACCAAATCGCCATTTTTGAGATGACGTTGATTGAAAGCACGTTGTTCAACATCAATGTACTCAATCTTTGAATAGTCAAGTTGAAAGTCTTTAGTAAAGTTGGCATTGCGTATAACACCCACATTTACAAAAGGTTCTTTCTTTCCTTTCCAAAGTCCATTAATATTTTCACATACCTCTTTTATTGTCGTTATAGCCCACCCACTCGGCAAGTTCTGATAATGGGGGATACGTCATGTTATATTGTTACCATTCTTTATTAATTTTTAATCAATATGGTAACACAATTTGAAAGATTTTTGGTCAAGGCAAACTTGGCGAAGAGTACGGTAGCATCGTACCTATGGACGATGAAGTATTTCCTTGATAATTACAAGGAGGTGAACAAGAAAAATCTGTTGGCTTATAAGGGTTATCTTATGGAGAACTTCAAGCCACAGACAGTGAACTTGCGTTTGCAAGCAATGAATAAGTATTTGGAGTTTAGCAAACAAGAGAAGCTAAAGATGAAATTTGTAAAGGCGCAACAAAAGAACTTCTTGGAGAACGTCATCAGCGATGCCGATTACAAGTTTCTGAAAGCCAAGCTAAAGGCAGACGGTTATGATGAATGGTATTTCATCGTTTGGTTTATGGCAGCCACTGGTGCACGTGTCAGCGAGTTGCTTCAAATCAAAGCCGAGCATGTGGCGCTTGGCTATCTTGACTTGTACAGCAAAGGAGGCAAGATGCGCCGCCTTTACATTCCGAAGAAGCTATGCTCTGAAGCCCAAAGATGGCTAACAGAACAAAACATCACCTCTGGCTATCTGTTCACCAATCGTTCAGGCAACCGCCTTTCCACTCGTGGCATAGCTATCCAGCTGAAACATTTTGCCGAAAAGTACGGTCTTAACCGTGATGTGGTTTACCCACATTCGTTCCGTCATCGTTTCGCCAAGAACTTCCTTGACCGCTTCAATGACATCGCCCTCCTTGCCGACCTCATGGGACATGAGAGCATCGAAACAACACGCATCTATCTGCGACGCACAGCAAGCGAACAGCAGAAGATAGTGGACAAGGTAGTTACTTGGTAACTGTGTCTATAGCATTTAGCCACCGCAAGAATATGCCTTGCGATGGCTAAATATGGTGTTTACAAAGATGCTTCTATCTTGTCAAGTTGGGCGAATAGCTCTTCAATCTTTGCGACAATGCGATGTTGCTCTTGTAATGGCGGTATTGGAAACAACCAACTATCTATATCACCTTTATTTATAGACGGAGAGTTGTCTCCTTTCATATATTGATTTAAGCCGTTTACCGTATAATCAGAAATCATCAAGTAATAGCAATATTTGTCAACAGCTACATCTGAAGGACTACAAACGTAAAAGCCAGTTGATGCAATACAATCATTATCTGGGATCATTGCTATATTTTTCAGATATGGACGAACCATAGAAAAGACAATGTCACCTTTCTGTGTATAGCGGCTTGCTCGACTTGGTGCATTTTCCGTTTTTACAACCTTTACGCTATCTATTCTTTGTTTTGTATTGTCAATAGAATCTATATCAATATAATTGAAAGCCAATCCTTTTGGCTTCGCTGATTTCATTGGCTTATACAAATATTTTCCTTCTGTTAAGCACCATCCACTTGGCAACTTCCCATATTGGGGGTTATCACAAGTGATTTCAGCCTTTGGATTTATACGCTTGAGCAGTTCGCTGGCTGGCTCGTCATTCGGGTCTTGCGGTACAAGTTTACCGTGAATGGCGAGGTCGAGGATTTTGGATTTGGCCAGGCAAATTGTTGACTGTAAATCTGACTTTTCTTTATTAATTGCTTCAATGATATTTAACCAAGAACTAAGTTCGTTTACAATACGCTTTTGTTCGTTTAATGGAGGTATCGGAATAAAAAAATGAGATAGTTTTTGAGCATTTATGTTTGATTGGTTTACTGCATCTGTTTTTACATCATTACACCAACCTCTATAATATGAGCTATTCATCACAAAATTAACATAGTCGGCATCCAAAATAATTACACGCAATCGTACTATATAGCCTGCGTAAATGGCTGTTTTTTCTCCTTTGTAAATTGCAGTTTTTCCAACCCATTCGTTACTATTAGTTCGATTAAACAACAAATCATTTGTCTGTAACGAATACTTGGTTATATCATCTTTGTCACTTGTATATACCAAATTATTCCAATCTATTTTTCCACACCTATTTATATTTCCCATTCTAAGAACAGGAATTTCACCATTACTTGAGGATTTTTTAGATGTGCCATACACTAAGGTAACTATTCAGCAATAGTGTAGGCATGCAGCATCCTACCATCCTATAACGACA
>ENA-OROO01001682-OROO01001682.1-human-gut-metagenome-genome-assembly--contig:-NODE-1682-length-11016-cov-4.286653_pt1 | contig 11016 bp, 9 predicted proteins | sample MGYA00242130_ERZ509052 | MGnify/ENA primary metagenome ERZ509052 (study PRJEB26280, sample SAMEA2338730) | human gut metagenome | biome: human gut; feature: human-associated habitat; material: faeces... | reverse complement strand
TGGGAGCAAATAAAAAATACAAGGCACATAATTCAAAATATGTCTGACATATTTTAAATTATCTCAGACATATTTTTTGCCCTCCGAAAACCGAGGTAAAACAATGCAGACAAAAACAACAAACCCGAAGCGGAAAATAAAATCCGCTCCGGGTTGTTTTATTTAGTTCGGGAATATACACCCCTTCAACGGGAGCCAAACAGCCTTTCGTTTTCGCAATACATAATAAGGGCGCATGTTCTTCTTGGAATACCGATAATACAAGCCTCCATGCCAGAGAGTACAAAAAAGCGGAGCGACATAAAAATGTCGCTCCGCTAAATATATGTCAGTAGATGTATCTTATTACATCATGCCGCCCATACCGGGGTTAGCCATCGGCATTTCGGGCTTTTCTTCTTTCTTGTCGCAGATTACGCATTCGGTGGTGAGGAACATACCTGCTACCGAAGCAGCGTTCTCGAGTGCTACGCGCGTAACCTTGGCAGGGTCAACGACACCTTGTTTGCGGAGGTCGCCGAACTCTTCTGTCTTAGCATTGTAACCGTAGTTACCTTCGCCTTCACGAACCTTGTTTACGATAACTGCGCCTTCAAGGCCTGCGTTTGAGCATATCTGGCGGAGCGGTTCTTCGATTGCGCGGCGAACGATTGCTATACCTGTGTTCTCGTCAGCGTTGTCGCCTTTAAGGCCTTCGAGTGCTTTCTGTGCGCGAATGTAAGCCACGCCGCCACCTGTTACGATACCTTCTTCGATAGCAGCACGTGTAGCGCAGAGTGCGTCATCGCAACGGTCTTTCTTCTCTTTCTGTTCGGTTTCCGAAGCAGCACCTACCTCGAGCACGCATACACCGCCCGACAGTTTGGCAAGGCGTTCCTGGAGTTTCTCCTTGTCGTAGGTAGAAGTGGTGTTAGCCAACTCGTTCTTGATTTGAGCTATGCGCTCTGCTATGTTGTCTTTGCTGCCTGCGCCGTTTACGATGGTTGTAACGTCTTTGCTTACTGTTACCTTCTCAGCGCTTCCGAGCATTTCGATTGTAGCCTGTTCGAGTTTCAGGCCTTTGTCCTCGCTGATTACAACGCCGCCGGTGAGGATAGCGATGTCTTCGAGCATGGCCTTGCGGCGGTCGCCGAAGCCTGGAGCCTTGACTGCGCATATCTTGAGCTGCGAGCGCAGACGGTTTACAACGAGCGTGGTGAGTGCTTCAGAGTCTACGTCTTCTGCTATTACGAGCAGCGGGCGTCCGCTCTGTACGGCCGGTTCGAGGATGGGGAGGAAGTCCTTGAGGCTCGAAATCTTCTTGTCGTAGATAAGGATGTAGGGCTTCTCCATTATGCACTGCATTTTCTCGGCGTCGGTTACGAAGTAAGGCGAGAGGTAGCCGCGGTCGAACTGCATACCTTCAACGGTCTTGAGTACAGTGTCGCGTCCTTTGGCGTCCTCGATGGTGATAACGCCGTTAACCGATACAGCGCGCATTCCGTCAGCGATGAGCTTACCTATTTCGGGGTCGTTGTTAGCCGAAATGGTAGCAACCTGCTCTATTTTCTCATAGCTCTGGTCTACTTTCTCGGCCTGTGCCTTGATGTCCTCAACAACGGCAGCAACAGCCTTGTCGATACCGCGTTTGATGTCGAGGGGATTTGCGCCTGCTGCAACGTTCTTCATTCCTTCGTGCAGGATTGCCTGGGTGAGAACGGTTGCTGTTGTAGTTCCGTCGCCTGCGTCGTCGCCGGTCTTGCTTGCAACGCTCTTTACGAGCTGTGCACCTGCATTCTGGAATGCGTTGTCGAGTTCTATTTCCTTGGCAACGGTTACACCGTCCTTGGTAATGCGCGGTGCGCCGAATTTCTTGTCGATAACGACGTTGCGGCCTTTCGGGCCGAGGGTTACCTTTACTGCGTTAGCCAATGCGTCAGCACCCATTTTGAGGGCTTCGCGGGCTTCTACATTATATTTTAATTCTTTAGCCATGATGTTTCAGTGTTTTAAATTGTTTATTGTTTGTGTTGTTTTATTAACCGAGAACGGCGAGCACGTCGCTCTGGCGCATGATGAGGTATTTCTCGTTGTCAAGTTCGATTTCGGTGCCGGAGTACTTGCCATAAAGAACGGTGTCGCCTTTCTTGAGCACCATTTCTTCGTCTTTTGTACCGTTACCTACTGCCAATACTTCACCCTGCAGCGGTTTTTCCTTTGCCGTATCGGGAATGATGATTCCGCCTACTGTTTTCTCTTCTGCCTTTGCAGGAGCAATTAATACTCTGTCTGCCAATGGTTTGATGTTCATGATTCTTATTTTTTTAGATTTATTGTTTTATAGAATTTCCTGCTATTTTATTCTGCGTTTTGCGCGTCTGCTTATTACAATGCCAAAACCGTGCCAAACCGCCCGGCACGTGGCGGAATTTTATGCGGGTGTCATTTTGGCAGGTATCGGGGACGTTTTCCGGGGTGCGGAAAACAGACACGCGCAAGCCCCGATTTCATGCGGCAAAAAATATGTGCCTTGGATTTTAAAATTAGTGGCTCGGATTTTAAAATCCGAGCCACTAATTTTTTCTTTGCTCCGAACCCCTTGCCTCGGGTGAACGAAAAGGCCGGCCGGCGGCCTGTCGATTTGTCATGTGCTGTGGTAAGGTAAGATTGTCTGCCCGCCTGCCCTTCCTTGCCGGCATTTACATATAATATAATGTGTGAAGCTGCGGCAAACATGCGGCAAAACGTGCCCGGAAACGAAAAAAAACTTAATTTTGCGGACGAACGGCATTTAGTGCGGCTTTGCCGGAACGCGGGCAGCATACATTATTATATATGTCGTCTTTTTCATACAACAATTAAACATATATAATTATGAGTGCATACACGGCCGTTATCGTAGTGCTGGCATATTTTGGCGTACTGATTCTTATTTCGCATTTCACATCCAAAAGCGGTGACAACAACGCGTTCTTCCGCGGCAACCGGCAGTCGCCATGGTGGCTTGTGGCTTTCGGCATGATAGGGACGTCGATTTCGGGTGCCTCGTTTGTAAGTGTGCCCGGCATGGTGCGGGACGCAAACATGTCGTACCTTCAGATGTGCCTCGGCTTCGTACCAGGCTACCTGCTTGTGGCCTATGTGCTGCTGCCTATTTATTACAGACTGCGGCTTACAAGCATTTACGATTATCTGAACAAGCGTTTCGGCCTGTCGAGCCACAAGACGGGCGCGTCGTTTTTCATAATAAGCAAGCTAACGGGCGCGGCGGCGAGGCTATACATAGTATGCCTTGTGTTGCAACGCTTCGTGTTCGACTCGTTAGGCATACCGTATGAGGTTACAGTAGTTGTTACGCTGTTCTTCACCTGGCTGTACACCCGCAAAAGCGGGGTACGCACTCTTGTATGGACCGACGCGCTGCAAACACTGGCACTGGTAGTGGCCCTGTTCGCCATACTGGTGATTGTGGCCGGAAAGATGGGTCTCGACGCGCAGGGCGTGGTAAATTACGTGAGCAACAGCCCGCACGGAAGGGTATTCGTATTTGACGACTGGAAGAGCGGACAATTTTTCTGGAAAGAATTCCTGGCCGGAATGTTCATAGTTGTTGTCATGACCGGGCTTGACCAGGACATGATGCAGAAAAACCTGTCGTGCAAGAACCTGCGCGACGCACAAAAGGACATGACGTGCTACGGCATTGCCTTCCTGCCGATGAACATACTGTTCCTCGCACTGGGAGTGCTGCTCTACGGATATTGCGCGCAGAGCGGCATAACCGTACCCGAACACAGCGACGACCTTCTGCCCATGCTTGCAGCAGGCGGCTATCTGGGCATGCTCGTGCCGGTGCTGTTCATGATTGGCATAGTGGCGGCAGCATTTTCCAGCGCCGATTCGGCGCTTACGGCTCTTACAACGAGTTTCTGCATTGACATCCTCGGTGTGGAGCGCAAGGGATATTCACCCGAACGCGCCGTGCGCACGCGCCGGTACGTGCACATCGGAGTTACGCTTGCTTTCATACTGTTCATAGTAGCCTTCAAGGCCATAAACTCCACGAGCGTCATCGACGCGATATACACCATGGCGTCGTACACCTACGGCCCACTGCTCGGACTGTTCGTGTTCGGCATGTTCACGCGCCGCGTGCCGAACGACAAATACGTTCCCTACGTGGCGATAGCTGCACCCGTGATATGTTACGTATTGAACGTGGTGCTGGTGCGGAGTTTCGGTTATCATTTCGGTTACGAACTGCTGTTGCTCAACGGCGTGCTTACGTTTGCCGGACTGTGGGCGCTGTCGGTAAGGAACGGGCGGCTTGAAAAATCCGTGGGGCTGTAGCCGCAAGGCATAAGTACACCACTCCAAGAAAATATTCCTATTTCCGTGGCGGGCAACTAAGCAGACATGAAAAGCATGTAAAATTTCCACTGAAAAAGTGCTTTTTTCAGAGTCGAATCCAGAAACTCTTTTCCAACGTGTTACCCCCCTTATGAGCAAATAAAAAATATGTCTGACATATTTTAAATTATGTCAGACATATTTCAAAATACAAGGCACATAATTCAGACGGTGTGAAAACCGGAGCGAAAACGCACAACGAAAAAACGTAACAGCAGAGTACGTTTTTGCCACGAAATACACACATTATACTCTTTTTCACCAATACGTTCCCGAACGTAAGCGAAAAAAGTTGTACTTTTGGCGGATAAAGCACCTATGCGTCGTTAAAGCTATGAAAGCAAGCGAAAAAACCATACAGCAAATCAAACGTGCAATAAACAAAATAGCCGGCAAATTTCCTCCGGCAAGCGAAGCACTGCCCATAACCGACATCATACTTAAAGTAAACCAGGACACGGGCGACATGCTGGCTTACGACGACAACGACAGGGAACTCAACCGTTGCGTTGTGGAAGACTGGATTGGCAACAACAGCGAGACGTTCTTTGCTGACATACAGCCGGTGCTGCGCCGGTGTCTCGAGGAAATGCGCCCCACTCTGCTCGGCATGGGAATAATGAAGCCTTTCACCTTTACCCTATCTGACGAAGACAGCGAAACATTTTCGGAGTTGTATATAGTGGATGACGACACTTTCCTCATAGGCGACGAAATAATGAAAGACCTCGACAAAGACCTCGACGACTTCTTCGAGAAACTTATGAAAAACTGATTTCAAGGCATTGGCCTAAAAAACTTACGCGAAACGATAGATGGAGCTGGTAATCGACATAGGCAACTCGGCGGCAAAATCGGCAGTATTCAATGGCGACGAAATAATATGCCGCGAAGTTTCGCCCAACGACAACCTTTCATCACTCAATAAATTGCTCGGCCTTTACGACATTAGGCAAAGCATAGTATCGACCGTTGCGGGAATAAAAGGAAAAGTAGGCCCGCAGCTACGCTCCGCAGGGCTTCCCACTGTGTTGCTCAACGAAGTAACCGTGATGGAATTGAACAGACGCTACGGCCTGCCGCCCACAATGGGAAGCGACCGCCTTGCCGCAATAGTAGAAGCGCGCGCATTGTACCCCGGGCGTAACATACTGGTAATTGACAGCGGGTCGTGCATAACATACGAATTCATATCACCCGACGGAACATACCTCGGCGGTAACATATCGCCCGGAGTTTACATGAGGCTTCACGCAATGCACATAGGAACAGCCCTGCTACCGCAAGTAAGCCTCGAAGGGGACACTCCGCAAATAGGCTACGATACAGACACTGCCATGCGCGCCGGCAGCGTGCACGGCGTTAATTATGAAATAGAAGGATACATACGCCATCTGCACGCACAACACCCGGACCTTGTTACAATAATTTCAGGAGGAGCTGACACAAAAATAGATTCAGGAGGAGCGGAACTGGTTTTCGACCGCGACCTCGTAATGAAAGGACTACGCCGCATTCTGCTGGAAACAGGCAGCCAGAACGGCGCAATAACTGCAAAACATTAACAATGAACCAACACTTTATAAAACTTGCCAGTACGGTTGCAATAGCAATAGCGCTTGCAACCACGCACGCTATGGCGCAAAACGGTAGCAATTCGCCATACTCCCGCTACGGATTCGGAACCCTCAACGACCGCGCTCAAGGTTTCAACAAAGCCATGGCCGGAACAGCGCTTGGATTCCACGACCCAGCTGAAATAAATTTTCAGAACCCGGCGTCGTACTCCGCTATCGATTCGCTTGCAATGATTTTCGACATAGGCGTGACATTCCAAAATGCGAACTTCAAGCAAGGCGACCTGAAAAAAAACGCGCACAACACAACCGTCGACTATATAAACATGGCATTCCGCGCATGCCGCAACTTAGGAATGTCGATAGGCCTCGTACCTTACAGTTCCGTAGGATACAGCTTCACCAATCAGCAAACAATGCCTGACATCGACGGCTCCGGCGAGAAAATATCAGCAACTACCTACAACGGCGACGGAGGTCTGCATGAAGTCTACGTAGGTCTTGGCTGGAAATTCGCAAAGAATTTCTCAATCGGAGCAAACGCCGGCTATCTGTGGGGAGACTACAACCACAGTGTTAAAGCTTCTTTCAGCGATACTAATATCAGGCAGTACGCGCGTGTTTATTCGGCCGACATAAGTACGTACAAAATCGACTTCGGTGCACAATTCGACCAACTACTGTCAAAATACGACTTGCTTACAATAGGTGCAACATATTCCTTGGGGCACAATGTAAACTCCAGCGCCCAGTTCATAAACGAAATGCTGAACTCCTCGGGCGCAGTTACAGGAGGCGACACGGTAAAGTTAAGCAATGCGTTCGAGTTGCCGCACACATTCGGCATAGGCTTGGCCTGGAACCACAAGGACCGTTGGAAAGTAGGCTTCGACTACTCTTACGAGCTATGGAAAAACGTGAAATTCCCAATGCTGGTCAGCGAAAACGGCACAGACGTGTATAAATCCACCACCGGCGCGTTCGACAACAGGCAACGTTTTTCGCTTGGCGCAGAGTTCCTGCCCAACAACCTCGGTATACGCTACTCCGACCACATACGCTACCGCCTGGGTGTTTCCTACGGAACATCTTATACGCGCGTCAACGAGAACAGCGGCGCCAAAGACATAATAGTAAGCGCAGGCGTAGGACTTCCCATAGCCAACATAATAAACAACCGCTCCATACTCAACATCTCGGCGCAATGGGAGCATATACGCCCCAACAAGAGCCATTTGCTCACCGAAAACTATCTGCGCATTTGCATAGGATTAACTTTCAATGAAAGGTGGTTCCAGAAGTGGAAGGTAGAATAAAGCGGCTTATTATCCCTGTTTCCTTAATAGTTGCCGCCATTTCAGGTTGCGGGCACAACGAAACGCCTATGGCTCCAGCCGTAAGGCAACGCGATTCATTGCCGGTAATGACCACTTACGGCGTGTCGAAACTAATTTCCGATTCCGGAATAATAAAGTACAAGCTCGTTGCCGAACAGTGGAGCGTGTACGACCGCACAAAGCCGTCGAAACAAACATTCATGAGCGGTATCTTCATGCAAAAATACGACCCTACGTTCCACGTCGAGATGTACCTTACCGCCGACACGGCTTACTGGTACGACCAGAACCTGTGGGAGCTGCGTGGGCGTGTGGAGATACGCAAGAAAAACGGCACGATATTCAATACCGAAGAACTCTTTTGGGACATGGGCAAGCACATTGTATATTCGCACAAATACATGCACATACAAACGCCCAAGGAAGAACTGCAAGGTGTTGGATTCCGCTCCGACGAAGAACTTACCGACTATGAGTTCTTCAACTCTGCAGGCTCGTTCCCCGTTCCTGAAGAAAAAGAGAGCGAAGACTCCACACTCCGCGCCCCCGACGTTCCGCCTACCACTACCACGCAGAAACCGGCCTGACTGTTCCATTACTGCTATCATATTATTTCCGCCCGTTTGCCCGGGCCTATTTCCCCGGCCTGATAGAATCCGTATCGCCGGATTATTCAATACAAAATACCGACGCACCCGGCGGCACGAAATTCGAGTATCCGCATTTGTCCGCATTTTTGCCCCGTTTTTCAAACGGGTTTTCAGAGGCGGAAAAATATGTCTGAGATATTTTAAAATAGGTCTGACATATTTTGAAATATGTGCCTTGTATTTTTTGTTTGCTCCCAAGTAGGGTTTACGCACTGAAAATCAGTTTTCATTTTTCCTGCCCCGAAACGTCCGTTTTTCTACCCCGGTTTTACGCCGTTTTATGCGCGCCTCGAAATGTTAATCCGTTATACCAAAGCATACGGCTGACATTTACCGCCAAAGGCTCGAACTGCATGTTAAACAGGCCTATACTGTGCGCTCCGGCTTGATTTATTAATAAATCACTGAATTTTAGACCATTATCGATTAACAGCGTGATTTTTACGCATTATAATATTAAATGCGTTGCACAAAAAAGTCAAATTTCCAAACAAAAAACTTCCTTTTAAACACGATTTTCATATCTTTGCACGAATAATTTTCCAAACAAGAGAAAAATAAAAATAAAAAAATAAATTAAAGAATGGCAGCTATACAAACTATTAGAAAATGGGGCGTTGCTCTGTTAGTCGTAATAGGCTTGGGTCTTTTTGCTTTCATTGCGGAAGACTTTTTTCGTGTATTCGACGTCCTTTTCGGCAGCGACAAACGCCACGTAGGTCAAGTTTACAGTAACAAGTTAGGTATCAACGAATACCAGTCGATGATCGAAGAGTACACCGAAGCGATAAAGTTCACGCGGGGCCAGTCGGCACTGAGCGACGCAGAACAAAACCAAATCAAAGACCAGGTGTGGCAAACTTACGTGACCACCAAACTCATAGAGCACGAGGCTGAAAAGCTCGGCCTTACGGTAACCGACGACGAGCTTAACAACGTAATCAGGACAGGAACTAACCCCATGCTCCTGCAAACACCGTTCGTAAACAAACAGACAGGGCGTTTCGACATTGCAGTACTCAAGCAATTCCTCGACCAGTACGAACAAATGCAGGCTAACCCCGACCAGGTTCCACAAGAATACGCCGAATACTACCAGAACCTGTATAAATACTGGGGCTTCGTTGAGAAAAACCTCCGCTCCAGCCTGCTCAACGACAAATACCAGTCTCTCGTAGGCCGCGCAATCGTATCGAACCCCTTATCGGCAAAACTCGCATTCGACGGCGTTTCGTCCAAGAGCAACGCTGTAGTAGCCTCAATTCCGTTCACTTCAATTCCCGACAAAGAAGTAAACGTAACCGACGAAGACATAAAGAAAATGTACGAGCAGAAGAAAGAACTGTTCAAGCAATACAGCGAATCGCGCGACATCAAATACATAGGAATACAAGTAACAGCCAGCCCTGAAGACAAGGCTGCCCTCGAAAAGGAAATGAAAGGGTATGCAGCAGAGCTCGAAAAGAGTGAAAGCGTAGCAGGAATAGTAAACACCAGCAGTTCGTTGATTCCTTACACAACCCTGCCGGTTTCGAAGACCGTATTCCCGCGCGACATACAGAACGCACTCGACTCCGTAAGCGTAGGAAGTGTTAAAGGTCCGTACCTCAACGCGTCCGACAACACCTACAACGTAATAAAACTCATTGCCACCACGCAAGCTCCCGACTCAGTGCAATACCGTGCAATAAACTGCGCCAACGTATCGCTCGACGCAGCAAAGAACACGGCCGACAGCATAATCAAGGCTGTTGCAGCAGGAGCAAAATTCGAAGACATTGCAAAGAAATACAACCAGCCGGCTGAAAGCCAGTGGCTCACAGCAGCACAGTACGAAGGGCAGAACCTCGACGCCGACAACACAAAATTCATCAAGGCAATATTGGACGGAACGCCCAACGCCGTGCAGAAAGTAGACCTTGCCCAGAACGTAGTTGTAATTGAAGTATTGGCTCGCCGTGCAATGGCAACAAAATACGACGCAGCCGTAATCAAACGCACAATCGACTTCAGCAAAGAAACCTACTCAAAAGCATACAACGCGTTCAGCCACTTTATCGCTTCGAACAACACACTCGAGGAAATGGAGAAAAACGCTGCCAAGAGCGGCTACAACGTACAGGAACGCAAAGACATGTTCAGCTACGAGCATTATGTGGCAGGCATACCAAGCACGAAAGAAGCACTGCGCTGGGTATTCGACGCCAAGAAAGGCGACATTTCGCAGCTGTATGAGTGCGGCAACAACGACCACCTGCTCATTGTATGCGTTACCGATATTCATCCCGAGGGCTACCGCTCGACCGAAGACCCGAGCGTAAAAGAAGCTGTACGCAACATGGTAATACGTGAAAAGAAGGCAGAAAAGATTATCGCCTCGCTGAAAGGCAAATCGGTGGAACAGGCACTTGCAAATCCCGCTGCCACAAAAGACACGCTCAACGACATAAACATAAACTCGTATGCCTCGGTAGCTTCTACAGGAGCAAGTGAACCGGTACTGGCCGGCGGTATAAGTTTCGGCAAGCTGAACAAAAACTATGGTCCAGTGAAAGGTAACAACGGAGTGTACGTTTACCAGGTAACGGGACGCACAAAGACGAACGACAAATACAACCAAAACCAGTATGAGGAAAGCGTAGCCGAAAGCTACCTGCGCTATGTAGGTCAATACACCACCGACCTCTACCGCAAAGCAAACGTAAAAGACCGCAGATACATGTACTTCTAAACAGATCAAGCGGAAACAGATATGGCAAATCCCTGCAAGCACATGCTTGCAGGGATTTGTTTTTTAAAGCCCAACCTACATTGTACGGAAAGACGGATTTGCCGATTACACAATAGCCAAACTTATGAATGCTTCATAAGTTTGCGCCTTATGCAACAAGGCATAAAACGACCGTATGCGTTGAACGATTAAGTACATAAAACTACGGAAAACCACACGCAAAAAACGGGCATTTCAGACACCGAAAAGTGAAAACTGATTTTCAGCACATTTAACCCACATAGGAGCAAATAAAAAATACAAGGCACATATTTCAAAATATGTCTGACCTA
>ENA-OROO01001678-OROO01001678.1-human-gut-metagenome-genome-assembly--contig:-NODE-1678-length-11037-cov-3.198780_pt1 | contig 11037 bp, 9 predicted proteins | sample MGYA00242130_ERZ509052 | MGnify/ENA primary metagenome ERZ509052 (study PRJEB26280, sample SAMEA2338730) | human gut metagenome | biome: human gut; feature: human-associated habitat; material: faeces... | reverse complement strand
TTGTCAATTCTAATAGGTGTTAAGAATGGAACAATAGATAAGCTGACAAAAGAAATGCCGACACTTGAAACAAAACAGGAACAGACAAATATACAAAATGAAAATCAAAACAATACAGGTAATGATTCTGCAAGAGAAGAAAACTTAAGTAAAAGAGATGTGGCGTATATAGGTCAGCAGTTTGAATTGAGGGATGATGATATAAGATATAAATATGATGAAAATAATCGGAAAACATATAATGTATTTTATATATCTGTTAGAACCGTTAATATTTCCAGAGAATGTAATTTTGATGTGAATAGAATAAGATTTGGACTAGACGATAAGAAAGATAGTATTGATGCAGATTATAATTTTATATCAGATTATTACTATGCAATGATAGAGTTAGAGGTTACTAAAGATATTAATGATAATGATATAATATTAGATAATGATAATGAATTCCATACATTATGGTATTCTGTAAAACTGAATGAAGATGGTACATATAATAAAATTGAAAATTATGAAAATGTTGGGATAAGTTCAGACAATACTCATGGAAATGTACATTTTGAAAAGGGTGAAACTAAAACAATAACATTATACTATCTTATAACAGATGAAGAATTTGAGAATGAAATATTAGCAATAGATTTTTATATTGAGGGGTCACCATGCAAAGGAACATTAGCAATCATACATGAACCAGGAGGAGAAAATGAATAAATTAATTAAAATAGAATTGGAAAGAGCATTTAAGAATAAGATGCTTATAATATCTGTAGTAATAGGATTAGTTATTGTTGGATTTAATATATGGAACGAGATTATTCCAGCAAGAAAAACATTAGATAAACTGCTTGAAATGGGAAAATACAGCGGTATACAGCTTCCGGGATTGTATATGAAGTGGATGGGGGTAAGACCGGGGTCTTATGTATTTCTTTATTACTTTATTATGCCGTTGTTGACAGCATTGCCATATTCTATAAGCATATTGATGGATGTGAAGAAGCATTATGTTAATAATATATTTACAAGAATTGATAAAAAGAAGTATTACAAAGCAAAGCTTTTTACCCAGTTTATGGCTGGTGGCTTTGTGGCAAGCTTCCCGCTTGTTATATCATTTGTTGTGACAGCTATGATTTTGCCAGCTTTTAAGCCAGAGTCGGTCAGCTCACAGTTTAATTTCTCAAAACTGTCAGTTTTTGGAGATTTATTTTTTGAAGCACCATTTGCAATGGCTGTTATAGTATTTTTATTTGCATTTGTGGGATTTGGACTAATTAACTGTATTGCATACATATTTGCAGACCTTGTAAATAACAGGTTTATGGTCGCACTTACACCATTCATGATGTATTTCTTTTATTATATTGTTTGTTCATCTATTGGAAGAGATGGCCCTATGGAATATCTGACAGCATCCAAACTGCGTTATTCTGAACTGAAATTTATGATAATTGATATGGTGATGTTAATAGTGCTGATAACAGTATCGTATTTTGTACGAAGCAGAAGAAAGGATGCAATCTGATATGAAGAAGAAAATATTAATAATAGCGTTAGTATGTATATTGGCGGGAGTGGCAGCGTTCTATATAGTTAAAGTCAATAATATGTATCCACAGGGAAGTGTCACTGAATATGAGATTAATGAACAGGTTGAACTTAGCGGATATTCGGCTTGTGTTAACAGCTATAAGGTTATGTCAATTGATGATTTTATGAATGAGTATGGAATTGATAAACGAAAAGACAGAAGTGATACACAGGATGAAATATACGTTATGGTTGCGCAATGTACTTTAGATATAACGGGAGAGATGAAAGGATTTCCTTATGCAGATATCAGACTGGCATCGGGAGCTTTCTCACAGGGAATATCTAATGATTATATAAGAGATATTAACAAAGATGTTAATTTTTCTAAGTTTGAGCAGGGGACAAGCATTACTGTAGATGTACCTTTCCTTATCCACAGCATATCATTTCCTCACAGCATAAATGCTGATAAGCTGAACAAAGAAGAATGGCAGTTGTATTTCTCAGTAACTCCGGGTAAGTATGTGAGATTGGGTAAATAATATGTGGAATGAATTAAGAAGAAGATATGTTAACAGGGAAATGCTGTTCTGGATTGCAGGAGCAGTTATTTCACAGGAAGTTCTGCTTACGGTTTTCTTAAGAACTTTACAGAGAAATGTGTCGGGAACACCATGTGTATTAGATGTATTGACCTGTATGTCACAGAATTATGTATTTCCTCTTATGATGATTATAGCAGCTGTCTGTAATCAGAGAATGATGAAATGCGACAGAGATCCAATGATAATTCTGAAATACAGTTCGAGAGCAGGAATATATCTGTGGCAGAGTATCTGTACGATAGTGTATTCGGCAGTGTTGTCATTAATATATGAACTGGCTGCAATTGCATATGCATCAACTAAGTTTGATGTGTTTTTTAACTGGAACAGTTATTCAAGTTATAAATTAATGAATCTGGATGTATTGCCGGCAGGTGAGGTAACAAGCATACAGGTAATGTTTGTTTACTGGATATTAATGGCTTTGATGATTGCGATAACATGTTTTATAGGAATTATATTTGAAATAATATTTTCGTCAGATGTTATATCAGGTGTGGCTGTTATTATATTTGCAGGAGTAGATATATTTATACCGCTTACCTACCATAAGCTGATTATATTCGGGGCTGCATGGTATAGTTCCGGAGAGTGCGCCAGAAAGCTTGGCATAGCTGCTCTGATTATTGCAGGTCTTATTCTTCAAAGAAAGCGTGAGTATTATGAATATAAAAAAGAAGATGAGTAACAAAAGTATAAGAGGCGTTATATGGCATGATATTGCAAGAGGTTTCTATGCTGACAGATTCAGATATTTAATCGCTGTTCTTATGCTTGCCGGAGTGCTGATAATATTAGGAAATCATGAATTCGGAATGATGGATACGATATTCTTTATTCAGGGCGGTTATGATCCTGTTCTTATTATTAAGGAGGGAAAGATTGTATTTCCTTTTGTATGGATGCTGATTCAGTTTCTTGTTCCATTCATGATATACAGTTATTGCAATGATGACTGTGAAGGCGTAGGAATTGATTTTCTTATGAAATGCAGAAGCAGAAGGTTGTGGTGGAACAGTAAATGTCTGTGGAACTGCCTGACTGTGCTTTCTGTATATGCAATTCAGTATGCAACAGCATTTGTATATGGATTATGCAATGGAAACCTGAGTATGAAGATTAATTATGAGCTTTTTGAAAAGATTAGTAATAAATCTGTTCCGGATAATGCGGCAAACGTGTGGATTATAGTGTATATGCTTGTAATGCCGGTTGTTGTTTCTTTGGTAACAGCACTGGTTCAGATGACAATCTCCATGTTTACGAATCCGATGATTGGCATGCTCGCAGTTATGGCATGGAATGTTATGTCAGTATTTATAAACAATCCGCTTATGATAGGAAATAATTCGATGGTGGTAAGAAGCAGTGTGTATAATGCACAGAGAATACAGGTATGGCAGTCAGCTGCGGTATGCATTGTTGTGTATATTGTCGTGTATGTGGTTGGAATGATTGGATTTAATAAAAAAGATATTCTTGTGAGGGAGGATTAAAACATGTATATTAAAATAACAGATGTTAATAAAACGATTAAGAAAGCACCAATATTAAGGGATATCAATCTGGAATTTACAGGTGGAAAAGTATATGGATTAAGAGGAAAGAATGGTTCAGGAAAGACTATGCTTATGCGTGCAATATGCGGGCTTATTACTCCGGATTCGGGAATAATTGATATTAATGGAAAGATACTTGGAAAAGATATCTCATTTCCGGAAAGTATAGGCGTGTTAATTGAGAATCCTGCATTTATAGGTAATTATACAGGATTTAAGAATCTTAAGGTGCTGGCATCTATTCAGAACAGAATTGGTGATGAACAGATAAGAAAGGCACTTGAAGATATCGGACTTGATCCGGATGACAAGAGAACTTACAGAAAGTATTCTCTGGGAATGAAGCAGAAGTTAGGAATTGCGGCAGCAGTTATGGAAAATCCTGATATTATTATTCTTGACGAGCCGATTAATGCACTTGATGATGTCAGTGTTGAGAAGGTTCATGATATATTAGAAGAACAGAAGAAAAGAGGAGCGGTAATAATTATTGCATGCCACGATAAGGAAGAACTTGACCAGCTATCTGATGAGATTATAGAGATATCAGATGGCAGAATTATCAATAAAACCTGTTAGTAGTATCATTACATAGTACTGGCGTAATGTTACAAAAATGTAATGTTCCGTAATATTGAACAAACGACACCGGATTAGTTAAGTGGTAAAACATAATTAATCTATATGAAAGGAATTAATTATTATGGAAACAATACTTAAGATTGATAACATTGAAAAGTATTATGGAAACAAATCAAGCCTTACCAAAGCGATTGACAATATTTCGTTTGAGGTTGGAAAGGGAGAATTCGTTTCTATAATGGGAGCGAGTGGTTCAGGAAAGACGACTCTTCTTAACTGTATATCAACACTTGATAAGGTGACTACAGGTAAGATATATGTCGGAGACAATGAAATTACCCAGTTAAAGGGTAATAAGCTTAACAAGTTCAGAAGAGAGGAGTTAGGCTTTATCTTTCAGGACTTTAATCTTCTTGATACTTTAACAGCATTTGAAAATATTGCACTGGCACTTTCTATACAGAATGTTCCGGCAAGGGAGATTGAATTAAGAGTAAGACAGACTGCAAGAGAGCTTGGTATTGAAGATGTATTAAACAAATATCCTTATCAGATGTCAGGCGGACAGAAGCAGAGGGTAGCAAGTGCAAGAGCCATTATTACGAACCCAAAGCTTATTCTTGCTGATGAGCCCACAGGAGCACTTGATTCAAGGTCATCAAGGATGTTGCTTGAGAGCTTTAATTTTCTTAATACTGAGCTTTTGGCAACTATTCTTATGGTAACACATGATGCATTTACAGCAAGCTACGCAGGCAGAGTGATATTTATCAAGGACGGTAAAATCTTCAATGAGATACGCAGAGGCGAATCTACAAGAAAAGAATTTTTTGATAAAATCATTGATGTTGTGACATTGTTAGGAGGCGACCTTAATAATGCTCTTTAAGATATCTTTAAAGAACATCAGGAAGAGTTTAAAGGATTATACCGTCTATTTCTTCACTCTTATTCTTGGTGTCGCAATATTTTATGTGTTTAATGCAATTGACAGTCAGAGCGTTATGCTTGATGTAAGAGAAAATATGATGGATATTATAAAGCTGATGAATGACATGCTTTCAGGCGTGAGCGTATTCGTATCGTGCATACTTGGATTTCTGATTATATATGCAAGCCGTTTTCTTATTAAAAGACGTAATAAGGAGTTTGGCATATATCTTACACTTGGAATGAGCAAGAGAAAGATTTCAGCGATTCTTTTCTTTGAGACACTGCTTATCGGCATTGTTTCACTTGTGGCAGGGCTTGTTATTGGTACAATCCTTTCACAGTTTATGAGCGTGATTGTTGCTAATATGTTTGATGCTGATATGACTAAGTTTAAATTCATATTCTCAATGAAGGCATGCGTCAAGACTTTAATATATTTTGCAATTATGTATGTGTTAGTTATGATATTTAACACATTCAGTATCAGCAGATGTAAGCTTATTGATCTTCTCAATGCAGGTAAGAAAACTGAGAAGGTTACCATGAAGAACCCGGTTGTCTGCACAATAGTATTCGTCATAGGTGTTGGTATTCTTTCTTATGCATACTGGATGGTTACAAGGGGTGTTAGAACTTTAAATACTTTTGATAAAATAGGTATTCCTATTGCACTTGGCTGTGTTGCCACATTTTTAATATTCTGGTCAGTCTCAGGTTTTATGATAAGAATATTCACAAGTATTAAGAGTGTGTATTATAAAGGTGTGAACAGCTTTGTGTTAAGGCAGTTCTGCAGCAAGATTAACACTACTGTATTCTCGACAACTGTTATATGTATCATGCTTTTTATTACAATAAGCGTGCTTTCTGCAGCACTTTCAATGAAGGGTTCGCTTTCAAAGGATCTGGACAGTATGTGTCCTGTTGATGTACAGCTTGCAAAATATTCATATGATGCGATGAGCGAGGCATATGCCACATCACAGGATATGAATGAAAAAGACAGGGAAATGCTGGAAGATTCCAAATTAAGTATAATAGAAACACTAAATAACAGTGGATTTGATGCGCAGAAGTATTTTAAGGATGTTGCAGAATATAATGTATACAACACCGGATTGACAGTTAAAGATACACTAGGGGATATTAATACAGATGATTATCAGTTTATTGCAGATACTATTATGCCGGTAATGACTATTGGCGATTATAATTCTGTTGCAAGACTGTACGGTAATAGTACGTATGAACTTAATGACGATGAATATATTATAGTGGCAGATTATAAGAACATGGTTATGATTAGAAATCAGGCATTAAAGAAAGGAATTACATTATCTGTCAATGGAAAAGAGTATAAACCAAGATATAATGAATGCAAGGATGGTTTTGTACATATTGGTGTTCAGAATATGAATGACGGGATTCTTGTTGTGCCTGATAACGCGGTAAAACCACAGCAGGTACGCAATATGGGGCTTAGTGCTGACTATAGGGCAGATACTAAGGAAGAAAGATATTTTATTGAAACACAGTTAGACAATTTAATGAAAAATATATCATTTAAGAAGAGCTTCATTAGCTGGAATTCCAGAATTGACCTGGCTGAAAGCAGTGTCGGGCTTGGAGCGTTAGTTACATTTATTGCCTTATATTTAGGAATTATATTCCTTATAAGCAGTGCGGCAATTCTTGCTTTGAGAGAATTGTCAGACAGTGCAGACAATAAGGAACGATATGGAATGTTAAGGAAGCTTGGAGTAGATGAGAGAATGATTGATATGGCGCTTTTTAAGCAGATTGGAATATTTTTTGCGTTTCCGCTGATTCTCGCACTTATTCATTCTGTGTTTGGAATTAAGTTTATTAACATAATTCTTGCAACTATGGGAATGAGTTCAATGGCAGCGTCTATAGGGCTTACGCTCGCATTCGTTGCTGTTATTTATGGAGGATATTTCCTTATAACTTATCTGTGCAGCAGAAGCATTATAAGACCTGTAAGATAAGTTTTTCATTATTTCATTGTTTTTTTAATATGTTTCTGTTATAATGTTCACATAGAAGTTGTTCGTGAACAACATGGAGGAATTTAATATGGAAACTAATATTTTGATAGAGAGTGGAACTAATGAGTTAGAGGTTCTTGAATTCACAATAGGGAATAATCATTATGGTATTAATGTTGCCAAGATTAAAGAGATTGTGCCATATAGTCCGGTTACACCGGTTCCGAATGCACATCCTAGTGTAGAAGGAATATTCATGCCAAGAGATTTAATGATAACAGTTGTAGACCTTGCTAAGGTTATTAAAAGTGCTCCTTCAGGAGATATTTCGAAGGATATGTTTATTATAACTAATTTCAACAAATTGAATGTCGCTTTTCATGTACATACAGTTGTTGGAATCCACAGAGTATCATGGGCTGATATTATTACTCCAGATACAACAATAAGTACTGCTGACAACGGAATTGCCACAGGAATTGTTAAGATTAACGGTCAGCTTATTATTATTCTTGACTTTGAGCGTATTGTATCAGATATAAGTCCGGAGACAGGTCTTAAGACTTCTGATATTCTCAAGCTTGAAGGCAGACCAAGAAGTGAAGCACATATTGTCATAGCAGAGGATTCACCTCTTCTTATTAAGCTGATATCTGATTCACTTGTTAAATCAGGTTATGATAATCTTACATTATGTCATAATGGTCAGGAAGCATGGGATTTTATATCAGATGCCAAGGCAGGAAAAGTACCGCTTGATATAGACTGTGTTATCACTGATCTGGAGATGCCGCTTATGGATGGCCACAGACTTACAAAGCTTATTAAGTCTGATGACAAGTTAAAGAATATTCCGGTTGTTATATTCTCATCACTTATTAATGAACAGATGAGAGCAAAGGGAGAATCACTTGGTGCAGATGTTCAGTTGTCAAAGCCAGAAATTGGACTGCTTGTATCAGAAATCGATAAATTACTCAGATAATTTTCTTCATTTTACACTTCCTCTTATGGGACGCCGCCTGACATGGGCGGTGTCCTTTTTTGCGCGAGCAGCGATGAGAGAAGATATGGAAAGTTCACAGTTGTGCTTGCACAAACTGTGAACTTTATATAGATTTTCGAGGAGCGCCGCGACAATGCCAGAACATAGTTCTGGCATATCGCTGCTCGCGCAAAAAGGATTGTCGCGGAGCGCCACCCGTGCAAAATACTGAAGCGATGACAACCATCAAAAAAGATGTTATAATTACATGGTTATGAAATGGAGGTACTTATGATTTATAATGATTTAATTGATGATATAAAGAGTGCTGATTATGTACTTTTTGGCTTGGGGAAAGAAATATATTCTTCTGATGATATAGAAATATATGACAATCTGAAAAAGCTGTTTGCATCTATGGAACATGTGAATTACTTTATTGTATCTACTGATAAAGCTGGTACAATCAGGAATTGTGGACTTAATGAAAGAAGAATTGTCTGTCCGGTCAATGAAAATAATGCTGAAGAAGAGGAGAAACAGTGGGATTTCTACAATAAATGGCTGTCATCCTCACTTGCAAAGAAGCTGGTTATTGTGGAACTGGGGGAAGATTTTTCTAACCCTAATGTTATAAGATGGCCATTTGAAAGAATTGTGATGATTAATCAGAAGGCTAAGATGTATCGTGTTCACAGTACATTTTACCAGATTCCTAAGGAAATCGGGGACAGGGCATGTGCTTTTGAGATGAATGGAGCACAGTTTATAAAAGAACTTGTAAAATGTTGTTAATAATCAATATTTATGATAATATTTTAGTATATTTTGATTGGATGGGAGGTAAGAATTTTGGCTGATAATGAACAGCAGGATGATTATCTTAGTAATATGCTTAATGCGCTGAATGAAAAGGAACAGGAGAGCCAGTCTTATAATGATCCAGAGACAATTGCAAGGCAGGCTAAAGAGAAGCTTGATGCTGAGAATGCTGTTAAAGAGGCTAATGAGCCGGAGCGTGAAGCTGATGCAGACGCTAAGTTAGAGGCGCTTCTTGATAATACTCCGCTAGAAGAGGCAGCGGAGGCAAAGTTGACATCAGATGATAATTCAGAACTTTCAGATGACGATATGAAAAGACTTATGAATATGAATCTTGATGATATTATTGATGATGTTAAGTCAGACAGTGCGTCTATAGATGATCTGTTTGGAAGTTCTCCTGATAAAGAAACAGAACATAATGAAAAAAGTGCTGATACTCAGGCACAGACGATTAGTGCAGATGATAAGAAAAAGTTAAAACCACAGAAAGAAGGCTTTTTCAAGAAGATTAAGAAAGTGTTCTTTGACAGTCTTGAGGATGATACAGAAACTGCAGAGAGTGCATCAGAAGCTGCAGAGAGTACATCAGAAGCTGTGGGAGAGAAAGAACGTATAGAAGAGAATGTAGTAAAAGATTCGTCTGATAAAGGAAAAACTTCATCTGGAAATGAACCTAAAGATGAGAATGAGCAGATTATAGAAGATGTGTTCGGAAACAAGAGTACGCTTGATGAGTCACAGGTTCCTAAGAAAGGCTTTTTTGCAAGACTTAAGTACAGGCTTGAACAGATGAAAGCAAAGCACATTGAAGAGGATAAGGCTGAGGAAGAAGCCGAAAGACTTGAAGAAGAAGAAAAGCAGAAGAATAAGGAATTAAAGAAAGCTGCGGCAGCAGAGAAGAAAGAGCAAAAGAAGCAGGCAGGAGAGGCTAAGAAAGCACAGAAGGCTAATAAACCTAAGAAGGTAAAGCCTAAGAAGGTAAAGAAACCGAAAGAACCACCTAAACCGCAGGATATTCTTAAGATAAAGCCTGTTTCAATTGTTATGCTTGTATTATTTGTAGCAGGTGTTTCGGTACTTATAAGTGTTTTAAGTTCAGGCTTTTATTATAACAACAGTGTTTCTCTGGCTAAAGATTATTACAGCAATGAGCAGTATGAGAAGGCTTATGATAAGTTAAGCGGAATAAAGCTTAATGGCAGTGATAAGACTCTTTATGAGCAGGCTTCAACAATTATGTATGTTCAGAAACAATATGATTCATATGAGAATTATATGAAACTTAACATGAAGACAGAAGCACTTGACAGCCTTATTAAGGGAGTGAACAGATATAATAGTCTTCGTCCGCAGGCACAGGAGTTAGGCATTGATAATAAGTTTACTGCTGTATATAAGCAGATAGTATTGGCTTTACAGGATACATTTAAGATATCTGAAACAGAAGCAATAGGATTATCATCAATGTCAGATACAGATTTTACTAATTATTATTACAGAATAGAAGAATACGGAAAGGCAGTACAATGATAGCAATTATCGATTATGACGCAGGTAACTTAAAGAGTGTTGAAAAGGCTCTGGTATCATTAGGAGAGGAGGTTTTAGTCTCAAGAGATTCAAGTGAAATCTTACAGGCTGATAAGGTTATTCTTCCGGGAGTTGGTTCATTTGGTGATGCAATGAACAATCTTGATAAGTTCGGACTAGTTGATACTATTAAGAAGGTGACAGGTAATGGAACCCCATTCCTTGGAATATGTTTGGGATTACAGCTTTTATTTAAGGAAAGTGATGAGACTCCGGGGGCGGAGGGACTTGATATTCTTCCGGGAAAGATATTAAAGATTCCTGCTAAGGATGGTTTCAAGATTCCGCATATGGGATGGAATTCTCTTGATATTAAGCCTGAAGCGAGACTTTTTAAGGGACTTGAAGGTAATCCGTATGTGTATTTTGTACATTCTTATTATCTTAAGGCAGCAGATGAGGGGATTGTGGCA
>ENA-OROO01001677-OROO01001677.1-human-gut-metagenome-genome-assembly--contig:-NODE-1677-length-11044-cov-4.563018_pt1 | contig 11044 bp, 9 predicted proteins | sample MGYA00242130_ERZ509052 | MGnify/ENA primary metagenome ERZ509052 (study PRJEB26280, sample SAMEA2338730) | human gut metagenome | biome: human gut; feature: human-associated habitat; material: faeces... | reverse complement strand
CCCTGCCGCAGGAGACGCTGGCCCGTCTGCTGCTGCCTCTGGGCGAATTCGACGCCGGAGATCTGGCTGAGCTGGCGCAGGAGCTCCAGTTGTAAGACAACTTTTTTCATAGTTCCCTGTTCCGGGACGCAAAAAAGGCACCGCTTCTGCGGTGCCTTTTGTTGTGGATAAAGGTTTCGTGCCTCAGTCGTTCTGGGGGTGCACGATGTCACGCCAGTCCAGATCGCCGCGCTCCAGGCCGTGGATCAGCACCTCGGCAGTGGCGATGTTGGTGGCCATGGGGATGTTGTGCACATCGCACAGGCGCAGCAGAGTCATCTCGTTGGGCTCGCTGGGCTTTGCATTGATGGGGTCGCGGAAAAACAACAGCAGGTCGATCTCATTGCAGGCAATGCGGGACGCGATCTGCTGGTCGCCGCCCTGCACACCGGCCAGAAAACGTTGCACCTGCAGACCCGTCGCCTCGGCGATGAGCTTGCCGGTTGTGCCGGTCGCCACCAACTTATGCTGGCTCAGGATGCGGCAGTACGCCGTACAAAACTGAACCATCAACTCCTTTTTGGAGTCATGCGCAATCAGTGCAATCGTCATCTGTTATCTCTCCTCTGTCGTGTCATTTGCGGAAATTTCCCTTTGTACAAAATGATATCACAAAATCCAATCATTTACAACCGGTTTTTATACAGGATATTCAATTTTGTCTTAAATTTTCAGAGTGTACACCGCAAAACGACGTTAGTCTGCACTTCCCTGCTCCGGCTGTGTCTCATCCTGTGCGGCACCGGCAGTGTCCGTGGTATCGGCCGCGCCGGTCGTGTCATCCGAAGGATCCGCGCTCAGAGCAGGGTTCACATAGGGATCCACCTCCAGCGTGCCATCCTTCATGGCAAAGTAGGCATTGGCGATGTCCACCACCAGATCACCGGTGCGGGCACCGTAGCCGCCGTACTCCACCGTGATGCCGATGGCGATCTCCGGGTCGTCGGCCGGCAGGTAGGCGATCATCATCGCGTTCAGGTAGTGCTTGCCGGGGGCGTAGGTCTCACTGCGCTGGGGGGTGCCGGTCTTGCAGGCAATGGCGATCGGGTAGCTGGAGATCTTGCCGGTGATGGTACTGGGCACCAGTTTCATGCCCTGCCGCACCAGTGCAAAGGTGGTGCCGTTGTCCTCCACCACATCCATCACTTCGGGCTGGGTCTCATGGATCACCTCGCCGGTATTCGTGTCGAGGATGGCTTTGACGAAGTGGGTGCGGTAGCGCACACCGTTGTTGGCCAGCGTAGCCGCATAAGTGGCCAGCTGAATGGGGGTGACCACCGTATTGCCCTGACCGATGGCCGCCTGAATGTCCAGTGAGGTGTTGTAGTTGCTGTCGTTCTTGGTGGTCAGACGGCCCAAGCTCTCGCTCACCTCCACGCCGGTGCGCTGAGCCAGACCCAGCTTGTAGGCATAGGCGTCGTAGACGTCACTGGTCAGGCGGCGGCCCACATCGTAGAAGAAGATGTTGCAGCTCCACTTGATGGCATCCACCACGCTGATGTTGCCGCTGTGGCCGTGCTGGGTGCAGCGGGGACGGTAGTCCTTGTAATAGGTATACACGCCCGTGCAGTTCACGGTGGAATACTGGTTGATCAGGCCGCTGTCCAGCGCGGCCACGGCCACGGCCGGCTTAAAGGTGGAGCCGGGCGTGTACAGACCCTGCAGGCTGCGGTTGAACAGCGGCAGGCTGGGGTCGGCACTGTATTCGTCGTACTGAGTGGCATACAGGTTCTGGTCAAAGCTGGGGTAGTTGGAGGCCGCCAGCACGCCGCCATTCTTCACATTCAGGACCCCCGCCGCACCGGCTGCCGCTTTCATGTTGCCGGTGTTGTAGGTGCGGTTGATCATGTCAATGTTGTTGGCCAATGCCTTGTTCACCGCCCGCTGGAAGTCGCTGTTGATGGTCAGCTGCACCGTGTGGCCCGGTTCCGGCACAGTGGTGAGCTGCGTGTTCACGATCACACCGTCGGAATTGCGGGTGATGGTCTCCACACCGTCCTTGCCGCGCAGTTCATCCTCATAGGCCGATTCCAGGCCCGAGATGCCCAGCACATCGTTCATGTTGTAGCCCTTGTCCCGCAGGGGGTAGGTCACCTGGCCGTTCTCGTCGGTCACCTTCCACTTTTCGGCGGTGATCTTGCCCACACGGCCCAGCACCGCCGGGACGATATCGCCCTGCTCGTAGCTGCGGGTGCTGGTCTGCACGATTTCCACGCCGGGCAGCGACAGGCTGTTCTCCTTGATGGTGGCCACGGTCACGTCGCTGACGTTTTCCGCCATCACAAAGTTGTTCACGTTGGAAAATGCCTGCAGTTCCATCTCATAGTGGATGCCGGCCAGGGTGCGCTGCCAGCGCAGCGGCAGATCCTGCAGGTTGTTTTTCTCCACCAGCATTTCCATCACGTCGTTGGCGGTGGCATACTGCTGCAGGCCCAGGTTCTCCTTCATCGTGGTCAGCTGCCGCTGGTCGCTGCTGCTGTCATCCCGGGCTGTAAAGGTATAGTTGCCCGCCGCGTCCGGCTGGCTGATGAGCAGGGTATCGGTCCAGCTTTCGCCGTTTTTCTCAAACAGCTCCACCAACCGCTGCAGCAGGCTGTCCAGATCCTCGTCACCCATCTGCAGCTTGTTGAGCACCACGTTGTAGCTGGTGGTCGTGGTGGCAATGCGCTTGCCGGTGCTGTCCACGATGTCGCCGCGGGCAGCGGTGACCGTAAAGTTATAGTCCGTCGTGTTGGTGGCCTGGGACTTGTACTCGTCGCCGTTGACCAGCTGCAGAAAGATCAGCCGCAGGGCGTACAGGCCCATGACCAGTGCCGCCACAGCGATCAGCAGCACCATGCGCCGCATGACGGTCTTGCGTTCGTTTTGGTTCATCCGTAGTTCCTCCGGCGGTCAGACCACGCCGTTGTCGATCTTGAACTTGTTGTAAATGTGCCGCACGATGGCAAACTCCACCAGCGACGCCGGAATGGTAAGGGCCGCCGAGGGCAGCACGAACCACAGGTAGCGCTGTGCCGAGCCGCTGTAGCCGGGCATCCGGTAAAAGAACAGCCAGTCGCAGGAGAGCACCAGCAAAGCCGCTGCGGCCGAGATGACCGCAAAGTTGCCCGGAGCGCTCTGCAGGTACAGCTGCACCAGCACGCCCACGGCAAAGCAGAGCAGCATCATTTCCAGTGCCAGCATGCCCACGGTGCGCCCGGCGGTGTAATCCCACAGCAGGCCGCACACCATGCCGAACAGTGCTCCGGCAAATTCGCCCTCACACACCGACACGGCCAGACAGAGCGGCAGCAGCAGCAGCGGCTTTGCAGCCCCGAACTGGAACAGCCCCGGCGTGGTCTGCAGCGCCGCACACACAAACAGGCCCAGCACATAGCAGCACCACTTCAGGATCTGGCTGCGGCTGCGCTTGCGGCGAGATTCCATACATCTGCCTCCTTAATATTCGGTAACGATGAACACATGCTTGACCGTGCGCGGGTCGGCACCCGGCAGGATGACCGCACTGGAGGACTTGCCGCTCTGCTCCGGCACCACTTCCTGCACAGTGCCCACCAGCAGGTTTGCCGGGAACACCCCGCCCAGACCGGTGGTGATCACCTGATCGCCCTTGCGGGCCATCGTGCTCCGGGCGAGGTTGGTCAGGACGCAGAGGCCGTCGGCGGCATATTCAGCGCTGCCGGTGATGATGCCGTTTTCCCGCGTGCGGGAGATCACGCCCGCTGCGTTGAAGCTGGGGTGCAGGATGGTCATCACCTTGCAGCTGGTGGCGTCCACTTCCACCACCACGCCCAGCAGATAGCCCCGGTCACTGATGATGGCATCGTTCACCGCCACGCCGTCCGTGCTGCCCTGATCCAGCGTAAAACCGCCAAATTCATCCAGCGGGTCACGGCCGATGACAAAGGCCGACACATAGCTCGCCTCCGAATTTGTGTCCTGGATGCGTGCCAGTGCCTTGTAGGCGTCGTTCTCGGCCTTGATGCGGTCGTAGTCCACCATCTGCTGGCGCAGCTCTGCATTTTCGGCTTCCAGCTGCTCGTTCCGGTCCATCACATCGTCGATGCTGGTGTATTTTTCCCACACCGAGGCCGCACCGCCGCTGAGGGCCGACGTGACCTTCTGGAGGGGGGTAAGCACCACGCTCAGCAGCTCCTGCGGGGCTGCCGTCAGGCGGCCGTTGGCACCGGCATAGGCCATGATGCCCACCAGGAACACCGCCACGATGACCAGGATCTTGAATTTCCAGGTGTCAAAAAAATCTTTCAAGGGGTCTGTCCTCCCATTCGGAGCAAACCTGCGCGTTCACAAAAAAAGCGCGGACAGCCGTGCCATCCGCGCAAGGGTCCTGTTTGCAGCGGAAAACAGCGCAGGTGCAACGTCAATAGCTTTTCCGCAAGAGATCCGGCAGCCCGCTTCCGGGCCGCTGATTACATATGACCGCCGTCGGTGTCCAGCACGTCGTGCAGCACATCCACATGATCCAGCACTGCACCGGCACCCTTGGCCACACAGTCCAGCGGGTCCTCGGCAACATGCACGTCAATGCCGGTCTCGCTCTGGATCAGCTGATCCAGACCGCGCAGCAGGGCGCCGCCGCCGGTCAGGGTGATGCCGCGGTCGATGATATCGGCGCTCAGTTCCGGCGGGGTACGCTCCAGCGTCTCCTTGATGGCGCTGGTGATCTTCTCCAGGCACTCCAGCAGGGCGGCACGCACGTCCTCAGAGTGCACCACGATGTTCTTGGGCAGGCCGTCCACCAGGTTGCGGCCCTTGATCTCCATGGTCAGCTCCGGGTCCAGAACGTAGGCGGAACCGATCTCGATCTTGATCTGCTCGGCGGTGCGCTCACCGATGAGCAGGTTGTACTTGCGCTTGATAAAGGCGATGATGGCCTGATCGAACATGTCACCGGCCATGCGCACACTGCGGGAGGCCACGATGCCGCCCAGCGAGATCACAGCGATCTCAGCCGTGCCGCCGCCGATGTCCACGATCATGCTGCCGGTGGGCTCGCTGATGGGCAGGCCCGCACCGATGGCAGCGGCCATGGGCTCCTCGATCACCGACACCTGACGGGCACCAGCCTTCAGGGTAGCTTCCCGCACGGCGCGGCGCTCCACCTCGGTCACGCCGGAGGGAATGCAGATGACCACGCGGGGGCGGGAGAACATGCTGTTGCCGCAGGCCTTCTTCAGGAAGTTCTCCAGCATATTGGTGGTGATGTCAAAATCGGCAATGACGCCGTCCTTCAGGGGACGCACTGCCACGATGCTGCCGGGGGTACGGCCGATGACGGCCTTTGCCTCACCGCCTACACAGCGCACCTCGTCGGTCTTGGTGTCCACAGCCACCACCGACGGCTCCCGCATGATGATGCCCTTGCCCTTCATATAGACCAGAGTATTGGCGGTACCCAGGTCAATGCCAACGTCCTTCGACAGAAAACCCATTGTAAAGTCTCTCCTTCATCGTTTCCAGTAGATCTATCCCATAGCGTCTGACGGCCGTTTTGCGCCGTCCTTCGCAGAATAACACGGTTATATTATAGCCCCAAGCTGCTGTTTTCTCAAGCGTTTCCGTTCGTTTTCTTACATTTTTCCATTTTTCTCACACAAAACGCTCTACCAGCTGTACAGTACGGCTGACCGGCAGGCCCATAATGGTGTAATAATCGCCCTCGATGCGTTCCAGCCAGAGGGCTGCCCGGCCCTGGATGGCATAGGCACCGGCCTTGTCGTAGGGCTCCTTTGTGGAAGCATAGAAGTCGATCTCCTCCTCGCTCAGTGGGAAGAAGGTCACCTTGCAGCTGTCCACAAAGCTCTCGGTGCGGCCGCCGCGGCTCACGCACACACCGGTGTGCACCTGATGGGCGGAACCGGACAGGGCCCGCAGCATCCGTTTTGCATCCTCCACGCCGTGGGGCTTGCCGAACACTTCCCCGTTCACGTCCACCACCGTGTCGCAGCCGATGACCACGGCGTCCGGGTGGTCCTTTGCCACCGCCAGGCACTTGCCCCGGGCCAGCTGTTCCACCAGATGGGCCGGGGTGTCGGCGGTCACGGTGCTCTCGTCAAAGTCGCTGACACAGACCGTGAAGTCGGTCGTATACAGGGAAAGCAGTTCCCGGCGGCGCGGGCTGCCGGAGGCTAAGATCAGTTCCATATCGCGTTCCTTTTCTCTCATTTGCCGGTGGAGCCAAAACCGCCCGCGCCGCGGGTGGTGTCGCCCAGCTCCTGCACCGGCACAAAAGCTGCCGTGTACACCGGGGCGATGCACAGCTGCGCCACCCGTTCCCCGGGCTGGATGGTGTAGGCCTCCTTGCCCAGGTTGATCATGGGCACCTTCAGCTCGCCGCGGTAGTCACTGTCCACCACGCCCACACCGTTGGCCATGCACAGGCCGTGCTTGATGGACAGGCCGCTGCGGGCATACACCAGCGCCACACTGTGGGCACCGGGCAGCTCAATGGCAAGGCCGGTGGGCACCAGCACCCGCTCCATGGGCTGAACGGTCAGCGGCTCATCCAGCACGGCGCACAGGTCGGCGGCGGCAGAGCCGGGGGTCGCATAGGCGGGCACCTTTGCCCGCGCATCCAGAACTTTATAGTTTACGGTGATCGGTTCCATAGTATACCTCGTTTATTTTGTCATTCCTCGATCCAGCTCACCCTTCGGGAGAGCTCCGGCATTGCACCGCCGCAGGCGGACAAGGCCGGTGAGAGGGTCAATTGGTTCCCTTGAAATACAGTCCGCGGGTGAAATCGCCTTCAAAAGGCGCATGGGTGCGGATCATATCCAGAATTGCGGCGGCTTCCTCGCGAGTCTCCAGCGTGAAATAGGCCACGCCGTAGTCCACGGCCAGCGCACCGGGCTTGTCGCCCATGTAGATGGGCACCGGGTTGTAGATGGTGCGCATGCCCAGGCTGCACCGCACCGGGAACTTTTTGGCCTTGCGGTCGGTCAGCGTGCCGGTCTTGTCGCAGTGGGCGCAGTCGTGGATGTTCTGCAGCGGGCAGGCTCGGGTGAGCATCAGCGGCATGTGGCCGTAGACCATCACGCCCGTGGGCACCGGCTTGCCGTCCCGCACCGGGGCAATGGACGCGATGTCACTGTCCTTGACCTCGGGCAGGATGAGCAGGCTGTTCAGTCCCTGCTCCGCATAGAACTGCGCTGCTGCGTTGTTTGTGATGTTCAGGCCAAAACCGCCGGACAGCGGCAGGCCCCGGCACAGCCGCAGGTGGGCGATGTTGCTTGCCTCGTACCCGGCAAAGCCGGCATCCTGGGTGGCCGCAATGCGGCGGGCGGTGTCCTGCTCCAGGGCCCCGAACATGGCCCGGGGCAGCTCCAGAATGGTCTTGCTGCGCCACTCGCGGGGCACCCGGTCGGCCTGTGCAATGGGCAGGATGAGATACTCCACTCCGCTCAGGGCCTGTTCCGGCACCTGATCCCAGCGCTCGAACCGGGCACGCAGGGTGCGGTGCAGCGGCAGGGTGCGCTGCGGCAGGGCAGGCACATGCTCCTCGGTAGTGGGCCAGGGGCGCAGCACTTCCCGCTTTTTGAGCAGGGCGTCCAGCGCTTCCCGGCGCAGCTCATTCACCGTGCTGCCGGGCACGAACCAGGGGCCCCCGTCCATCTCCACGGCGATGTCCGCCGCCTCAAAGGGGGTGCCGCCGGTCTTGGCCAGACTGCGGCGCAGGCTCTCGGTGGGGTCGGTGCGGGCGGGCTGCGGCTCAAAATCGCTGTAGGCAAACGCTTTATTGCCGTCCGCATCGGTCACGGTGAGCTTCTCGCCGCCCTCTTCGATCTCCAGCCGCATGGTCACCGGCACCCGGGAGCGCTCCCGACGGTAGAGCTCCCGCAACATAGGCAGGGTCTTTTTGGTCAGCTCGGCGTCCGCTTCGCTGCGCACGCCGAACATGGTGCCGTCGATTTTTCCGTTCAGATACCCGGAGGTGAAGCCGGAGCGGCTGAAGGCGTTCTTCAGCAGATCGCGGTCGTAGGCGCGGCCCTCGCGGCCCGCCAGACAGGCGCTGACCGCCGCCGCCACATATTCCGGCGTGCGCAGACGGCCCTCGATCTTGGCCGAGGCCACCCCCAACGCCTGCAGCTTGTCCAACTGGTCGATGACCGAGTTGTCCTTCAGCGACAGGTGGTGCAGGCGGCCCGGCTTGCCTTCCGGCAGGGTGTTGGCCTCAAAAGGCAGGCGGCAGGGCCCGGCGCAGGAGCCGCGGTTGCCGCTGCGCCCGCCCAGAAAGGCCGACATATAACACTGGCCGCTCATGCTCATGCACAGCGCACCGTGCACGAAGCACTCGGTCTCGATGCCGCAGTGCTTCGTGATGTGTTCCACCTCGGGCAGGCTCAGTTCACGGGCCAACACGACGCGGGTAAAGCCCAGCTCCTTCAGCTCCAGTGCGCCCTGCAGGGTGTGCACGCTCATCTGGGTGGAGCCGTGGCGCGGCAGCTGCGGGGCGATCTTCCCGATCAGGGTGGCCACCGCCAGATCCTGGCAGATCACGGCATCGGCTCCGCTGGCAGCCACCGACCGGATGGCCTGTTCTAGGGCCGGCAGCTCGGTGCCGTACACGGTGGTGTTCAGCGCCACATGCACCGCCACGCCGCGGGCATGGCAGAACCGCACCGCCTCTTTCAGGCTGTCAGCGTCAAAATTGCCGGCTCCGGTGCGGGCATTGAAGCCCGAAAAGCCCAGGTAGACCGCATCCGCCCCGCTGAACACGGCGGCACGCAGCATTTCTTCACTGCCCACAGGGGCAAGGATCTCAATTTTTGACATAGCTCTCCCTTTGACATTCATATAATGTAGGTCACTTCTGCTGCAGCTTGGCCAGCTGTTCCCGCAGGGCAGCGGCTTCCCGGCGCAGCACTTCGTTCTCAGCCTTGGCCTTGTCCTCGGCCAGCTTGGCGCGGGCGGCATCTGCAATGTAGTCCTGGATCTGGCTGCGCATGTTCTCGGCGCTGCCGGTGCTCTTGCGGTACTCGTCCAGATAATCCATGGCGCAGAACACCGCCGCCTTGGTCACCGAGAGATTCTCGTTCTCGTCCAGCAGCTTTGTGATGTCCTCGTCCAGCTTTTTGGCCAGAGACTGAATGTATTTTTCCGAATCCGTCGTTGCAATGGCATACGGCGTCCCCGCAATGTTCACCCGTACTTTGTTGACCATGTGTCTTTTCCCCTTTTATCCGTTTCCGCCCGGCACGCGGGCGGTGTATTCCTGCTTTTCCCGGGACAGCGGCACCGTTTCCGGAATCGTTTTCCCATTCCGGCACGCACTGGGCGAGTTACCCGGCACATTTCTGGCCGAGTTACCCCCGCCGGATGCCCGCCTGCCCCGTATACTCTCTTTATTATAATATAAATAAGCATCAAGAAAAAGTGTATTTTTTGAATTTTCGGCATATTGGTCAGAAAGTTGGTTAAAAAAATGGCAGTTACAGAAAAAATCCATTGATTTCTTGCATTTGCCAAGTGTTCATATTATAATAGCGTTGTTATGTTGACGGCACGCGGGGTAGAGGGAAAGCACCAGAGGCCGTACATTACGCAAGATTTTTAGCATTTTATGCACGAATGCGGATAGGAGTACAGTTATGACATCGAAAGAATTTGGCAAAATTCTTCAGGACAAGCTGACCAGCGAGTACGGCGTGGAGCTGAACGTTGCTTCCAACCAGCAGATCTACCGTTCTCTTGCCCTGATCTGCCGTCAGATGATGAGCGAGAACTACAAGAAGTTCCAGTCCAAGGCCATTGGCACCGGCACCAAGCAGGTGTATTACCTCTGCATGGAGTTCCTGATGGGCCGCAGCCTGAAGATGAGCCTGTTCAATCTGGGCCTCGACGAAGTGGCCAAGAAGGCGCTGGCCGATGCTGACATCGCCCTAGACAGCATCTTTGAGGAAGAGCCCGATGCAGGCCTGGGCAACGGCGGTCTGGGCCGTCTGGCTGCCTGCTATCTGGACGGCATGGCCACCACCGATATCTGCGGCACCGGCTACTCCATCCTGTACGAGTACGGCATCTTCAAGCAGAAGATCGTGGACGGCTGGCAGCAGGAGCGCGCCGACAACTGGCTGCCCGGCGGTCAGGTGTGGCTGAAGAGCCACCCGGATCAGGCCGTGGAGGTCCGTTTTGACGGCGAGATCCGTGAGAACTGGGACAACGGCTTCCACTACATCCAGCACACCAACTACAACAGCGTCATGGCCGTTCCCTCCGACATGTATGTGCAGGGCTACGACGGCAAGGGCGTTGCCAAGCTGCGTCTGTGGCAGGCAAAGGCCCCCGATTTTGATATGTCCAGCTTCTCTCTGGGCAACTACAACACCGCTATGAGCAAGAACGCCAACGCCGAGCTCATCTCCAAAGTGCTGTACCCCAACGACAACCATGTGGAAGGCAAGATCCTGCGCCTGCGTCAGCAGTACTTCCTGTCTGCTGCCTCCATCGGCGACATCGTGCAGAACCACCTGTCCAGCTACGCCACGCTGGAGAACCTGCCCGACAAGGTGGCCATCCAGCTGAACGATACCCACCCCACCCTGGCCATCCCCGAGATGATGCGCATCCTGCTGGATGAGTGCGGCTTTGGCTGGGACAAGGCCTTCGACATCTGCCAGAAGGTCTTCTCCTACACCAACCACACGCTAATGAGCGAGGCGCTGGAAACCTGGCCAGTCGATATGCTGGGTAAAATTCTGCCGCGTCACCTGCAGATCATCTTTGAAATCAACGACTATTTCCTGAAAACCTTGCAGGAACAGTATCCGAACGCGAAGATGTTTGCCACAACGCTTCGTCAGGTCATTTCGGCAAACGAGCACCTCTGGGGAGCGATTTTGCTGGCGGACGGGAAATGGTATGTAGAAGAACCCAGAGAGATTCAGGTGCTTGACCGCATCGGCGGCGGTGACGGCTTCTCCGGTGGCCTCCTGTACGGTGTGCTGAACGGCTGGGAGCCGGAAAAATGCCTGCAATTCGGCTG
>ENA-OROO01001669-OROO01001669.1-human-gut-metagenome-genome-assembly--contig:-NODE-1669-length-11074-cov-3.274980_pt1 | contig 11074 bp, 7 predicted proteins | sample MGYA00242130_ERZ509052 | MGnify/ENA primary metagenome ERZ509052 (study PRJEB26280, sample SAMEA2338730) | human gut metagenome | biome: human gut; feature: human-associated habitat; material: faeces... | reverse complement strand
TCCGATTGACCTGCCGGTAAACAGGACAAAAACCGTGCGGCTGTGCCTGACAGGCCGCCCTGACAAGGCACTGAACAACGCAGAAATCGGGTCGGTAACGGTCCGACTGGAAGGGGGCTATTGATGGAAAATACAGACAAGAACTGCAAAAAGCGGTGGCTGCTGCTCGTGCTTCTTCTGCTGCTGTTGCTTCTGTTGCTGCTTGGCGTGCTGTTCTGCCGCAAAAAGCCGCAGACGACGGACACCGCCCCCGCACCGGAGTCATCGGGATCGACGCCCGCCGGCAGCGGCACGGTGTCGCTGACCTATTCCGATGCGGCAGGCATTGACTTAACCGCCGGGCAGGTCACGCTGCTGTTTGCCAACCCCGAAAAGTCCGGCTGGGACGCCACGGTCTGCCTGGTCGTCGGGGAGCGTGAGGCGGCACGATCCGACCTGCTGGCCCCCGGCGAGCAGGTCAAGGGCGAAACGCTCGTCGAGGGCCAGCGCATCAAGGTCTATCTGGTGGACGTGCGCCGCCAGTCCCGCGGCCCGCAGGTCGTGATCTCCCGCACGCATCCGGGTTTGGTCAAGCGTCTTTTCGAGCTCGAAGTGCCCGAAATTCACGACGGTTTGATTTTGATAAGGGCGATTGCCCGTATTCCGGGAGAGCGTGCTAAAATTGCCGTTGAATCGTATGACGATCGTATTGATCCGGTAGGAGCTTGCGTGGGTGTGAAAGGTTCGCGTATACATGGTATTGTCCGGGAATTGCGCAATGAAAATATCGATGTCATTAATTACACGGCCAATCCATCTCTGTTTATACAACGCGCTTTGAGTCCGGCCAAGATTTCTTCGATCCGGTTGAATGAAGAGGAGAAGAAAGCAGAGGTGTTTCTTAAACCCGAAGAGGTCTCGTTGGCTATCGGTAAAGGTGGCTTGAATATTAAGCTGGCTTGCATGCTTACGGGTTACAATATCGATGTTTACAGAGATATAGACGAGGAAGAAGAGGAGGATATTTATCTCGACGAATTCAGCGACGAAATCGACGACTGGGTGATCGAGGCCTTGAAAGGTATCGGATGCGCTACTGCGAAGAGTGTGCTTGCGTTGCCTCGTGAAACATTGATCGAGAAAGCCGACCTCGAAGAGAACACCGTGGACGAAGTTCTCGCTATTTTGAAAGCGGAGTTTGAAGAGTAATCCGTTTTCGGGACCGATACAATGCGGTCTTTGTGCCTTTGTCGGAGGCATCTTTAATTCTTCCATTATTTATAAACTAAAACTGAGTATGTCGATAAGGTTAAATAAAGTAGCAAGAGACTTGAATGTAGGAATTCAGACGGCGGTCGAATTTCTTCAAAAGAAAGGTTTTACGGTTGAAGCTAACCCTAACACCAAGATAACCGACGAACAGTATGCACTGCTTGTCAAGGAGTTCAGTAAGGACAAAAATTTGAAACTCGAATCGGAGAGCATTAGTCTTGAACGTCATAAGGAAAAGAGCAAGGCGACATCGGCTACCGAATCGGAGGAGGGGAATTCTTCATCGGCAATAAAGGAAGAACCGAAGGAGCTGAAAACAATTATTCCCGAGACACAACGCCCGAAAGTGGTCGGTCAAATAGATCTCGACGCGTTGAATCGTCCGAAGTCGTCCGAACATAAAAAGGAAAGTCCGGTAGAGAAAAAAGAGCCGGTTAAATCGGAGGAGAACAAGGTCGAAGTGAAAACGAAAGAGGAAAAACCAGAGCCGGCGGTGTCGGCCCGTGAAGAAGTGAAGCCTGCCGAAGAAGAGAATAAGCCGGTCGCCGAACCTAAACAAGAGGTTGGCTCTCAATCGCAACCAGAACCTCAAATAGTTGAACCGAAAGTAAAAGAGGAGACTGTCGAGCAAGAGGTTAAAGAAGAAAAGGGAGTTGAGGAATCCCATGAAGACGAGGTGTTTACCATTAATCGTCCGGCGTTTACCTCGAATATCAATGTCGTCGGTAAAATAGATCTCGATGCGTTGAATCAACAGACTCGTCCGAAGAAAAAGACGAAAGAGGAAAAACGTAAAGAACGGGAGAGTAAAGAGAAACAGAGACAAGAATCACACAAGGCTGCCGGCGGTGACGATGCTAATCAGCAAGGTGGTGAACGTAGGAAGCGTCAACGAATCAGTAAAGAAAAGGTAGATATATCGAAAAGCATTTCATCGATGGGTGGACAACCCTCCCGTGGAGGAAATGGTAAAAATAACGGAGGAAATAGACCGAATAAACAAAAACAACGTCCTATAAAGGCCGAGGTGAGCGAAGAAGATGTACAAAAGCAGATAAAAGAGACATTGGCTCGCCTTACCAATAATACAAAAGGACAGAAGAAATCGGCTAAATGGCGTAAAGAAAAACGCGAGGCTTTCTCGAATCGCGAACGTGAGCTCGCCGAAATGGAGGAAGCTGAAAGTAAAGTGTTGAAGCTGACGGAGTTTGTTACGGCAAACGATTTGGCTTCGATGATGAATGTTCAGGTGAACGAGGTTATCGCTACCTGTATGAGTATCGGCATGATGGTGTCGATCAATCAGCGTCTTGATGCCGAGACGATCAATATCGTTGCGGAAGAATTCGGTTTTAAGACCGAATATGTAAGTGCCGAGGTGGTCGAGGCTATTCATGAAGAAGAGGATAGGGAAGAAGATTTGACATCTCGTCCTCCTGTCGTGACCGTGATGGGGCACGTGGATCATGGTAAAACTTCATTGCTCGACTATATTCGCAATTCGAATGTGATTGCCGGGGAAGCCGGAGGTATCACTCAGCATATCGGTGCATATAATGTGAAATTGGAAGATGGACGTCGTATCACTTTCCTCGATACTCCGGGTCACGAGGCATTTACGGCTATGCGTGCCCGCGGAGCCCAGATGACCGATATCGCCATTATTATCGTCGCTGCCGACGACAATGTAATGCCCCAAACTGTCGAGGCCATCAATCATGCTTCGGCAGCCGGTGTTCCTATTGTGTTCGCTATCAATAAGATCGATAAGCCGAATGCCAATCCCGACAAAATTAAAGAGGAGTTGGCTAATATGAACTACCTCGTAGAAGATTGGGGCGGTAAATATCAGTCGCAGGAGATTTCGGCTAAAAAAGGAACCGGAGTACATGAACTGATGGAAAAGGTTTTATTGGAGGCCGAATTGCTCGACTTAAAAGCGAATCCTAACCGGAGGGCTACCGGTTCGATTATCGAGTCCACTTTGGATAAAGGGCGTGGATATGTTGCTACCGTATTGGTGCAAAACGGGACTTTGCATAAAGGCGATGTCGTGTTGGCGGGAACCAATCACGGAAAGGTAAAAGCTATGTTCAACGAAAGAAATGCCCGTATCGAAGTTGCCGGTCCGTCGGCTCCCGTTCAGATTCTCGGTTTGAACGGTGCTCCTCAGGCAGGTGATGTGTTCCATGTGATGGATACAGAGCAAGAGGCACGTGAGATTGCCAATAAACGCGAACAATTGCAACGCGAATTGGGCTTGCGTACTCACAAGTTATTGACCCTCGACGATATAGGTCGTCGTATAGCTGTCGGTAATTTCCAAGAGTTGAATTTGGTTGTGAAGGGCGATGTGGACGGATCGGTGGAGGCTTTGAGCGATTCGCTTATCAAACTATCCACCCCCGAAATACAAATCAATGTATTGCATAAGGCCGTAGGACAAATATCCGAATCGGATATTACGTTGGCCGCCGCATCCAATGCTATTATCATCGGATTCCAAGTGAGACCCTCCGTGGCTGCTCGCCGATTGGCCGAGAAAGAAGGAGTCGATATACGTCTCTATTCGATCATCTACGATGCTATCGAGGAGGTGAAATCGGCTATGGAAGGTATGTTGTCTCCCGAAATCAAAGAGGAAATATTGGGCACGGCCGAGGTTTTGGAAACTTATCATATCACGAAAGTCGGTACGGTTGCCGGCTGTATCGTGAAGGAAGGTAAGCTGAAACGGTCGAGCAAGATACGTTTGATACGAGACGGTATCGTGATTTATAGCGGAGATTTGGGTTCTCTGAAACGCTTCAAAGACGATGTTAAAGAGGTGACTACGGGATTTGAATGCGGATTGAACATCACGAATTACAACGATGTTAAGATAGGCGATCTCGTAGAGGCCTATGAAGAGGTAGAAGTGAAAAAGACGCTTTAAGAAAGAAACGTTTTTCGGGAATAGAGAGGCTGCCTCGTAGATACGGGGCGGCCTTTGTTATCGCCTTTGACGGATAATAAGGCGGAAATACGGAGTATTCAAAATAAAAAAGTAATTTTGCAGGGTTAAGAATCGGGAGTGTGAGAGATGAATTATGTTGATTTTACTATCCTATTGATCGCCGTTATAGGTTTTCTGTACGGACTTATCAAAGGGGTTATCCGTCAGGTAGGTTCGTTGGGCGGGTTTATCGCAGGTATAGTCGTCGCCCGATTTTTCGGAGGTTCGTTCTCTGCGTTGTTGAGGGAGATGTTCGATTTGCCTGAGGGTGTAAGCCGGGTTATCGCATATTCGTTATTGTTCCTTATCGTTTACATTATATGCGTTCAACTGATGAGGCTGATACATCACATTACGCATCATGTGGCATTGGGGTGGCTCGATAGATTGGCCGGGGCTTTGTTCGGCGCCGTCAAATATTTGGTCATATTGAGTATAGTGCTTAATCTCGTCCATATTATCGATCCTAAGGGTAAACTGATTCCGGAAAAAGAGACGGCTTCGTCACAGTTCTATGGATATACATTGCGTGTAGCTCCGTTGCTCTTTTCGATGGCACAAGAGCAGTTCGTTTCGGAAACCAAACCGACGAGGGGATTGTTTATACCTTATTCGATATGCAACGAGCCGTATCTCTGTTGTGAAAATTGTAAAGCAGATTAAAAATGAAACAGGATAATTCGAATGAAATATTAAACGACGTTACTACTAACGATTATAAATACGGATTTGTAACCGATATAGAGACAGATATTATTCCTACCGGATTGAACGAGGATATTATCCGCCATATTTCGAAGAAGAAAAAGGAGCCGGAATGGTTACTTGAATTCCGTCTGAAAGCATACGCTTACTGGAAGACGCTCGAAATGCCGCATTGGGCGCATTTGAATATTCCCGATATAGACTATCAGGCTATCAGTTATTATGCCGCTCCCAAGACCAAAGAGGCTCCGAAAAGCCTCGATGAAGTGGATCCTGAGCTACGCAAGACATTCGACAAGCTGGGAATTTCGCTCGAAGAACAGATGAAACTGTCGGGTATAGCGGTCGATGCGGTGATGGATAGTGTGTCGGTACGGACGACTTTCCGGGAAAAACTGGCCGAATTGGGTGTCATTTTCTGCTCGTTCAGCGAGGCGGTGAAAGATTATCCCGATTTGGTGAAACGTTATTTAGGCTCGGTTGTTTCGTATCGGGACAATTTTTTTGCAGCGCTTAACTCGGCCGTATTCAGTGACGGCTCGTTCGTTTATATCCCCAAAGGAGTCCGGTGTCCTATGGAATTATCTACCTATTTCCGTATCAACGCCGCTAATACGGGACAGTTCGAACGAACATTGATTGTTGCCGATGACGACAGCTATGTGAGCTATCTCGAAGGTTGTACGGCTCCTATGCGTGATGAGAATCAATTGCACGCAGCTATCGTGGAAATTGTAGTGCATGATCGTGCCGAAGTGAAATATTCGACCGTGCAGAATTGGTATCCGGGCGATAAGGACGGGAAAGGCGGTATCTATAATTTCGTGACGAAGCGAGGCATGTGCAAAGGCGATCACTCTAAGCTCTCTTGGACGCAGGTGGAGACGGGGTCGGCCATTACTTGGAAATATCCCAGTTGTGTGCTGGCGGGCGATCATTCGGTCGGGGAGTTTTATTCGGTGGCTGTTACCAATAATTATCAACAAGCCGACACAGGAACGAAGATGATACATATCGGGAAAAACACCCGCAGTACGATCGTATCGAAGGGTATTTCGGCGGGTCGTAGCCAGAATAGCTATCGAGGACTCGTGAAAGTGTTGCCGAGTGCCGAGAATGCAAGGAACTTTACCCAGTGTGACAGTTTGTTGTTGAGTTCCGATTGCGGGGCACATACTTTCCCGTATATGGAGATTCTGAATGATTCGGCCGTGGTAGAGCATGAAGCGACTACTTCGAAAATCAATGAAGACCAAATATTCTATTGTAACCAGCGTGGAATCCCTACCGAGGATGCCGTGGGTCTTATCGTGAACGGATATGCCAAAGAGGTGATGAATAAACTGCCTATGGAGTTTGCCGTTGAAGCGCAAAAGCTATTGCAGATCTCGTTGGAAGGTTCGGTAGGTTAAGGAAAATAGTAGAATGATATGAAAAGGATTGCGTATCGTTTTTTTCTCATTGTGTTATTGAGTGTTTTGGCTGTGGAGGTTTTTCCTGTTTCGGCGCAAGAGGGCTCGTGGTTCGATGAAGGGAATTACGATGAAGAATGGCTTGACAAGAATTTCGATAACGATGTGATGATTATTTCCACGCCCGAGGAGTTCGCTGCTTTTGGTGAATATATGACAAGGTCGCTGTGGAATTATCCGAACAAGACCGTTCGATTGGCGGCCGATATGGATATGTCGGCTCATATATGGGAAACTCCTTCCATTAAAAATTATTTTAGAGGTGTATTCGATGGTGACGGTCATAAGATCAGCGGATTGACGATAGTGCCGCATATGGGTGGGGGCGGTTATTCCGACGATTATTTCTATGTTTTGTCCGGTTTGTTTGGATCGGTTCGTGGAACTTCCGAGATAAGAAACTTGGAGTTGGACGAAACTTGTCGGATAGCATGTGCCAAAGAGTACGATTTCTTTTTCGGAGATTTGGAGTTCCAGATAGGGACGATAGCTGCATCGGCGATTGGCGATGTGCGTTTTTCTCATTGTGTCAATCGAGCCGATGTCGTATTTACTCCGTGGCTTCAAAAGACCGATTCTCATGAGATGGTATGTTCTGTGAGCGGATTGGTCGCCCATGCCGATGGAGCGACGATAGACCATTGTTCCAACGATGGGGAAATAATAGTGGATATAGGTGAGCATAGCGATCTTACCGATGTATGGGTGTCAGGCTTGGTCGGACGTAGTCGGAGTGTTTATGAGAAAGGCGGTAGTCTTATTTCGAGTGTCAACGAAGGGAACATCTCGGTTTCGAATGCCAAAGGTGATATATTTGTGGGAGGACTTTCGAGCAATTATACATTTCGTATAGACAGTTGCGAGAACCATTCGGTCGTTAAGGTGAATGCCCGTGAAGGGAGTGCTTATGTCGGCGGGGTTTCCTCGGCGAGCATGGGTATAACGTACAGTTTCAATAGGGACTCCGTGATTTGTGAAAGCGATGGTTTTGAAGTACAGGTAGGAGGCGTTTGCTCTTATTCCTTTTATAATAGTTCGCAAACCGATTCGTTGTACACCTGTGGAAACGAAGGTGAGATCGAGGTTAAATCGAATGGTTCGATGTTATCGGTCGGGGGAGTGATGGGTCAGAATACAGATTGCCCGGTTGTAGATTGCTGGAATCGTGGAGGTTTGAAAATCGAAAGTTCGGCTCCCCGCTCTTCGTCCCGTTGGAATGCTATTTATGCAGGTGGACTGGTCGGATATTGTGAAGAACCGGTGTACAATAGCTATAATCGAGGAAATATCTCTTTAATCGACGCACATATAGATGTGGAAGGTTCTTCACAGGGAAGCGTCGGAGGCTTGGTGGGAAAGGCTTATAAGTTATTGTGGAATAGTTATTCGACGGGTGATGTATACAGCGATGTCGCTAGTGTCAAGGTGTGCCGGTTGAGTGAATCGAATGTGCATTCTTGCTATTATAACAGCGATGCTGTTGTGGAGGGTACAGAAGTCGGCGAGAACGGTATTGCGTATAGCACAGCAGAGATGCAGTCTGCCGGGAGCGGTTTTTTGGATGCCTTGAACAATGCGGTGAAAGGCGATGCCGTATGCCGGAATTGGGAATATTTTCCCGGGGAAAACGACGGCTATCCGGTGCATATCGACCGTATTGTCGATGGAGTGGATTCGCCGGCAGATCATTCGGTGGGTCGAGTGTACGCTGCAAACGGACGTTTGTTCGTACAAAGCGATCGGTCGATGCAGTTGTCTGTTTACAAAGTGACGGGACAAATAGTGAAGATAATGAATGTAGTTGAGGGCTTGAATACCGACTATTTACCTTGTGGTGTATATGTCGTGGCGGGACAAGTAGTCGCAGTAACGGCAGGGAATAAATAAAGAAAAGAATAAAACGAAATATCTATGTTGAAGATTGAAGATTTACATGCCAGCATAAATGGCAAAGAGATATTGAAAGGGATAAACCTCGAAGTGAAACCGGGCGAGGTGCATGCGATTATGGGGCCTAACGGTTCGGGGAAAAGTACGCTTTCCGCCGTATTGACCGGTAATCCGGCTTATGAGGTGACTCGTGGCTCGGTCGAGTTTTATGGGAAAGACCTTTTGGCTTTGTCACCCGAGGATCGTTCTCACGAAGGTATATTTTTGAGTTTTCAATATCCGGTGGAGATACCGGGTGTGAGTATGGTTAATTTCATGCGCACGGCTGTGAACGAGCAACGCAAGTACAGAGGCCTCGAACCACTGTCGGCTACCGATTTCTTGAAACTTATGAGGGAAAAGCGGGAGATTGTGGAGCTGGATAATAAACTGGCCGGTCGCTCGGTAAACGAGGGCTTTTCGGGTGGAGAAAAGAAACGGAACGAGATATTCCAGATGGCTATGCTCGAACCCCGTCTTTCCATTCTCGATGAGACCGACAGCGGGCTGGACATCGATGCCCTGCGTATTGTTGCCGGCGGTGTGAATAAATTGAAGTCCGAGAAGAACGCGACGATTGTCATCACACACTATCAACGTTTGTTGGACTATATCGCCCCCGATTTTGTCCATGTGCTCTATAAGGGGAGAATCGTGAAATCGGGCGGTCCCGAATTGGCTCTTGAATTGGAAGAGCGCGGGTATGACTGGATAAAAAAAGAGTTGGGCGAAATTTAAGTCGATATGGGTGCAGTACAACAATATATAGATTTATATAGGTCTCAAAAAGATTTGATAAATGGCCATTCGTCGGCCGTGATGAACGGGTTGCGCGAAGAGGCTGTGTCTTTGTTGGAGAGTCGGGGATTACCCTCTTTGAAAGACGAGGAACACCGGCGGACAGATATAGAGTCGGTCTATTCTCCCGATTACGGGTTGAATCTGGGTCGGATAGATATAGAGACCAATCCTTATGAAGTGTTTCGTTGCGATGTGCCTAATTTGAGTACGTTGCTCTATTTCGTTGTCAATGACTCTTTTTACAAACGGGTTCAGCCGGTATCATCTAAACTCCCTGACGGCGTTTTGGTGGGTAGCCTTTGTGACATGTCCTTGCAATACCCCGATTTGGTATCGCGTTATTACGGAAAGGTCGCCGATATGAAACGAGACGGAACCGTTGCCTTGAACACGGCTTTTGCCCAAGACGGCTTCTTTTTGTATATTCCGGACGGAGTCGTCGTGGAAAAACCGATACAGTTGGTAAATATCCTTCGGGGCAATGTCGATTTTATGGTGAATCGCCGGTTGTTGATTGTCGTAGGAAAACGGGCGCAGGCCAAATTGCTGGTGTGCGATCACTCGGACGAGGCTGCCGTTAAATTCCTGTCGTCGCAAGTTTGCGAGATATTCGTGGACGACGACGCAGTGTTCGACTACTACGATATAGAGGAGTCTTCGGAGAATACGTCGAAAGTTTCGTCGGTGTTCGTGCGTCAAGGGGAACGATCTAACGTATTGGTCAATGGTATTGTATTGCATAACGGAGTAACCCGTAATAATTACTATTCGGCTTTTGAAGGAGAGCATGCCGAATTGTCTCTATGCGGTATGGCTATCGCCGATAAAGGACAGGTCGTCGATACGTATACGCATATAGATCATGCCGTGCCTCATTGCCACAGTAACGAGTTGTTCAAATACGTGTTGAACGATTCGGCGCGAGGTTCGTTCAGCGGGCGTATATTGGTCCGACACGGGGCGCAGAAAACCGAAGCCTATCAGAGTAATAAGAATTTGTGTGCATCCCCACTCGCTAAGATGTACACGAAACCTCAACTCGAAATTTATGCAGACGACGTGAAGTGTAGTCATGGAGCCACGGTCGGTCAGCTCGACCAAAATGCCTTGTTTTATATGCGGTCGCGCGGTATTCCTGAGCCCGAAGCTCGCATGTTGTTGATGTTTGCGTTTACCAACGATGTCATCGAGTTGGTACGGCTCGATGCCTTGAAAGATCGGCTACGCCAATTGGTTGAGAAAAGGTTCCGTGGGGAGTTGGCGAAATGCTCCGGTTGTCAAGCGTGTCATTAAGATTTATGAGAAAGGAGTGCCGTTATGTTTGATGTCGAAAAAATAAGGGAAGATTTTCCTATTCTGAGTCGGGAGATTTCGGGAAGACCGTTAATCTATTTGGATAACGGCGCTACGTCTCAGACTCCCAAGTGTGTGGTCGATCATATTGCCGATACTTACTATCGGGTAAATGCAAACGTGCATCGTGGAGTCCATACGCTTAGCCAAGAGGCTACCGATGCCCACGAAGCTGCCCGCTGTCGGGTGCAACAGTTCATCGGGGCCGGTTCGTCTTCGGAAATTATTTTTACAAGAGGAACAACGGAGGCAATCAATTTGGTGGCTTCTTCTTTTGGAGATGAGTTCCTGCACGACGGCGACGAGGTTATTCTCACCGTTATGGAACACCATGCCAATATCGTGCCGTGGCAACTTTTGCAGCGCCGGCGCAATATCAAACTCCGGGTAGTTCCCATCGACGAACGTGGAGATTTGAACGTCGATACATATAAGTCTCTTTTCAATGAGCATACTCGTTTGGTCGGTGTCGCCCATGTCTCGAATGTATTGGGGACGATTAATCCGGTGCGTGAAATGATCGCTTACGCTCATGCGCAGGGGGTTCCTGTCTTGGTGGACGGCGCAC
>ENA-OROO01001667-OROO01001667.1-human-gut-metagenome-genome-assembly--contig:-NODE-1667-length-11081-cov-2.362779_pt1 | contig 11081 bp, 9 predicted proteins | sample MGYA00242130_ERZ509052 | MGnify/ENA primary metagenome ERZ509052 (study PRJEB26280, sample SAMEA2338730) | human gut metagenome | biome: human gut; feature: human-associated habitat; material: faeces... | reverse complement strand
TTACCACCGCCGATAATGACACATTTTTTATTTTTTAAGTCCAGCATGGCCGGATAAGAAAAAGAATTCTGCTGCATGTTTACCTGCTTATAAAAATAGATTTTATGTAAGGATAAATGTTGAAAAATACAACAACTATAATATCATAAATTAGGATTTATTTCCAGTTAAAAGAGTGTTGCAGAGCAGGAAATCAGAGCTGTTGCTTGCTATATTAAAATTAGAAAAAGGATTTGCTGTTTGAGCGGCGAATACTTACAGATAAACATCAGCCTATGATAGGAGGAATGACTTATGAACTGTGCTTTTTGTCCTCATCACAAATGTTATACCAGCGGTCAGAACTGTACTCGTCTGACTCATGAAGAAATCAGCGAGTATTATACCGACGAAGATAAAAAAATGATGCGAGCGTCGTCTGCGACAGAGAGCCGCAATTATTTGAAAATGACACGGTTGGAAGAAAGCGTATTTTTCGCTAAAGAGATGGGTGTAAAAAAAGTCGGGATAGCCTTTTGCATCGGTTTAGCCAATGAAGCTCATTTTTGTGCCCAGTATTTTAAGAATGAAGGGCTGGATGTTCAATCAGTATGTTGCAAAGTCTGTTCCGTCGATAAAGATCTGCTGGAACTGGAAAAAATCAAACCCGGACAGCGTGAAGCTATGTGCAATCCTAAAGTTCAGGCCCGCCTGCTGAATGAAGGCGGTACAGAATTGAATTTTATCGTAGGGCTTTGCGTAGGTCACGATATGCTTTTTACCATGGAATCCAAAGTGCCGGTTTCCAGTATAATTACTAAGGACAGGGTTTTAGCAAATAATCCTGCAGGGGCGGTTTATTCACGTTACTGGCGCCGTAAGCTGGGAATTTTGGAAGAAGGCACTGTATAAGAAAATATTTTTTTATGAAAGTCTGTCGCTCATGCGGCAGACTTTTTTACTGTAAAGCAGCAAACGGAAGGGAATTTCCCTTCCGTTTGCTTGAGAAACTTATGTAGGAGGATGATAATGTTACCCAAGTAGCTGCAGAAGGTTATTGTTTTATGATTGTACCTTCTTTCATGATAATTTTCATATTGTTAACTGCAACAGCGCGTATGTTTTCTAAAGGATTGCCATCTAGGACAAGGATATCAGCAAACTTATCGACTTCTAAAGTACCGGTTATTGTATCGACCTTCAGCATTTCAGCACCTACTTTTGTTGCTGCAACGATAGTATCCATTTCTGAAATGCCGGCTTTTTCTACGAAAGAATACATTTCGCCGATAGCAGTGGTCCCGTAAGGTGTAAGGCTGGAACAGAAGCTATCAGAGCCAATGGTTAACCCTATGCCTTTGGATTTTGCTTTACGCAGATTGGCGTAAACACGGTTCAGTTCTTTTTCTGCAACAGTTGCTCCGGAATACTGATCGTGTACCTCTGGGATGTATGGCGGCGCGTATGTTTTGAACCATTCGTTAAGGAATTGGATTGTTGGGCAGAAGTAAATCCCTTTTTCAGCCATGATATCAAGACATTCATCATTTAATGTCTGTCCATGGATAATCAGATGAACTCCGGCTTTTGCAGAATCAAGGGCGCCACCGTAACCTTCGGCGTGAGACCAGACTGGGATACCGACCATATTGCATTCGTCAACGACAGCCTTGATTTCTTCAAAGGTATAATGCTGGTCTAATTTTTGATCCCAGCGCCAAATGCCGCCGCCGGTAGACCATATTTTGATAGCGTCAGGATTTTCACGCAGTCTTTTGCGGACAGCTTTACGCAGTTCCCAGGGGCCGTCTACACGTTCAGCCCATGGATGAGATTGTTCATTATACCAAATAGGAAGTTTATGAGAATCTCCGTGGCCGCAGGTACGGCAGAAGCCTAATCCTGTACCGACGACACGTGGTCCCTGCATAACACCTTTTTCTACCATATTTCGGATTGCAAGGCCTGAATAAGAGATTTCTCCGACTGTAGTCAAACCATTTTCCAAACATTCGTGGGCCTGTTGTACAGCTACTACCGTTTTTTGAACGCGATCTTCTAAAACCCACTCGGTATCGTCATCGGTCAAGTTGCCGGAAAAGTGCAAGTGCGTATCAATAAGTCCTGGCATGATAGTTTTGCCATTAATATCGATCTGTTCATATTCAGGAGAGATTTGCTTGGCAGGTCCGGCATAGGTTATTTTTTTGCCTTCGACCAAGACTAATGAGTTTACAAGTGGTTCTCTACCGGTGCCATCAATGAGATAACCTCCAACTAAAGCGATTTTTTTCATGATAAATACCCCCTTGATTATTTTTTGTGAATATGGTTTTTAATTAAAGTTATTTATGAATCTGTGTGTCATCTATGGATATCGGAATTGTTGTAGATCCAGAGGTTTTATTTCGGTGCAAAGTTTTGATAATCAGGCCTATAGCCAGCCATCCCAAAACGATACTCCATTCTACGGCATTTAGTGTAGCGGGGCTTCCGGGAACTACCATCAGAAGTACGATCAGTGATCCTGCAAGACAGGCCAGTGAGATGCCAAATTTTCCGTATGGTACTTTATAAGGTCTGGGAAGATCGGGTTCTGTAAGGCGCATTTTGTAACAGGAGAAACTGACCATAGTACAGGCGAAAATAAAAGCCAGAGCTGAGACATTAGTCAGTGGTACTAACATCTTTTTTCCTAGAAATGGGCCGATAACAGTTAAAACGGCTAAGAGAATATTAGCTGTTTTGGGAGTTCCTGAAACAGGGTCTACTTCAGCAAAAGATCTGGGCAGCTGGCCTTTACGTCCCATAGCAAGCATAATACGGCTTGTAGCACCATAAAAAGAATTCATGGGACCCATAGGCCCGATTGTGGCAATGCAGAGCATTGCGATATACAAAAAAATATTTATTGTTTTCAAACAAGCTAAAGCAGGAACAGAACTTTTTACAAAATCAGTCCAGGGTATGATACTGCCAAAGGAATAGATGCAGACCATATAAAATCCGCCGGAGGCTAGCAGTGCTAGACTGATAACACGCCCAAATTTGTTCCAGTCCAGACCTTCAGCGGCTTCTTCTGCCTGTTGAGGAATAGTGTCGAAACCTGCGTAAAAGAATGGTGTCATAACAAGAACCGAGATGATACCGGCAAACATAGTTGAAGCTGAAGTTGATGAAGCCGCACCTTCAACACTTGCAAAAATTGGTTGGATGTTCTCAGGGCCGCCTTTAACAAGTGAGATACCCATAGCAAGAATCATTCCACAGAGCAGGGCTTTAGTAAGAAATGCCTGTAGGCTTGCCGCTGCGGAAGCACCACGAAAATTTTGGATGATTACATAAACAGCAAAACTCAGAGCAATAACAGTGGGAAGCAGGTAGACATCAGCGCCCATAATTGAATAGAGCTTAATTGAACGGAGGATTGGAAATAAATCTCCGAACATATCTGAAACGAGCGTTGAAATAGCAATTGCTTCCCATGGACATAGGATTGCATTGCCTAAAGCCAAGAACCAGCCGGTAATATAGGACATGGTATTTCCATAAGTACGGTCTACATATTCAACGATGCCGCCGGAAATAGGGATTGCTGCAGTAAGTTCTCCGAATACAGCTCCGATAGGCAGTAGAAATACAGCTCCAATAATAAAGGCGATCATAGCTGCTACAGGACCTCCGCCAATGATCATCCAGTCGCCTACCATCAAAACCCAGCCGGTTCCGATAATAGCTCCGAAACCGATTGTAAAAAAATTCCAGAGTGACAGTGTTTTTTGCATACTGCCTTTTTGGTTTGATGCTGACATGTAAAAGCCCTCCTTTGAGTGAAGATAATGAGAAACATAAAACGATGTCTAAATATTCGAATAATTTAGAGAAGGGTAGTAACTTTGTACAGCTTTACTATAGCTTAAAGTAAATCGTGTTACGACAAAAATTTCATAATTGATATATTCGATGTAATATCAGGTACGGGTTAAATTTTATAGCAGCAAAATCGGCACTTCCAGTGTCATAATCGTAGCGATTAGTTCAAGATGCAGATGTTATAATAAAAATATAATTACCAGTTAGGAACGGAGGTGAGAAGATGTTTTATATTGCTTTGTGCGATGATGAATGGCAGGCTGTAGAAATATTGACCGGTTATTTATCAGAGATCAAAAGATCGGGATTACAGCTGGAAAGTGTGCCTTTTTTGAACGGACGGGAACTGGTACACCAGTATGAACGGGGGCGTAAATTTGATATCATCATATTGGACATGCTGATGAAGCCATTAAATGGTATTGAAACAGCAAGGCTGATCAGGAAATATGACAGCGAAGTGCCGATTTTAATCGTAACGGGAACTGTTGAATATGCGATGGACGGTTATCAGGTAAATGCCTATCGTTATATTTTGAAGCCAGTAGATAAAGCTTATTTTTTACAGGAAGTACGGACTATTTTGACATCAATAGCCAGGTTACAGAATAAATATTTCAGTTTTACCAATGAAAAAGGATTGTTTAAAATAAAAACTACTGATATTTATTATTTCGAATCTAATGTGCGCACTTTATCGGTTCGCCATCTGGGGGGAAAAACAACTTTTACGGGGAAAATCAGTGAGGTGGAGGAGTCACTGAGTGAACAGAGTTTTTTCAGGATTCATAAAAGTTATGTTGTTAATCTAAAACATATACGTAATATTTTTAAAGATACTGTTACTTTAGAAAATGGAGAGGAATTGCCGCTTAGCAGGCATCGCAGCAAAGAATTGCGGCAGCAGTTCCTATCCTATATGAAGGAAAATATTTGATATGGATATTATGCTGAAATGGATCGCTTATGTGATTTTATCTGCGGCTGAGACGTGGATCGGATATCGTCTTTTCAATACTTATTTGACTCGTAATTCAGTAAGACAGAGGTATTATTGGCTGGGGGTGATATTTTATTTTACTTTCCAGATGTTTTCTTATGTAAATGAAAGTCCCATGTTTTCGACGGCTGCTTATTATTTTTTCTTTGCTACAATTATTGCTGTTGTTTTCTTTTCTGATTCTTTACAGAATAAGATTACGATTGCCTTACTGTTTGTTATTATGAATTATGCATGTAAAACGGCTATGACAGGTATTGCCTTGGCCTGGGGTGAACAGACTTTGCCGCGGGAGCTGATTAATTATCGCATTGTTATGGATCCCTGGTCGCAGATGATGGCATGTATACTGTTTGTTTTGAGTTTATGGGGTACGATTTGTATTCGCGAGTTGAGGCTGAATAAGCAAAATTTACTTTATGCTGTAATTTCATATCTGTTTCCACTGACTGTGATGATTTCAGTAATCATTATTTCCCATAAAAATATTGGGTTTGGATCTGCCGCGGGGATACAGGTCTTTTATATTTATACTTCAGTACTTTTGTTTTCTGCATCAATCAGTCTTTTCTACCTTCTGGAAAAAAATATTCTTTTGGATATGTCCGGAGAAAAGTCATCGGTAATGGAAGAATTGCTGTCACTGCAGCGCCGTCATTATGAACGATTGGATATATCACAGCGTGAATTACAGAGTCTGCGGCATGATATCAAAAATCATATTAGCTGTCTATATGCGCTTTTGGACAGTGGTCATGCTAAAGAAGCTAAGGAATATATTAAGGAACTTTATACCTGTAATAAAGGCTTGCAGGGCATTATTTACAGTGGGAATATAGTTATTGATTCCATTCTCAGTAATGGTTTGGCTAATTTGGAAAACCGTGGTATAAATTTAAAATGCAGTATAATTATACCGCCTTCGTTAAATATCGCTGACGTGGATCTGTGTATTCTTTTTGGAAATTTGATTGATAATGCCGTGGAGGCATGTGAAAGAATCGTAGAACCGGGCAGGAAAAAATTTATTGTTCTTAACGTCAATATCAAAAAAGATTATCTGTTCATTGATATCGCTAATTCGTTTACTGGTGAAGTGAAAAAACAGAATAATATTTACAGAACAGTGAAGATTGATGAGCGTTATTGTGGTATAGGCCTGTTTAATATCAGAAAGATTGTTGAAAAATATAATGGTGAATTTTCAGTCAGCCATTCTGATAATGTTTTTAGTGTTTCGGTTATGTTGTCATTACTCTGGGGGAAAAAATAAGGACTGCCGTTTTAACGGCAGTCCTTATTTTTTTTATAAAGATGCAGGCTTTTAACTAGCAGCCCCAAAGCAGTCCATCCTGTCAGCACCAGGTATTCAGTTTTACTCAGCGAAGCAGAGGTGCCGGGCAGCAGCATGGCAGCAATAATGAGAAAACTGACGCAGCATGCAGCACTGATACCCGCTTTGCCGCCAGGGACTTTGTAGGGGCGGTATAGATTTGCTTCGCTGCTGCGCATTTTATAACAGGCCAGACTGACCATCATACAGGAGAACATGAAGGTCAGGGCAGCAACATTTGTCAGAGGCAGCAGCATATTGCTTCCCAGGAAAGGGGCGAGAACGATACTTGTGCTGAGCAGAATATGTGTAGATTTGGCAATAGCCTGAGAGTGGTCGGAGGGGCTGAAGGCTGCAGGCAGTTGTTTTTTTCGGGCCATAGCCAGTAAAATCCTGGAGGATGAGGCATAAAAGGAGTTCATAGGACCCAACGCTCCCAAAACAGTTATGCAGAGCATGAGAAAGTATAAATTAAAATTGATGTGCTTAAGACAGGCAAGAGCGGCCAAAGGCTGTTTGACAAAACTTGTCCAGGGGATAAGACTGCTGAAAGCTGCTATACAGATAATGTAAAAGGTAGCTGCAGATAAAAGTGCAAGGCTGATAATTCTGCCGAATTTGTGCCAGTCTAAGCCCTGAGCAGCTTCTTCTGCCTGCTGCGGGATAGTGTCAAACCCGGTATAGAAAAAAGGCGTTACTGTAAGCAGGGCAAAAATACCGGTCCAGAGAGAGGTGGCCTGAGTATGTGCTGTCGACTCATTGACCGGAAGAAAAAGCGGCTGCCAGTTTGCAAGACTGCCTTTGTCAAAAGCACTGATAATGGCCAGCAGTAATCCTGCGAGCAGCGCTTTAGTCAGGAAAGACTGGGCTTTAGCTGCTGCTTTTGGGCCGTGCAGATTTTGTCTGATGATAAATCCTGAAAGGCAAAGCGCTATCAGTACTGGGAAAAGGTATACATCGGCACCTAAAATGCTGTAGAGCCTGATTGAACGCAGCCATGGAAACATATCTCCGAACAGGGTGCCAAAAAGGGTGGAGACAGCAATCGTTTCCCATGGACACATGATAATATTACTTAGCAGCAGCAGCCAGCCTGTAATAAAAGATACTGTTTTACCGTAGGTGCGGTCAACATATTCTATTACCCCGCCGTCAATAGGCAGAGCGCTTGTAAGCTCTCCGAATACAGCTTCGATAGGCAGTAAAAGCAGCGCCCCCAGTAAAAATGCCAGCATGGCCGGAATGGGTCCTCCGCTGATGATGATCCATTCGCCGACTAAAAAAATCCAGCCGGTACCGATGATCGCACCGAACCCGATTGTAAAAAAATTCCAGAGCGTCAATGTCTTTGATATATTCTTTTGTTTGACAGAGTCAACGGACATAAAAAAGTCCCCTTACATAAATTTTCAGGAATAAAAATGATAATAATTTTAGTTTATACTTTTAAAGTATATAGTGCGGCTAACACTGCTTGTTTAATCGTTTACAATAATGCCTGATAAAAGCTTTCTAAAATTACAAATTCTGCCAGAAGTTATAATGTGAAAATGTCGTAAATTGTCTGAAAATTAATTTACAAATGTTCTGACAAATGTTAAAATTACGGTAAATACATTTGTGAGGTGATCGGAAATGCTGACTTTGCCTTTACTTAGAAAAATGCTGAATCGTGCTGGTACAGAGCTGAAAGCTAACAGTAAATATTTATGTGAGCTTGACAGTGTGGCTGGCGACGGTGATCACGGAATCACTATTGGCAGAATGGCTGATGTGATGAAAGAAAAAACAGAAGATACTACTATTGATACGATGAGGGTCTTGCTGGATGAGCTGGGCGACGCTTTTATGGGTATCAACGGCGGCAGCGCCGGACCGCTTTGGGGTACGGTGTTTACAGGGATGGCCGAAGGAATCGACGATCAGGCTGAACTGACTGATTTGGAGCTGCGGAAAATGTTTACGCAGGCCAAAGAAGATTTTATGGATATTTCCAAAGCAAAGCCCGGTGATAAGACTATGGTCGATGCGCTGTATCCGGCTATCGATGCCATTATTGAAACACAAGGAAGCTTAAAAGAAATCATGACAGCTGCGGCTGGTGCGGAACAGACCAGTACCATGGTTGCCAGATTCGGCCGCGCTAAAAATATGGGTGAGCGCAGTATCGGTACTAAAGATCCCGGTGCTGTATCCATAGCTATTTTATTCAACGGTATGGCGCAGGCCTTATAAAAGGCTTAATTTTCCGCAGGTGCGGAAACAAATAAAATTTTGGAGGTTGAAAAGCATGAAAAAATTTATTAACGATCCCGAAAATCTGACCAGTGAATTACTGGAAGGTCTGGCTCTTGCCAATAAGGATATCATCCATCTGGAAGATGGCAACCTGGTTGTAAATAATAAATTGAAAGATGCTGACCGCGTTACGATCGTCACTTTGGGTGGTACCGGCCATGAGCCTGCTATCAGCGGTTTTGTCGGCGAAGGTATGGTAGATATTTCCGTGGCTGGTAATGTTTTCGCCGCTCCTGGCCCGCAGGCCTGTATAGAAGCAATCAAAATGGCAGATAAAGGCCACGGTGTTTTGTTTGTTGTTTTGAATCATGCCGGCGATATGCTGACCGGTAATCTGACAATGAAACAGGTTAAAAAACTGGGATTGAACGTAATAAAAGTTGTTACGCAGGAAGATATAGCCAATGCTCCGCGCAGTAATGCTGACGATCGCCGCGGGTTAGTCGGTTGTGTGCCGTTGTATAAAATTGCCGGCGCAGCAGCTGCTGCAGGCAAGTCTTTGGAAGAGGTGGCCGCTGTTGCACAGAAATTTGCTGACAATATGGCTACGATAGCTGTTGCAGCTAAAGGCGCTACTCATCCGGCTACGGATATGGTCATTGCTCAGATCGAAGAAGGTAAAATGGAAATCGGCATGGGGCAGCATGGTGAAGGCGGCGGTGGCTTGACTGAAATGAAAACTGCTGATGAAACTGCAGCTATTATGATAGATGCCCTTCTGAGAGATTTGGATATCAAAAAAGGTGAAAAACTTTTGGTTATCGTTAACGGCGTTGGCGCTACTACGCTGATGGAACAACTGATCGTTTTCCGTAAATGCTGTCATTATCTGGCAGAAAAGGGTATTGAAGTTGTTGCCAATATTGTTGGTGAAGTGCTGACAGTACAGGAAATGGCCGGATTCCAGCTCTTTATTGCCCGTATGGATGATGAACTGCTCAAATATTGGAATGCACCCTGCCGCACCCCGTATTATAAAAACTAAAGTAATATTTTTAAGGAGATAAAAATGGCAGATAAAGACGGTAATATTATTGCTAAAGATTATGGTATCGGCATCAAGCCGCCCGCCCAGCACTTTCATGTAAAAGGTCATGAGAATGCCGGCTGGGGTATGAAGGCACGTCTGTCACAGATTTTTGCGGCTGACGGGCGCACAATCATGCTGGCGTTCGATCATGGTTATATCATGGGCAGTACAGCTGGTCTGGAAAGACTGGATCTGGTCATTCCGCCGCTGATGGATCATGCTGATTGTCTGATGGCGACTCGTGGCGCGCTGAGAACCTGTATTCCAGCCGATAACCGCAAGGCGATTGCTTTGCGCTGCAGTGCAGACAGCTCTGTTTTGAAAGACGATATGAGTATGGGTGTCATTGGTACCGATATTGAGGAAGCTCTGCGCATGAACGCTTCCTGTATGGCCGTACAGTGCTTTATCGGTTCTGCTTCTGAAATTGCTTCCCTGCACAATCTTTCTTACTATATCAATAAAGGTGAACGTTATGGTATTCCCGTATTGGGTGTCGTCGCCGTTGGTAAAGAGATGGAACGTACCACGCGTTATTTTGCTTTAGCGACAAGGCTTTTGGCTGAACAGGGAGCACATATCATCAAGACCTATTACTGTGAAAATTTTGAGCAGATCACTGCTGCCTGTCCGGTCCCAATCGTCATTGCCGGTGGTAAAAAGGTTCCGGAACCGGAAGCTTTGGATATGGCTTACCGTGCTGTTAATGAAGGCGCAGCCGGTGTTGATATGGGGCGCAATGTTTTGCAGGCAGAATGTCCGAGTGCTATGCTGCAGGCGATTCGTATGGTTGTGCACGAAAATGTCAAACCTGAAGCTGCGTATAAGGCTTATCAAACATTGATGAAGGACGTGAAATGATGAAACAGTTTATGCACGTGGGAGTACCCACTGATAAAATCATGGAAGGCGCTGTTTATGCCGAAGCTATCAAGACATATATCGTAGCTCCTGAAACTAATGAATTCAATATTGAATACCTGCGTTTTGAGAAAGATACACCTTTGCCGAAAGAACTGCAGACTATGGTCCATGTTGCTTATAAGGTAGACGACCTGGATGAACAGGTAAAAGCAAATACTGTTGTTGTTGAGCCCTGGTTTGCCGATGAAAATACCCGCCTTGCTTTTATTATGAAGGACGGTATTTTAATGGAATTGATGGAAGTGAAATAAATTGCTGAGCGGCAAAGAACGAACTGATCTTGTCAACGTGGCCCGGCTCTATTATGAACAGGGGCTGACGCAGGATCAGGTCGCTAAGCGAATCGGAGTTTCCAGGCCGTTAGTGAGTAAGATGTTGACGCGTGCGCGCGAAGCAGGGATCGTACATATCGAGATCCGCAGTTCGACAGAAGGCGATGCTGCTTTGTTAGAGGCACTGCAAACAAGGTATGCCCTGCATGGAGGTATGGTTCTGCCGGTACAGGACTCAATGGAAGAAAATCTTAAAGCGGCTGCGGATTATCTGTCCGGTGAGCTTTTGTATGAACGTAATTTAGGATTGGGATGGGGGTATCTGTTGGGCGAAAGCATCAGTCTGCTGACGCAGCAATGTAACCGTCGGCA
>ENA-OROO01001656-OROO01001656.1-human-gut-metagenome-genome-assembly--contig:-NODE-1656-length-11173-cov-3.599298_pt1 | contig 11173 bp, 11 predicted proteins | sample MGYA00242130_ERZ509052 | MGnify/ENA primary metagenome ERZ509052 (study PRJEB26280, sample SAMEA2338730) | human gut metagenome | biome: human gut; feature: human-associated habitat; material: faeces... | reverse complement strand
CTATATGACACAGCTCAACGAGTTTGTCAGAAATTTTTCAGAGATGTTCAATCAGATAGAGAGCAAAGGACAGAATCTGAATGGGGATACACCACCTACATTTTTTGAAGCAATCACAAACACAGCCAAGGTATATGATTTCTCGGAATCAGAGGCTTACAGCAAGCTGCCTGATGGACAGACTGCCACAATAAACAGCAGCTCCAACACGTATTACAGGATGACAGCGGCCAATTTCTCCGTAAACAAGGATGTGATGAACGATGTATCGCTTTTTGCGACTTCCACAGACTATGTCAAGACAGATTCATGTGATATAGTTGATGAGTTAAAGAAGCTGCAGTCGGAGAAAACAGTATACAGAGGCGATAAAGCGGAATCATTCCTTGAGACAATCATCTCCAATGTGTCAGTGGATACGGAAAAGGCAGAGACCTACAACAAGCTCTATAGCAATCTGGAGCAGACTATTGCAAACCAAAGAACATCGGTATCAGGTGTGGATGAGGATGAGGAGGCATTAAACCTCGTGAAGTTCCAGTATTCATACAATATGGCATCTAAAATCATATCGGTTATGAACCAGATGCTTGATAAGCTCATAAACGATACGGGCGTGGCATAGAAGCGGGAGGCATAATATGAGAATCACAAACAATATGATAATGGGAAATACCAAGACAAATATCAATTCAACAAAGGTTTTGGTGGACAAATACAATACCCAGATGACTACTCAAAAGAAGATATCCAAGGCATCAGAGGATCCGGTTATCGCAATCAGATCGCTTCGCTTGTCGACCAGCCTGTCGCATCTTGACCAGTACAAGGACAACAATATCCCGGATGCTTCTTCGTGGATGGATGTCACACAGACAGCCCTTAGCAACATGAAATCACTCCTCACAGATATCCGTACACAGTGTGTAAACGGCTCTACAGATACGCTCACAGCTGATGTCAGAAACACTATATTACAGCAGCTTACAGCGCTGTCAGAGCAGGTGTATACAGAGGGCAATGCAGACTACGCAGGAAGAACGGTATTTACGGGCTACCGCACATCATCAAAGCTCACATTCCAGAAGGACACAAAGAGCACATATCAGATAACACAGGAGTTTTCTGCCGCTGATTTGTCAGAGAAGCGGTATTATACAAATGGCGTGACTGTTCCAAATAGTATAAATGCGGCAACACCTGACTGTACCACAGATGTCACAGAGCACAGCTTCCAGAGAATCCGTCTGGGCTACGGTAATACGACAGACGATGTGAAGCTTTCTATCGATGGAAAAGAGCTGACACAGGGCACAGATTATACTGTATACAAGAGTGTGTCTGATTTTGACCCATCAAAGCTCTCTGCTGATGATACGGCATATATACAGGAAACCGGTGAATTTGTTTTTGGTAAAAATGTAGCTGCTTCAATTAAGAATAATGACAAGAAGCTGTCTGTCACATATGTAAAGACAGGCTTTGACAGCAGTGATGCTAGACCTGAGTATTATTACAACTGCAAGGATATTACAAATGCTGTGACACTCGATGCAGGTGGCAATGTACCTCATGATGCAGCAGGAGATATCATATACTCAGATCCATCAAAGGTAGTGGATTTTAAGTTTTCAAGTCAGGAAATCAAATACACAGTGGCAAACAGCACCGATATCACTGTCAATACACAGGCGAAGGACGTCATGGATACAGGCATCAAGCGCGATGTGGATGAGTTGATTGATGTAGTGCAGAATGCTGTCAATGCTCACGACAAGGTCTCACAGATAAAGAAGATGATGCAGCAACAGCAGTACTCTGACAAGGATTCACAGGCAAAGCTTAAGACATATTTAGAGGCTGCAGAGCAGGAGGCTGACTATGCCGACAACAATTTGCAAAAGACCTACAGCCAGTACATCACACGCTTTGATGATCATTTGAATAAGGTAAATCTGGCACTCACCAATTCGGGAAGCACAAAGAGCCGCCTCACTCTCATCAAGAACAGAGTTGAGGAGCAGCAGACGACCATAGAGGAGCTTAAATCGACCAATGAGGATAGGGATATTTCTGATATAATCATTGATTTTTACGCTATGTACAATGCATATCAGTCCAGTCTGACAGCGGCATCAAAGGCAAACTCACAGACATTGCTTGATTATCTGTAAGGATTTTAAAAACGGTACACAGCTACCGGATTATATAACGCTCGCGGAGCGGGCGAAAAGGAGGAAGCCATGAGGGCAAAAACGAGAATATTTGGGGAAATTGACATCCCACAGGACAAAATCATCACAATGGAGAAAGGGATGATAGGCTTTTCGGAGCTGAAAAACTACACTCTGATATACAATTCGGAGAAGGAGAATGATAAGAAGTCTATCATGTGGCTTCAATCGATGGATGATGGAGACATTGCATTTCCTGTCATGACACCGGATATCATCATGCCGGACTACAAGCCAACGGTCAACGAGGAGCTTCTTGCACCTCTTGGAGATCTGAATGAGGAGAATATGTATGTGATCGTCACTGTAAATGTGCCTAGCGACATCACAAAGATTGCCTGCAATTTAAAGGCTCCTATTGTGGTCAATACCGACAGCAACAAAGCAGCACAGCTTATAGTTGAGGATGACTACAAGGTGCACTTCCCGATTTATGACATCATAAAAGGGAAAAAAGAAAGGGCGGGTGAATAGTATGCTGGCTCTTACAAGAAAAAAGGGTGAATCCCTTATGATAAACAACGATATTGAGATTACTGTTCTGGAAATCAGGGGGGATCAGATTAAGTTAGGTGTCAGTGCACCTAAGGAGGTTCCGATTTACCGCAAGGAAGTGTATACACAAATCCAGCAGGAAAACAAGAAATCTGCGGGAGTGGAAAGTGCACAGGCGCTTAACGAGTTGTTTAATTAAATACAAATGCCTATTCATTTGCAAAGACAATATACAAAGACAATAAAATCTGCCCCGGTATTTGTACCGGGGCATTTTAAATCTAGAGTTTTTTCTTTAGCAGCCCTGAATCAATTTCACCGGCAGCTATAGTGTTTTCAATCCATAGCTTGAGAGAGTCTATGGTCAGAGACATGTCATCCAGATAATCCTTTATACGTAAAAAATCAGGCATTTCATCTTTTGAAACCATTCCGTCAGCTGCTATGTCGATCATGCGGTCCTTCTCCTTTGATAGGGTGTTCAGGGTCGAGAGCATCTCAAGTGTTATCAGGGATAAATCCTTTGATGTAACCTCGGGAACATATTCTCGGCCGATAGGACACTCATGCGAGCAATAGTAATTGCACAGGGAAGGATTTTTGTAGCATTCTGCCATTGCAAGAATCTCATCAGGATGAGGATTGGATTTCTCACTCTCAATTTTTTCAATGCGGTCAGAGGAGATAAATTCAAGTCTTTCGGCTGCTGCATCGCGCGTGAGTCCGTTGTTTTCACGGCTGATCTGATATATATTTTTATTTTCTTTCGTAGATTTACGTCCCATTTTAATTCCCTTTCAGATTGTGTAGCATAGTTATCTATAATTTTATATTATACATATAATTGACATATAAGTGAAACAAAATATAGGAATTTTGCGAAATAACATGGATTATCCCGCACTAAAAGAGCCTTTCATGACAAAATCTTTAGAAAATGAAATTAATTATATTAAAAATTGTACAAACCGTGTTATACTTTATACGTTACACTAAATTCAGTAGGAGAAAAAGATGTTATCAGTAATAGAAAAAGTCAATGACGTGGTCAACAATTTTATCTGGGGCGTGCCTGCGATGATATGTATCATAGGTGTCGGGCTGCTTTTGAGCTTCAGAACGGGATTTATTCAGATTAGAAAGTTTCCGTATGCGATGAAGGTTACACTTGGCAGGATGCTCAAAAAACGTGAGGCATCTGACGGAGCGCTCACACCGTTTCAGGCAGTGTGTACGGCACTTGCGGCGACGGTCGGTACGGGAAATGTGGCAGGAGTTGCGGGAGCCATCGCGATAGGTGGACCGGGAGCGGTGTTCTGGATGTGGATTTCAGCACTTCTGGGCATGTGCACCAAGTTCTCGGAGGTCACACTTGCTGTACATTTTCACGAGAGAAATGCAAACGGCGACCTGGTAGGCGGCCCTATGTACTATATTAAAAACGGTCTTAAAAAGCACTGGCACTGGCTGGCATATCTGTTCTCAGCGTTTGGCGTGCTCACCGTGTTCGGTACAGGAAACGCTACACAGGTAAACACCATAACCACAGCGATTGATTCAGCTTTATATAATTACGATATAATTTCAAAAGAGTCGGCATCAACGTTCAATCTCATAATAGGAATAGTGCTTGCCGCTCTCATTGCGCTTATTCTGCTTGGAGGAATCAAGCGTATAGGCCAGGTTACTGAAAAGCTTGTGCCATTTATGGCAGTGATGTATATTCTGCTGGCACTTGGAGTAGTAATCATCAACTTGAAAGCTATACCGGGCGTATTCGGGGCAATAATAGAGGGCGCGTTCAATCCGTCAGCAGTGACAGGCGGAGCAGTAGGAAGCTTTTTTATGAGCATGAAAAAGGGAGTTTCCAGAGGAATTTTTTCAAACGAAGCAGGTCTTGGAACAGGCTCTATCGCACATGCCTGTGCAGACACCAAAAAGCCTGTAAAGCAGGGTTTCTTTGGCATATTTGAGGTGTTTGTGGACACTATCGTGATATGTACACTCACAGCGCTTGTCATACTCTGCAGCGGAGTTTCTGTGGGCTATGGAGAAGCAGCCGGCGCAGAGCTTACCATCAGTGGATTTACATCCACCTACGGCGGCTGGGTATCAATCTTTACAGCGGTTGCCATGTGCTGTTTTGCATTTTCAACCATCATAGGCTGGGGACTTTACGGAACCAGATGCATAGAGTTCCTATTCGGAACTAAGGCAAATAAGCCGTTCATGGTAGTATATTCGCTCGTTGCGATAGTCGGTGCGACAATGAACCTCGGACTGATGTGGAGCATAGCGGAGACCTTCAATGGCCTTATGGTCATACCAAACCTTATCGCGGTATTTTTGCTTTCGGGTGTAGTTGTAAAGCTGGTGAAGGAATATTTAGCCGGAGAGGGAGCAGCATCTACCTTGAAGAATAGCCGGGAAGAGGCAAAAAGAACATTTTTATAGAATTTGAGGGTATAAGTCATTATGGAAAATAAAACTGATTCATCTTTTGAAAGAAGTATACTATTCAGAGTAGTTGCAATTATAGTGTGTATAATTATTGCATGTATTTCATTTTTTGGACTTGCAAAAAGCTATTCATCGCCTGAGTCAAAAATAAACAAAGAAACTATAAAGTATCTGGATGAAAAGAAAACAACTGCGTTGGAACTGAGCGCAAGTGCTACAGCAGTTTCAACACTTATTACATTAGCACCGGGAGACGACGGAACTCCTGTTGCAAATAAATTAATGGATCTGGCAGGATATTTTTTGATTGTTGTATCAGCAATATATCTTGAAAAATATCTGCTGACTATTTTGGGCGCGCTGACTTTCAAATGGCTTATTCCGTTATCAATGCTCGCGTTGGCAGTATATTTTGGAAGCAAAAAGGAGCTCTTTTGGAAAATAGGTGTAAAAATATTCATTTTTGGTCTGGCAATATATGCGGTTATTCCGGTAAGCGTGCATGTCTCAAAAATGATTTACAGTACATATCAGGAGTCAATTGATGCGACAATCGATGAGGCAAATGATTTAGCGGATGAATCAGAAGCATCAAAGGATGATGATAAGGATAGCAAGAAGAGTAAGGAATCTGAAAGCAGCTTTATAGATAAGGCAAAGGATGCAGTAAACAGTGTGAAAAATACATTGTCAGTTACCGCAGATAGTGTAAAGAACATGGTCAACAAGTTCATTGATGGACTGGCAGTGCTTATAGTTACAACGTGTCTTATTCCTGTACTTGTGATAGTATTTTTTATCTGGCTGGTGAAGCTTGTATTGGGAAGTGCAATATCATCGCCGGGAGCTGTAGCGATGAGGAGAGGAAAGGATAAATAGGAACAGTAATTGCCCCGACCTATGTGTGTTGGGGCATGATTTTTATATGACAGGGGAAAGTAGATGTATCTTGTATCTGTATATTTTGACAAGACGGCAGAGCATATTTTACAACGATATATAAATAAAATAGCTGAGAAAACAGGTAATTCATTCATGGTGGATAACAATGTACCGCCACACATGACGATATCGGCAATAGAAGCTCGAAGTGAAAATGCTTTATTGGGAGCAATGGATAATCTGCGAAATTCACTGTTTAATGGGACGATTAGCATTGTGTCAGTTGGACAATTGCTGCCATATGTATTTTATGCCACGCCGGTGCTTAACGGATATTTACAGGATTTATCGGAAAAAGTATTTGATGAGGTGAAAAGCATTCCGGAATCTACAGTGAGCAGATATTACAAGCCAATGAGCTGGCTGCCGCATATCACACTTGGAAAGACACTGACAAAGGAACAGATGCAGATGGCATTTTCAGTAATGCAGGAAAGCTTTGTGCCTTTTGAAGCGGCAATTACGGAGATTGGACTTGCCAGAGTTAATCCTCATAGCGATGTGGTGCGATGGGAATTAAAACAGCAGCAATAAAGCCACAGATAAACCGGTTTTTTGAAAGGATAACAAACATGATAATAGATAGAGAACGAGTAAAAAATACATTCGCAGAGTACACATCAGGATACAATGCCACAGACCCAAAGATTAAGCTCAAAATAGACCATACCTATAGGGTAGCGGAGCTTTGCGAGCTGATAGCAAGGGATTTAAAGCTTGATGAATATGAGACAGACGTGGCATGGCTCACAGGGATGCTGCATGATGTTGGAAGATTTGAACAGATTAAGCGTTATAACACATTTAACGATGCACAGTCTGTCGATCATGCCAATTTTGGAGCAGACCTGTTGTTTAAGGAAGGACTTATCGACACATATGTGGATGGATTTCATGATGATAAATACGGCATAATTGTTGAAAATGCGATAAGAAATCACAGTGCTTTCAGAATAGATGAGAGGCTTGACGAGTATACGGTTATGTTTTGCAATATACTAAGGGATGCTGATAAGGTGGATATTTTCAGGGTAAATGTAGATACTCCGGCAGAGGATATATATAATGTGACGACGGAGGAGCTGAGAAATTCGCAGGTAAGTCCTGAGGTTATGGCAGCCTTTGATGAGAGACATGCGGTACTTCGTTCCTGTAAAAAGACCGTGGTAGACCATGTGGCAGGGCACATTGCACTGACATTTGAGCTGGTTTATCCTATCAGTCTTCAGATAGCAAATGAGCGTGGATATCTTGACAAAATGATGGCATTTGAGTCGGATAATGAGGTTACAGGAAAGCAGTTTGAAGAGATAAGAGCGAAGCTAAACGAATATGTGGCGTCAGTCAGACTATTATAGTGACTAATGCAGGGGAGATGAAAAATATAGGGGAAAGGGATATGGCAGGCTGATGGTTGATCATGTTAAGAAGCTTGCCAAAGCGCGTGGCTGCAAGGCAATCATATTGGATTCAGGTATGCCTCGAAAAGCTGCACATACATTTTATGAGAAGTATGGATTTGAGAAAAGCTGTTATGGGTTTGAGTCGTTTTTGGAATAGCAGGTAGCTGAAATATAAAAATATAATGACAAGCTTACTTCTGTGTGCTACAATCAACTCAAAGCATTATATTTCTGTAAATACGACACCACAGCATATTTTTCCGGTGCGTATCACTTTGAAGAGGGCAGACCACTTCGCATCATTCTACAAAGGACATGGAAGTTTTCAATGCTTTATTTACCAATCAACAGCAGGAAAATTGAAATGCCGTATGTAGACAGAATGCAGAAAATGTAGTCAAAAGGCGGATGAACTGTATACCGTGCGTAAATATTAAAGAAGAACAGCACAGGTATACCTTGTAAACTGTACCACTATACCCTCATTGGCACCAAATTTTCCTGCTCACACAAGAGAACAGGAGGAGAAGGATTGAGCGCAAAAGACTCAATGGCAAAGGAATACTTTGCTGACAATGCCAGGTTTGCTGATCTGTGCAACAATATACTGTATGGAGGAAGAGAGGTCATCCTGCCGGAAAACCTTAAGGAAAGGGACACCACGGAGGTTCTGACCGCACTGGGACTTGACAAAAAGACCATAGCGATGCAGAAGCTGAGGGATATCTTTAAAAATGCCAGCATCAAATATACCGGCAAATCATATGTGGTACTGATAGGAGTAGAAAATCAGTCCGATATACACTATGCCATTCCGGTAAAAAACATGTTTTATGATGTCATGGCATATGGAAATCAGGTAAAGGAAACAGCAAAAAAGCACCGAAAAGAAAAGGATACAGCAACTTCTGATGAATTTCTCTCGGGATTTACGAAAGAGGATAAGTTGATTCCAGTAATTACGATTACAGTGTATCTCGGAACAAAGGAATGGGATGGTCCAAGGAAGCTGTCGGATATGTTTGGTGATGTGGATGAAGAACTTCTGCCATTCATACCGGATTACAGGATTAATCTGCTGGCACCGAGGGAGATAACAGACTTTACAGGATTCAGGACATCCATCAGGCAGCTTTTCGAGGTACTGCAGAATGCGTATGATAAGGAAAAGATGCAGGAAGTGCTGCAGAATGATGAAAAATTTAGCAAGGTGGACAGAGAGACGGTTGAGGCAATCAACCTGTTTGCAGGAACGGATATAGACATAGATGAGAAAGAAGAGGTGATTGATATGTGTAAGGCATGGGAAGAACAGAAAAATGAAGGCAGAGAAGAAGGTCGAGAAGAAGGCAGAATTCGTCAGGCAAAAATAACAGCTTTGAAACTTCAGAAAAAAGGTCACTCAATAGAAGATATAGCTGAATGTGTGGATTTTGATGAGGAAACTGTAAAAAAATGGCTTGTGAGCTAATATTGTAGTGAAATGTAAATTAGAGGAAGCAATCTTTGGGCGAGAACTCGGAGGTTGCTTCCTCTTTTGTTGAGATAATTGCAGGCATTGGCAGTAGGACGAGGCTTCATCCCATGAGCCATGGCTTGTGCACACTCTCTCACGTGAGCTACGCTACGCAGCCAAGATACTGTAGGAATTATGCCTTAAAGATTTACGATGCCCGACGAAACCGTCGAAACGCGCCGTCCGTGGCGCGGTTCTCCTTGAGCTCCCATCCGTGGGAGCTCATTTCTGTGTATCGTTTGCATAATTCGACAGTATCTAAGCAGCTCCGCTATTCGCTCACGTAAGAGAGTGTGCCACAGCCGGTCTCACGTGATAAAGCCCCTTGCGCTGTGACAGAATGAAAATATAAGTATGAAAAGCTAACTTGAAAAAGTAAATTCCAGTGCAGAAGTAAATTCCACACTCATTTAAAAGTTCTTGATTTTCTAAGAGTTTTATAAGCTCAAAACGCTTATTTCTGTTATAATAGGAGTAACTTCTTGGAAAAAACTGATTTGATGGTATGACAAACGGACCACTGGAAGGTAGTGTGCGAGACTAAATTCCACCGGTCATGTGAGGAAAATGTGAAAGTTTAATTTCCAGTCCGACAGCAGATTTCTAAGTGGTTGTTAATGGTTGAAGCGAATCAGCTTAGGCGTTAGATTGACCAAATCAGGGTCAATGCGCTTAAGCTGAAATGCGTTTAGGGTTTCTTTTCCGAGTGTCTCTAATGCGGCGTCATAAGGCGTGCTTCCATTAAGACTTTCCCTTGGAGTGGAGTTGATGTGATTCACGATTAGATTCACATCCCATTGTGTCAAAAATTCAAAACTAGTTCCTTTGGGAAGCACCATGCGAAGCATGGTGTGAGCCTGCTCAAGACCTCCTTTTTGTCCGCTACGCATGGGATCACAATAGTAGATGCTGGTACGCTGAATTTCATCCAGTCCTGTTTCAAGAGCGACAGGATCTCCGAATTCTGAACCTCTGTCTGTCAAGATATATTCAAAGACAGATAAGAACTCATAGGTGCCCATACGTTTTTCTAAACGGTCAAAAATAAGCCGGACAGCGCCTTTAGTACAACGATTCAGGAGAAAGGCAAGGAACAGCTTTTCCTTAGTGAAGAAAAAGGTCAGTAACGTCTTGTTGGATTCTCTGGATGAGTGTACCGTATCCATTTCTACAAAAGAGGATAACTGCAGCTCACTAAAATCACTGAATAACCTTTTCTCGAAGACGGTTCTGTTTGTAATCTGTGTTTTATGGCACTTTCGTGGCTTGAAGCCGGGCTTACGTTTTAAATCAATGTTTCTGGCTGTAAACAGACCTTGATCCAGATAGGTGTACAAGGAACGGACTGACATATCCAGTTCTGGATGATTGGTAATGATTTGATATGGAGATTGTCCCTGCTCGATTAAAGGAGAAACAATGCCATCCTTTTTGCGTAATTCATGTTTTGTCATGTTTATACCGGCTCTGGAACCGGAAAGCTTTTCACGGTATTTTCTATCAGCAAAACGTGCATCGTATCTGTATTTCTGGGCGATGGTGCAATGATTTATCTTTTTTGTGCAGCCATTACAGACATAGGGCGCCTTATCCAGTCTTTTGCACTGTTCCTTCACAAAATCCTTGCAAGTTTGATTACAGGTGGGGCAGGAAGTGCATTTTACATCGCAGAGAATGATTTTTCCGCAGACATTGGTTTTCCGGCAATGGAAGCGATGAATACAAAAGTTATGGGCATTATAGAAAGTACCTTTGTGATACCAGTCGGATAGACGGTGAGCCATTACTTCTTTGGAAATGGTTGTTGGATCCTTGCAAAGAAAGCGGGCAATGTTCTTAAAGGTTTCTCCCTTGTTCAGTTCGTTTTCGATATAGATACGGTCTTCAAGGGAAAGGTGCTTCTGGTTTCCTGGAATATATTTACTCATGGATATCCTTCTTTCTACTGCTGTCAGAAAGAAAGATAACCTTACCATTTTTATATGAAAGAGTAAACCTTTACTGTGCGGGAGTAAATTCCACCACCAAATGTGGTGGTGGAATTTAAAATTTCATTTTTGGAATATGTATTTTAAGAACTATTTGTATTTTTCATGATGGTATCATTATGGTATAATAGAGAC
>ENA-OROO01001650-OROO01001650.1-human-gut-metagenome-genome-assembly--contig:-NODE-1650-length-11194-cov-2.801867_pt1 | contig 11194 bp, 10 predicted proteins | sample MGYA00242130_ERZ509052 | MGnify/ENA primary metagenome ERZ509052 (study PRJEB26280, sample SAMEA2338730) | human gut metagenome | biome: human gut; feature: human-associated habitat; material: faeces... | reverse complement strand
GATATTGAGAAGTTAGCAGAGACAGCACACAAACATAATCTGCCACTTGTGATGGATAACACGGTAGCAACGGCATATTTAGTACGCCCGATTGAAAAAGGAGCGGACATTGTAGTCAATTCGACCTCGAAATACATCAATGCCAACAGTGACGCCATCAGTGGTGTGATTACCGACAGCGGTGCCTTTCGCTGGGACAAGGAGAAATATCCGGGCATGGCAGAGTATGCGAAGTTTGGCAAATTTGCTTTTACGGCAAAACGGCGAAACGGTCTGTTCCGTAATACGGGAGCCTGTTTGTCTCCACAGACAGCGTTTTATAATCTCTTAGGTATGGAAACTCTGGGTCTGCGCATGGAGCGGGCCTGCGATAATGCGAAAAAACTGGCTGAATTTTTAAACACGTATCCGGACGTAACAGTAAATTATCCGGGACTTAGTGACAGTTTATGGCATGCACAGGCAGAGAAAGTTCTGCAAAATGGATATGGAGCAATTCTTACAATTCGAGTTGGCTCCAAAGAGCGTGCGTTTGGTTTGATTAACACATTGACAATACCGAAAATAGTGTCGAATATTGGCGATACGAAAACGTTAATCATTCATCCGGAATCAACGCTGAATGCACACAGTACACAAAAAGAAAAAGAAGAAGCGGGCGTTTTTGATGATTTGATTCGCATTAGTGTCGGAATTGAAGATGTGGAGGATTTAATCGAAGATTTTAAGCACGCACTCAAGTAGAAAGAGCAGGAGGATAAGAAAATGGCAGTAGACTACAGTACACTGAAAAAGGGCGGATTTATGCGCCAGAAACAAAAAAATAATTTTTCCCTGCGGCTGGCTGTGGTAGGTGGAAATCTTACAGCAGAGAATTTACAGATTATCGCAAAGGTTGCAGAAAAATACGGAGACGGACACGTACATCTGACTTCCCGTCAGAGTGTGGAAATCCCATTTATCAAACTTGACGATGTAGAAGAAGTTAAGGAAGTGCTGGCAACCGGGGGATGTAAGCCGGGTGTGTGTGGACCGCGTGTCCGTACGATTACAGCCTGTCAGGGATCGGCGGTATGCCCTAGTGGAAATATTGACAGTTATGATATTGCAAAAAAACTGGATGAGCGTTATTTTGCAAGAGAACTTCCGCATAAGTTTAAATTTGGTGTAACCGGATGCCAGAACAACTGCTTAAAGGCAGAAGAAAATGATGTCGGAATCAAGGGTGCATCTATTGTGGAATGGGAGGAAGCAGCCTGCATCAACTGTGGGATCTGTGAGAAGACCTGCCGCGTGGATGCAATCAGTACCGTGGACGGAAAAATCGTTCTCAATGAGGAAAAATGTAACAACTGCGGACGCTGTGTAAAGGCCTGTCCGACCGATGCATGGAAAGCGACACCTGCATTTGAGGTATCTTTCGGTGGACTGTTTGGAAACCGCGTATACAAAGGCGAGAATTATCTTCCGCTTGTGACATCCGAGGAACAGTTATTCCGCATTACCGATGCGGCAATCCAGTTCTTTGATGACAATGCCAATCCGGGAGAGCGTTTCCGCATGACACTCGAGAGAGTGGGACTTGATAAATTTGAAGAGAAGATAAAGGAGGCATACAATGGCTGATTTTACAATTGATGAAACTGTAGATATTACGGATGTGGTCTGCCCGATGACGTTTGTCAAGGCAAAGGTAGCCATGGAAGAGTTAGAGATCGGACAGGTGCTTTCCGTACATATGAATGATGGAGAGCCGGTGCAGAACGTACCGAGAAGTTTCAAGGAAGAGGGACAGCAGGTATTAAAGCTGATCGACAATGAAGATGGAACTTATGACCTTATTGTAAAGAAACTCGAAGAGTAGACAAGAGAGGTTAAGCGCATGGCAGCAAGAGTAAGTAAAGATAATTTTGAAGCGGAGGTTTTGCAGGCTTCTATACCGGTACTGGTGGAGTTTTATTCCGATTCCTGCATTCCGTGCAAACAGATGTCACCGATTCTTGGCGATATCGAAGATGATTATGAGGATCGCTTAAAAGTGGTCAAAGTCAATGCAAATTTTGACGGGGAACTGGCAGAACAGTATTCCGTTATGGTTTCTCCGACCATCCTGTTTTTCAAAGATGGAAAGGAAGCAGAGCGTGTGCGCGGTCTGATTAAGAAACCGGAACTGGAAGAAATTGTGAAAAAATATATTTAGGAGGAGTTACCGATGAAAGTAACAATCGCAGGAAACGTAAAAGACATCAAAGAGGGAACCACGCTGGCACAGCTCGTTGTTGACGAGAAGGTTGAAAATCCGGAATATGTGACCGTTACCGTAAACGATGATTTCGTAGAAAATCACGATCTTGCAAACGTAACATTAAAGGAAAACGATGTAGTTGAATTCTTATACTTCATGGGAGGAGGAAGCTTCTAATGGCATTTACCAATGAACAGATGGAGCGTTACAGCCGTCACATCATCCTGCAGGAGGTTGGTGTGAAGGGACAGAAAAAGCTCCTTAACGGAAAAGTTTTGATTATCGGTGCAGGCGGACTCGGTGCACCGGCAGCAATGTATCTTGCCGCAGCCGGTGTGGGAACCATCGGTATTGTCGATGCAGATGAAGTTGATCTGTCCAACTTACAGCGTCAGATCATTCACGGCACCGCGGATGTAGGAAAAGCAAAGGTAAAATCTGCAAAAGAGACCATGAACGCAATGAACCCGGATGTAACTGTAAATACATACCGTGAGTTCGTTACTTCTGAAAATATTATGGATCTCATTAAAGATTATGATTTCATCATTGATGGAACCGATAACTTCCCGGCAAAATTCTTAATCAACGATGCCTGTGTAATGGCAAAGAAGCCATTTTCCCATGCAGGAATCATCCGTTTCAAGGGTCAGCTCATGACATATGTGCCGGGAGAGGGACCTTGCTATAGATGTGTATTCAAGAATCCGCCACCAAAGGATGCAGTGCCTACATGTAAGCAGGCAGGCGTTATCGGAGCTATGGGCGGAGTAATCGGTTCGCTTCAGGCTATGGAGGCTATCAAGTATTTAATCGGTGTTGGAGAGCTGCTCACAGGATATCTGCTTACATATGATGCACTCACCATGGAGTTCCACAAGATTAAGCTTCCAAAGGATACACACAACTGTGCAGTCTGTGGCGACCATCCGACCATTCTCGAGCCAATCGACTACGAGCAGGAGGTCTGCGAGGAGACAGCGGGCAGATTTGATGCACCTCGTACACAGGAATAAAAAGACAGTAAGGAAAGGAACGATATGAGTATCATAAGAATGAAATATCCGTTTCTGGATGAAATAGCAAAATATGCTAAAGAGTATCTGCCGGAGGAAGCGTGCGGTCTGATAGCAGGCAGTGAGGACGAAAACGGTCGTCTCATCACAAAGGTATATTACCTGACGAATACAGACCATGCCGAGGATCATTTCACAATGGATCCAAAGGAGCAGCTGGCAGCCATAAAGGACATGAGAGCAAACGGCCTTAAGCCGCTTGGCAACTGGCATTCACATCCGTCTAGCCCTTCAAGGCCATCAGATGAGGATATAAAGCTTGCATACGATCCAAATGCGAGCTACATGATAATGTCGCTTATGGCAGAAAATCCTGTAATCAACTCGTTTCATATCGAGGGTGGACAGGTCACGAAAGAGGATTTACGAATATATTCTGATGAATATTACTTCTAAATCATATGTTAATGTTTTGAGTCGCAGCGAAAGCTGCAAAGAAAAGTCAGCTTCATCGAAGATGGCTTTTCTTTTTTAGAGAAAGATGTTATTATAGCATGTATATTTAATAAAACGAAAGAGCGTGCGAAAATGAAATTAAAAACGAAGGAACTTACAACATGTGCACTTTTTGCGGCACTTATAGCAGTTGGAGCATTTATCAAGATTGATATTCCGCTTCCTATGTACACCATGCATTTTACATTACAGTGGTTCTTTGTGCTGATGGCGGGATTTCTGCTCGGGGCAAAGCTGGCATCGCTTAGCGTGATAGTATATTTGTGCATCGGACTGGTGGGAGTGCCTGTATTTGCGGCAGGTGGTGGTCCTACATACATTTTAAGACCGGGCTTTGGGTTCCTCTTAGGCTTTGTGCTTGCAGCATTTTTAATCGGAGCTATCACGGAAAAGCTTAAAAAGGCCAATGCGTTTACACTCATTCTTCCGGCAACGGTCGGACTGGTGGCATATTATACAGTTGGAGCAATATACTTTTACTGCATGAAGAATTTCTATGCGACAACACCTGTCAGCTGGGGCATCGTAATAGTGGATTACTGTCTGATAACTGTTGCACCGGACTTTATATTATGCGTATCGGCAGCAGTGTTTTCTGCTAAGCTTCGTCCTGTTTTTGAAGGAATGCTCAATGGATACAGTGTGAAGAATAAGGCAAAAAATAAAGCATAAAGCGTATAATAAAGTATAAAATAAGGCATGAAATAATATATGAAATAAAGTATGGATATGGTATTACAGGGAGATAAAAATGGCGTATTTTCCGATGTTTGTGGATATGACAGAAAGAGAGTGTCTGATCGTCGGCGGTGGAAAAGTGGCATACCGCAAGGTGATCGTAATGCTGGATTTTGGCGCGAAGGTCACGGTTGTGGCAGAGGATATATGTGATGAGCTGAGAAAGCTTACAATTGATGATATAGCAAGCGAGGATAAAACGGGCTCATATATGGCAAATAAAGAAAACAATCAGACGGACCCGGATGCAGCAGATAGAATTACATTCATAAAAAGAAGGTTTGAACGAAAAGACTGTGACGGCATGGAAATGGTTATCGCTGCTACTGATGACAATGCTTTAAATCATGAGATTGCAGAGTATTGCAAAGCTAATGACATCATGGTAAATGCGGTCGATCAGAAGGCTGATTGCAGCTTTATTTTTCCGTCATACATAAAGGAAAAGAATCTTGTTGCGGCATTTTCGAGCGGAGGAAACAGCCCTGTACTGACTCAGTATCTGAAAGGCAAAGAGCAGGAGATTCTTACTCCGTTTCTTGGCGAGCTGAACGAATACATGGGACAGATCCGCGAAAAAATAATAGCGCAATATGACACGGAAGCCGAGAGAAAGCGTGTGTTTAAAGAAATATTGTGTGCAGCTATTGATAATGGAAGGATTCCGGAAATATAGTTTAAAGTATGGTATTACAGATTTTAAGTTGTTGTTCATTTATAAATTATAAATGGAAAATGGCATGATCCGTAGGAGAGTAAAATGAGGTATTTAATAGGAACGAGAGGCTCAAAGCTTGCTCTTGTTCAGACTGATTACGTGATAGATAAGTTAAAAAGAGCATATCCGGATGATGATTTTAAGGCTGTTATCATAAAGACAACAGGCGATTTAGAGCAGAAAAAGTCGCTCGATAAGATTGGCTCAAAGGGTATCTTCGTAAAGGAGATAGAGGACGAGCTTTTATCGGGAAAGATTCATATGGCAGTCCATTCCATGAAGGATATGCCTGATGAACCGGCAGCAGGGCTTACATTTGCAAAGGCATGGAAGCGTGAAGATCCAAGGGATGTTTTGGTGCTAAAAAATGGCGTTTCACTGGATGAGCTTCCTCATGGTGCCGTGATAGGAACCGGAAGCAAGCGCAGAAAGTATCAGCTTTTAAAGCTGCGTCCTGACCTTAAGGTGGTTGGCATACGCGGAAATATCGATACAAGGCTTCGTAAGCTATATGATGGTGAAATTATATATGAAGAGGTTGCCGATAATACTGTAAATAACAATGAGATAGCTAACGAAAAACAGAATAAGTATAACGAATACAGGCTGGATGGAATCGTACTTGCAGCGGCGGGAATAAAGCGTATCGGAAGAGATTCTGAGATCACACAGTACTTTTCAGAGGATGATATGATTCCGGCTCCGGCACAGGGCACATTGGCGCTTGAGCTACGTGCTGACAATGCTAAGCTGATGGCAAAGCTTGATGCTTTGTCAGATGAGAAAACCAATCTGTGCGCAGGCATTGAGAGAGAATTTTTAAAGCGAATCGGTGGAAACTGTCATCTGCCTGTGGCTGCATACTGTGATATTGTAAGTGAAAAAGACCGCGGTAATGACAGCAACAAAAATAACAGGCTAAAGCTTCTTGCGATGTTTGGCTCAGAGGATGGAAAACAGCTTGCAAGGACAGAGCAGGTATGGGATATTACATCAGACAGAAACGATATTGTGGAGCGTGCCGTGCACGATATTCGGTATAAATTAGAAATCGACTAAAAAAATATCAAGTCATAATTTTTAATCATAATAATTCAGTAGAAAAATAATTAGGAAAATCATGAGAGAAAACACAGGAAAAGTAGTATTAGTCGGAGCAGGACCGGGAGATACGGGCCTGCTCACTTTAAAAGGAGAAAAATATATAAAACAGGCGGATTGTCTGGTGTATGACAGACTATCATCACCAGTGTTTCTTTCAATGGCAAAGGCAGGCTGTGAGCTTATTTATGTGGGCAAGGAAAATCACAACCATGTCATGAAGCAGGATGCCATAAACGAGCTTTTGTACGAGAAATCAAAATATCATGAGCTTGTAGTCCGTTTAAAGGGCGGAGATCCGTATGTATTTGGAAGAGGCGGAGAGGAGGCTCTCTACCTGGTAGATAGAAATGTGGAGGTAGAAGTGGTACCGGGTGTCAGTTCATCGGTTGCAGCGCTTGCGGCTGCAGGAATACCTATCACACACAGAGGCATAGCAAAAGGCTTTCAGGTCATCACTGCGCACAGCAGAAAGGATGAGGAGGCAGATATAGACTATTCCCTCCTTACAGATGAGACAATCACCTGCGTATTTTTGATGGGACTTGCGCATGTAAAAAGCATTGCAGCAGGGCTTATGAAAGCAGGACGAAGAGCGGATACTCCGGCAGCTGTCATATCAAACGGCACACTTGCCGCGCAGCGCAAATGTATAGGAACGCTTGCGGATATCGGAGAAAAGATTGAGGAAGCAAAGCTGACATCACCGGCTATAATCGTTGTGGGAGATGTGGTTTCACTGAATGACAGGCTTGATTTCTTTGAAAAAAGACCGCTGTTTGGAAGAAAAATCACAGTACCGTATATCAAAACAAACGAATTGATAGCAAAATTACAGCAGCTTGGAGCAGATGTCACACCGGTTAAGACAGGCATAATAAACCCGATAATAATTCCTGAATTTGCCGATAAGGTAAGATCGGCAGACTGGATAGTTTTTACAAGCAAAAATGGTGTAAGATCATTTTTCTATAATCTGGATCTGGCAGGGGCTGACATCAGGCTGATAGCAAGTGCAAGGTTTGCAGTAGTGGGAAAAGCTACAGAAAAAGAGCTTGCAAAGCATCACATAAATGCAGATATTATTCCGGCAGAACAGACCGGAAAAGGACTTGCAGATGCAATGAAATTATGTATGCCGTATGTCTATGGGGAAAGTGATGAGGATACATTTGATTTAGGGAAAAATAGTACATTGGATTTAAGCAATGGTAATATATCTGATAAAATGTGCAAAGTCTGCATTTTCTCGGCAAAGGAGGCTTCACCTGACCTTGAGGCAGGACTTAAAGAAATATGTGAATTAGAAAAAATTGATGCATATGTAAATGAGCAGGCATATGAGAGTATTCCTGAAAGCATTGGAAACATGGTAAGTGAAGCTGTTTTTACAAGCGCATCAAATGTGGAAAGATTTTTTCATATGCTGCCGGAAAATGCATGCGTGGAAACAGCATACTCGATAGGTGAAAAAACAACAGCAGCATTAGAGCAGCACAATGTCAGAGAGATACTGCAAGCTGATGACAGTAGCTATGAAGCACTGGTAGATACAATATGTTATAAAGCTTAAGAATTTATGGTGACAAAAGTTATATAATCTGAATTTGTCAAAACGCGACAAATGTAATATACTATATCCATCTGAAACATTAACATAATAAAGGAGAAGCACAATGAAAGAATACAGTATAGGTACAAAGTGTGTACAGGCAGGCTATGAAGCCGGAAACGGAGAGCCGAGACAGATTCCGATTATTCAGTCAACTACATTCAAATATAACACAAGCGAGGACATGGGAAAGCTTTTTGACCTTGAGGCAGAGGGCTATTTCTACAGCAGACTGCAGAATCCAACCTGTGACACGGTAGCAAGAAAAATCGCAGCTATGGAGGGTGGCACTGCTGCCATGCTCACATCATCAGGACAGGCAGCCAATTTCTATGCCATGTTCAACATATGTGAGTGCGGAGACCATATCGTGGCATCATCATCTATCTATGGAGGCACCTTCAATCTCATCGCGGTAACTATGGCAAAGATGGGTATTACAGCTACATTCGTATCTCCTGATGCTACAGAGGAGGAGCTGAATGCAGCATTCAGACCGAACACAAAGCTTATGTTTGGTGAGACTATTGCCAATCCTGCGCTTACGGTGCTTGATATAGAGCTTTTTGCAAAGGTGGCACACGAGCACGGAGTACCGCTTATAGTGGACAATACCTTCCCGACACCTGTAAACTGCAGACCAATTGAGTGGGGCGCAGATATTGTCACACACTCTACCACAAAGTACATGGACGGACACGGAGCCACACTCGGCGGAGCAATCGTAGACAGCGGCAAATTCGACTGGATGGCACATGCAGATAAATACCCGGGACTGTGCACACCTGACGACAGCTATCATGGCATCACATATGCAGAGAAATTCGGCAAGGAAGGTGCGTTCATCACTAAATGTACAGCACAGCTTATGCGCGATTTTGGTTCTATGCAGTCACCACAGAATGCATTTATGCTGAATCTTGGCCTTGAGTCACTTCATGTGCGTATGCCAAAGCATGTGGAAAATGGACAGGCAGTGGCTGAATTTTTGGAAAATCATCCAAAGGTTGCCTATGTAAACTACTCAGGGCTTCCTTCAAACAAATACTATGAGAGAGCACAGAAGTATCTTCCAAACGGAGGCTGCGGAGTCGTATCATTTGGCTTAAAGGGCGGCAGAGAGGCAGCGTCTGCATTTATGAAGGCATTAAGGCTTGGTGCAATCGAGACACATGTGGCAGATGCGAGAACCTGCTGCTTAAATCCGGCAACAAGCACGCATCGTCAGATGAATGATGAGCAGCTTAAGGAAGCAGGAGTGCCGGCAGAGCTTATCAGAATAAGCTTAGGTCTTGAGGACAAGGTGGATTTGATTGCAGATATCTCAAACGCACTCGATGCCATAAAATAAAAATACAAAATCTATACATAAATAAATTAAAACAAAACTTTACGGAACAGCATACTAATGATATAGTAGTATTATGGAAAAGTGATTAATTTATAGGTTGGATTATTAGTGGGAAGTATTTATGAATAAAGAAGTTGATTATAAAAAGAGTATAAAATTAGATTTGCAGGCTGCATTTGCATTCTTTGGGAAATATCTTTTCAGATATTTCCCAAAGGAAGGGTATTTGCAGCTTTCTTCTTATGTTGTTTCTACACATGATACAGCAGGCAAGATTACAGATTTAAAAAATAATCATTTTATAGACAATATTGTGGATTCTGAAAAGTTGTTTGAGGCTATGGACCGGATAGCAGACGGTGCCCCAAGTGCCACAGTAGTATTACATGCTAAAGAGGGAACGGATGCATACCGCATTTCGCTTAGTTCATCTGAGTTTGACGAAGAAGGAAAGACGACGGAAGCTGTTGGGATTATAGAAAAGCTTGACCACTATACAAACCGCAGTGAAATGGTCAGTGCGCTCGGCAACAATTTCCACAGCATATATTATGTGGATGTTGATAATGATAAAGTGTACACCTACAGAGTGAAGGATGAAATACGGGGGATGTTTGGAGAGCTTCTTAAGACAATTCCGGGCTATACTCAGTTGATTACCGAGTATGCTTCAAATGTTGTTTTAGAGGAAGATAAGCTCCATATGCTTTCGGAGCTATCGGTTGAAAACCTGCGCAGACAGTTCATGATTAAGGATACGTACCAGCATGATTTCCGTATTGTAAGAGACGAACAGGTGAGATACTGCAGGGCGAAATTTGTTAATGTGTCTGGAGTAGGAGAGCTTCACAAAATGGTAGCCGGTTTTTCTGATATCAGTCCGGAGAAGCAGAGAGAGTATGATCGAATAGCGTATTCAGATCCGGTGACCGGTGAGGACAATTACGATAGCTTCAAGAAAAAGATTCGCGACAGAAGAGAGCCTGGGTATCTTTTGTCAATGGATATACATTCATTTAAGATAGTAAACTCTATCTGTGGGGTGGCCAGAGGTGATGAGGCGCTAAAATGGATATCGGACAATATACTTGGTGTGATTGGAGAAAAGGATCTGGCGGGGCATATAAATGCGGACAGATTTGCCATATATTGCGCCAATGATGATATTTCAGATGTCATAAAAAAGATAGAGACAATTAACTTACAGCTTCAGAAGGTTTCTGATGCACTTAAGATTCCAAAGATTGTACCGTATTTCGGAGTTACAAGGTGGGATCCGGGGAAAAAGGTTGAGGAAGCTTACAGTGAGGCGAACTTTGCAAAGAACCGCATTAAGGATAGAAAGGATGTGCTGTATCAGGTATACAGTCAGGCGGATACTGACAAGATACTCGAGGAAAAGCGCATGGAGGACGATTTCTATAAGGATTTGAAAGCAAAGCGTTTTGAGATATGGTATCAGCCTAAGTATGATCCGAAAACCAATGAGCTTGTCGGTGCAGAGGGACTTGTCAGATGGAGAGATTCGTCCGGCAATATTATACCGCCGGGCAGATTTATACCCTTATTTGAGAGAAACGGATTGATAAAGGTGCTTGATGAGTATGTATTCCGTACTATATGTGAGTATCAGCGGAAGTGGCAGCTGGAGGGGAAAAAAATAGTGCCGGTTTCCATCAATCTGTCAAGAGCAAGTCTGTACTTTGAGTCTGTTGTGAAAAGATATCATGACATTGCAGGCAGAATAGGTGTGAAGACGGAGCTTGTGCCGATAGAAATTACAGAGAGTGCGGCGATAGATAATGACAACATAAAGGGGCTGGCAGACAGGTTCCACAGTAAAGGCTTTCCTCTTCTTGTTGATGATTTCGGTTCAGGCTATTCGTCCCTTGCAACA
>ENA-OROO01001647-OROO01001647.1-human-gut-metagenome-genome-assembly--contig:-NODE-1647-length-11200-cov-2.783042_pt1 | contig 11200 bp, 7 predicted proteins | sample MGYA00242130_ERZ509052 | MGnify/ENA primary metagenome ERZ509052 (study PRJEB26280, sample SAMEA2338730) | human gut metagenome | biome: human gut; feature: human-associated habitat; material: faeces... | reverse complement strand
GACTGCGATTATACGGTCTGTATTCCGATGTCACATGGCGTGGATTCACTCAATGTAGCGGCGGCAAGCGCCGTGGCATTCTGGCAGCTGGGGAATAAATAATTGTACAATTAAGCATTAATGTGGTACACTATATATTGTTTTTATTAGCTTACAATACTTTTCAAAGGAGAAATATATATCATGAAACTCGGCATTGTCGGACTCCCAAACGTGGGAAAAAGTACATTATTCAACTCACTGACCAAAGCAGGTGCACTGTCTGCGAACTATCCGTTTGCGACCATCGATCCAAACGTAGGAATCGTTTCGGTTCCGGATGAGAGAATCGTAAAGCTCGGTGAACTTTATCATACAAAAAAGGTGACACCTGCCACGATCGAATTTGTTGATATTGCAGGACTTGTAAAGGGTGCCAGCAAGGGAGAGGGACTCGGAAACCAGTTCCTTGCCAATATCCGGGAGGTCGATGCGATTGTACATGTAGTGCGCTGTTTCGAGGATACCAATATTATCCACGTCGACGGTTCCATTGATCCGGCGCGTGATATCGAGACCATCAATCTGGAACTGATCTTTTCGGATATTGAGATTCTCGACAGAAGAATTGCAAAGATTGCCAAGCAGGCAAGAATGGACAAGACACTTGCCAAGGAGTTAGAACTTGTTGAGGCAGTCAAGGCACATCTGGAAGATGGAAAGATGGCGAGAACCTTTGAGGTGCCGGATGATGATGACGCACAGATTTGGTTTAAGGGATACAACCTCCTCACGGCAAAGCCTACCATCTATGCTGCAAATGTAGCAGAGGATGATCTGGCCGATGATGGAGCTTCCAATCCGCATGTGGCAAAAGTGCGTGAGATGGCAAAAGAAGAAGGTGCAGAAGTATTTGTGATCTGTGCACAGATCGAGCAGGAACTTTCCGAACTTTCCGATGAAGAGAAAAAGGAATATCTTGATGACCTCGGCGTTTCATCCAGTGGTCTGGATAAGCTGGTAGCGGCAAGTTACAGTCTGCTGGGACTGATCAGTTTCCTGACAGCCGGCGAAGATGAGTGCCGTGCATGGACCATTAAAAAAGGAACCAAGGCACCACAGGCAGCCGGAAAGATCCATACGGATTTTGAACGTGGATTTATCAAGGCAGAGGTTGTCAATTATCAGGATCTGCTGGATAACGGAAGCCTTGCGGCAGCCAGAGAAAAAGGAATCGTTGGCATGGAAGGAAAGGATTATGTGGTTAAAGACGGCGATGTGATTCTTTTCAGATTTAATGTCTAGTCAAGAAATATGTGATAGTTATGTGGGAGCATATGACAGAGCAGCAGTATCAACATGAGGTTATTGTGCCGGACAAAGGCTTTCCGTTTAAACTTTTTTTATTCGAGGGACACAGCGGAAAATATATCAGGGAGAAACACTGGCACCGGTCGATTGAGATTTTTGCAGTGCAGGAAGGAGAACTTGATTTTATTCTTGACACAACGCATTATCATCTGGGAGAAGGCGAGTTCATCATTGTCAACAGCAACGAGGTGCATGCGATCCATGCGAACAGGCCGAATCACACAATTGTGCTGCAGATTCCGCTGAATCAGTTCGCGTCGTACTTTACGGGCGAGCAGTTTATCTGGTTTTCGCACAGTGAACGGACATACGATGAGCAGGTGGCATGTCTGATCTTTCGTATGTATAAGGTGTATCGGATGCAGACAGATGGCTATGATTTTGAAATTTTAAGTATGTTTTATCAACTATTACATATTCTGGTAAAGAAATACAGGAAGCTGGATGTGCAGGATGAATTGCTCAAAAGCAATCAGCAGCTGAACCGGCTCGGTATGATTACATCCTATCTCAAGGATCATTATATGGAAGATATTTCGCTTGGAAAACTGGCGGGAATATTTGGATATTCGCCGTCTTATCTGTCAAAAATGTTTGCACGCTATGCGGGCATCAATTATAAGGATTATCTGCAAAATATCCGGTTAGAACATGCGGTAAAGGATTTGGAAAATACGGATAAGCAGATCGTGGATATTGCATTTGATCATGGATTTGCCAACAGTAAAGCGTTTACCAATCTGTTTCGCAAGCGGTATGGAATGCTGACGAGTGAATACCGAAAGCAGCTTGTTAAGAAAAAGCAGAGGGAATCATATGCCCATCATCGGGCATTGCTGGAAAAAGACAAAAAAGTGACATTGTAAAGACAAAGAAAGGCATGTCTCCATGGCTACCAAACTGTTATACTCAGAAAAAATGAGTATGAGGAGGTAATCATGGAGATTTTTTCTGTTAATGATGAAAAATTCCGTAAATACGGTAAGGTTTGGAATAACATCGAATGCACAAAACTGATAAAGGGGATGGAGCACACACCGCTTCCGGAGGATGTTATTTATGTGCCATCAGTCGAGGAGCTTGAAGCGGTTCCGGAAGCAAAGACATTCAGCGAGCGTGTCTTTGGCGGACTTCCAATCCAGATTGGTTACTGCAACGGAAACAATCACAAGTTAAACGCGGTAGAATATCATAGAAATTCCGAAATCAACATTGCGGTAACGGATATGATCCTTTTATTGGGATGGCTGCCGGATGTAACGGATGAATTTACTTATGATACAGCAAAAATCGAGGCTTTTAAGGTTCCGGCAGGAACGGTCGTTGAAATGTATGAGACGACACTTCATTATGCACCGTGCAACGCAGCAGACGGTGGATTTAAGTGTGTTGTGATCTTGCCGAAGGGTACAAACACACCGATTGATTTTACCCTTGCAGCAGATGGTGAGGACAAACTTATGACCGCGAAAAACAAGTGGCTGATCGCACATGAGGAGGCTGCCATCAAGGGTGCATTTAATGGATTAAGAGGAGAGAATATATCACTTTAACCGTGCTTGCGGATGCGATTGCTTGTCCTTTGACAGAAAAAAAGCTATAATAAAAGAAAGCTTTTGAGGAGAAGGTAGAGTTATATGAAAAAGAAAATCGTGTCAGCGCTGCTTATGGCGGGACTGCTTATTGGACTTGCGGGATACAGTTACAACGCACAATATGTGCAGAAGCAGGAAATCAAACATTTTACTGCTTTTTTCAGCGTTACGGGTAAGATGTTGAATACGCAAAATGATATAAAGGAAATGATTGCGGACGAAATTGGGGCAGATTGCGAGGAAAACTGGCTTGTCGGGCAATCCAAGGAAGAGGCACTCAATTCGTACATTGCTTCGGGAGAATATCCAGATTTTATTCTCGGAGAGAAAGTGCTGCTTGATGCGGATGCACTGATTCCGATTGATGAGTATTGGGATGACTATCCGAATATCAGGAATTATCTTTCGGAGGAACAGTGGGAGCGCTTCCGGCAGGAAGACGGACATATTTACTGGATTCCACAGTTTTGTGTGTCTCAGGGAGAGAATGTTGAAGTGACGCATACGGGCGAGGCATTCTGGATACAGACGCGCGTTTTAAAATGGGCCGGATATCCGAAGATTACAACGGTGGATGAATATTTTGATCTGATCGAAGCTTATGTGCAGGCGAATCCGGTCATGCCGGGCGGAACAAAAAATGTTCCGTTTACCATGTTGTGCGATGACTGGAGATTCTTCTGTCTGGAGAATGTGCCGCAGTTTCTGGATGGATATCCCAATGACGGAAGTTGTATGGTTGATCCCGGGAATGATCAGGTCATTGATTATAATACGACGGAGACTGCCAGACGGTATTTTCAGAAGCTGAACGAAGAGTACCGCAAGGGTATTTTTGATCCGCAGTCGTTTACCAGTACATACGAAGAATATCTGGATAAATTAGGAACCGGTGCTGTTCTCGGAATGGTTGACCAATGGTGGCAGTTCTATTACAATCTGGCAGAGCCTTATGAGACAAATGGACTGAGTGATCTGGGGTGCGATTATGTTCCGCTTCCGATTACAATGGACAAAGGTACGTCAAACCAGTGGCATACAAGCCGGAATGCAGAGATGGATACATCGAGCGGACTTTCGATTACCACATCCTGTGAAGATGTGCAGGGGGCACTTCAGTTTGTAAATGATCTGCTGGATTCCGATATTACGAAGCTTCGATTCTGGGGAGAAAAAGACCTGGACTATTCGGTGGACGAAAACGGTATGTTCTATATGAATAGTGAACAGGGAAAACGTCACGGAGACAGCGTGCTGAATGAATCTCATTTTTGTCCCTATTCGTATTTTCCACGAGTAGAAGGTCTGCTTGACGACGGAATCAATGCATTTTCGATGGAGTATCAGCCGGTGGAGTTTATGAAAAGCCTAAAGCCCGACATACGGGAGTGTTTTGAAGCGTATGGTGTACAAAATTATGTCGAGCTGCTGGGAACAAATGAAGCGCCCGGCGCATGGTATCCGATGTATTCGTATACACAGTCTTTGTCATCAAAATCCAAAGGCGGCATGATTCGTGATGAAATAGACGCGGTCAAGAGAAGCTGGTTACCGCAGGTGATCATGAGCGATGACTTTGCATCGACATGGGATGCATATATGGCTGCATATCAGGAATGCAATCCACAGGACTATTTCGATATCCTGCAGAGGCATGTGGATCAGATTCTTCAATAATACGACAATTATGTGATATAAGTGATAGAAATAAAATCCTCATTCATAGTGCGATATTTTTGATCGTACACGGATGGGGATTTTTATTTATGCTGAGCAATGAAAGGACAGGCAGATGGGGAGAAGTAAATGGAAGTGTTGAAATTGTATATTCATGTGAATGGCTGCGAGAAGGTGGAATCTGAATGCGCTACCGTACAGATGATTTCGTTTGACGGAAGGTGCGATGGAGATTATTTCAGAGGAGAGATCCTTCCGGGCGGTGTGGATACGCAGATTTATTATAAGGATCAGCCATCAAAATTATCGGCTCGTTATCTAGTGCAGGGAATAGATCATACGGGGCGCGGATGTCGGATATTTATCGAAAATAACGGAATCATGTATGACGGTGAAACGATTACCAGACCGGTCATCTATACGGACAGTATTGCACTGAAATGGATGGAAACGGCATCTATGTATGGAACCCTTACGGTTGTGGAAGGACAGCCGGTAATCACGATTTATACGGATAAGAATAAAAATAGTGGAAAAGGGGGAAAAGGGAGCGCAACATGAAATTTATCATAGAACAGAGTGCGTATTCCGGGGTTTTGAAGATCGCAGGAAAAGTTGCACATGACATGGAACTTGTGACCGGCACGCTGCCGGAAATCCGTGTTGTCGAAACGATCGATCTTGAAGAGGTAAGAAGCAGTGCAGCCCGTGAACTGACGATCATTGTCGCAACGATGGAGCATAGCAGGTGGCTGGATGCACAGAAAAATATCCCGACGGAAGCGTTGAAAGGCAAGCGGGAATGTTATGGCTGGGTTTTTCCGGATGAAACCTTGCGGGAGAGACTGCTTGTCATTGTCGGAAGCGATAAGCGGGGAACGATATACGGACTGTTTCATTTGTCGGAGATCTTTGGTGTATCCCCGTTTGTGAACTGGTGTCATGTGGTGCCGGTGCATCGGGATGAAATCCGGCTGAGCACGGATATGGCATGTATTGCAAAGGAACCATCGGTGGAATACAGGGGATTCTTTATTAATGATGAGTGGCCTGCTTTCGGTACCTGGAGTGAGTACCATTTCGGGGGACCGAATGCGAAGGCATACGAGCCGATCTTTGAACTGCTTCTTCGCCTGAAAGGAAATTATCTCTGGCCGGCGATGTGGAGTGCACGGTTTGAGGATGACGGTCCGGGCCTTCTGAACGCAGAACTTGCGGATGAGTACGGCGTGATCATGGGAATGTCACATCATGAGCCGTGTCTGCGGCAGGGTGAGGAATACAAATATCTGCGCGGAAAAGACAGTATTTACGGAGATGCGTGGAATTTCAAGACGAACCGGGAAGGAATCATAAGATTCTGGGAAGATGGTCTGAAGCGGAGCGGTAAATTTGAGAATGTGATCACGGTTGGTATGCGTGGAGAAGCGGACACCGCGATCATGGGAAAAGGGGCAACGCTTGCGGATAATATTGAACTGCTCAGGGACGTGCTCAGAACGCAGCGAAAGCTGATCCGGGAGAATGTCAATGAAGATCTGTCCAAAGTTCCGAGAATGATCGCTTTGTACAAGGAGGTGGAGGCTTTCTTCTACGGGGATGAGACGACGCAGGGGTTGATCGGATCCAAGGAGCTTTGCGATGTGATCCTCATGCTTTGCGATGACAATTACGGGAACTTAAGAACGCTTCCGACGGAGGAGATGCGTAAGCATCCGGGCGGATACGGTATGTATTATCATTTCGATTATCATGGGTGGCCGACCTCCTATGAGTGGATCAACAGTTCCTATCTTCCGAAAATCTGGGAACAGATGACGCAGGCATATGATTTCGGAGTACAAAAACTCTGGATCGTCAATGTGGGAGACATTGCAACGCAGGAATTTCCGTTATCGTTTTTTATGGATCTGGCTTATGATTTTGAGCGTTGGGGAACGACTGCACTAAATACGACGGATGCCTATACCAGACTGTGGGTAAAGCGGCAATTTGGCAGGCTGTCGGAAGTGCAGCAGGCGCAGATTGCGGATATCCTGACAGATTATACAAGGATGATACACAAGTGCAGACCGGAGGCGTTAAGACCGGAAACCTATCATGCAGCAAATTATCGTGAAGGTTCACGGGTGCTTGCGGAGGTCGGGCGGGTGATGCAGACCGCACAGGATTTGTACGATGAGCTGGAGCGTGTTGCGCCCGAAATACTTCCCGCTTATGTTGCGCTCGTCTGGTATCCGGCGATGGGAACGATGAATGTGCTGAAGCTTCAGCTGTTGTCCGGAATGAATCATTATCTGGCAGAAATCGGTGCACTCAGTGCCAATGATTATGCGAAAGAGGCAAAGGCATGTCTGGATGCCGATCAAAAGATCATAGAGCAGTATCATCGGACAGATGATGCGCGCTGGTACGGAATGGGACTGTCGCAGCATATCGGGTTTACGAATTGGAATGAGGATGAGTGTAAGAACCCGCTTCTGATGCAGGTGTTACCATTGCAAAAACAGGCGGTCATTGCGACGGTGGACGGAACCATGCAGCATGTGGAAGGCAGTTCGTGGCTGAATCAGAGAATGACGATTTCGGATTTTCTGAATCCGGAATGCAGATGTGCTTCGATCAGCCTGTACAGCAGAAGCGAACTTCCAGCATCGTTTCGGGTGATCGAAAAGCCCGAATGGATCGTACTGTCCGCAATGGACGGAACGCTTGACGGTGAAGAGCACAAGAGGCTCACCATTGATGTCACAGTGGACGAGAGTGCGCTTGCGATGGCACTCACCGATGGAAGAACGCAGGGAATGATCCGGCTGGAATTGCCGGCGGGCATCTGCAAGATCAGCGTGCCGGTCGACCGGTCAACGTATGAATATGGAAACAATACGTTTGTGGATACACAGGGATGGATCGCAATCGAGGCGGAACATTACAGCAGATGCAAGGACGGTTTTGATCGGGAAGGACAACCGATGCAATGGAAATGTCTTGCCGGCTACGGAAAGACTTTATCTGCGATGAAAGCATTTCCGACGGATTCCTACGCAGATGCAGAGAATGGGGCACCGTATATCGAATACAGCATCGTGACAAAGCAGGCGGGGGATTATGAAGCGGAATTCTATATGCAGCCGTCGAATCCTGTGACAACAGAGAACCGATTGCAGTATGCAGTGTCCGTGAACGGTGTTCCAATGCAGATTTTGGATGCTGTTACGGATGATTTTAAGATCGGAGATCATCAGCCTGTGTGGGCGCGCGGTGTGCTGGATCAGATCCGGCGCCGGAGTGTACCGGTGCAGCTGGAACAGGGAATCAATACGATCAGGGTCACTCCGGTCACGCCGGGCTTTGTGCTTGAGAAGATCGTGATCTATCCCCATGGAAACAAACCGGCAGAAGCCTATCTTGGACCGACAGAAACGTATCGGTGCAGGAGCTGATCATATATCAATACAGTGAGGAGCATGTCAGTCCATTTGCGGAAAGGAAATTTGGCATGGGCTGACCGAAAGAGGAAGGAGAAAAATATGGCAGGAGCTTATGAAACAAAACAGTACCGCAATGTATTTGCGGAGTATGGTTATTCGGAAGAAGAAATCGAAAAAAGAGTACAGGAGACATTTGAGACGATTTTTCATGGCAGCGAAGAGGAGCGCTTTTACCATGAAGCCGGGGAGGATATGGGATTTATGGAAGATACCGGCAATCATGATGCGCGGACCGAGGGCATGTCGTATGGCATGATGGTCTGTGTACAGCTGGATAAGAAAGAGGAATTTGACCGTCTGTGGAAGTGGACAAGAACTTATATGTATATGGATGAAGGACCGGGAAAGAATTATTTTGCATGGTCCTGCGCTTTGGACGGCACAAGAAATGCGGACGGACCGGCACCGGACGGGGAAGAGTATTTTGCTATGGCATTGTTCTTTGCATCAAGAAGATGGGGAGACGGAGAGGGCATTTTTAATTACAGCAGGGAGGCAAAAGCGATCCTGCATGAGTGTGTGCATAAGGGAGAACCGGGACATCCGGGCGATCCGATGTGGGAGCCTTCCAACAAACTGATCAAATTTGTCCCGGGACTGGATTTCAGTGATCCATCGTATCATCTGCCGCATTTTTACGAGCTTTTTGCGGAATATGCCGATGAGGAGGATCGTAAGTTCTGGAAAGGCGCTGCCGAAGCAAGCCGGGCCTACCTGCATAAAGCCTGTCATCCGGATACCGGATTGTCGGCAGAGTATGCGGATTATGACGGAACCCCGCACAGTGCGCATCAGGAGATCTTCGGCCGCCACGACTGGTATTACAGTGATGCCTATCGTACGATCGCAAATATCGCGATGGACCATCTGTGGTTTGATAAGGACCCGTGGCAGGTGCAGATTGCAGAGAAATTCCAGAAATTCTACTGCGAGGATCAGAAGGATCACTGGGACGGCGTCTTTTTGACCGACGGAACCAGACTGGAGGAGAAAGCACTGCATCCGGTAGCCATCATTGCGGTCAATGCCGAAAGTGCACTGGCTGCGGACGGAACTTATGCGAAACAATGTGTTGACAAATTCTGGAACACACCTCTTAGAACCGGTGAGAGACGGTATTACGACAATTTTTTGTATATGTTTGCGATGCTTGCTTTATCGGGAAATTACCGGATCTATTAGAAATGATGATTCGAAAATGAGGTATTGGGAAAGGAGGAGAAAATGGGACACAGTGAGGAAATGATCCAAAAGGCGATCGCACAGGAAAACGGCAAGGTACATGTGAATGCACAAAGCATTCCGGAAAAATATCAGCAGAAGAGAGCCGATGAGGCCGGAGTGATCGAGCATATCCGCTACCCGTCAAAAGATTATTTTTTAGCTGGAAAAGAAATCACAAAGGAAGCAAATGTTTATCTTCCGTATGGTTACAGCCGGGATAAAAAGTACAACGTGCTCTACCTGATGCACGGAATCGGCGGAGACGAAGCCGAGTGGGGAATGGTTGATGAGGATTCGCTGGTAAAAAGAATGATGGACAATCTGATCTATTACAAAGAAATCGAGCCGTTCATCGTGGTGACACCAAACGGACGATCCACCGAAAACTGTGCAAGAGAAGGTTCGGATTATAACTCGTTTTATGTGTTTGGCAAAGAATTGCGTTCGGATCTGATCCCGTATATGGAAGCGCACTATTCGACCTATGCGGTGGAAGGCGATCCAAGTGCTTCAAGAATGCACAGAGCGATGGCGGGGCTTTCGATGGGAGGGATGCAGACGATTAACATCGGAATCGGAGAATGTATGGATCTGTTCAGTTATTTTGGTGCATTTTCCGCAGCACCGACCAGCAATTCGGCGGAGAAGACGGCAAAAATATTAGAGGATACTCCATATACCGTTGATTATTTTTACAATATCTGCGGAATGGAGGATGAGATCGCGTACGACAGCGCGGCAGCAGCTGCAAAGAATCTTCCTGATTTATGCGATAAATTAACGGAACCTGATAATTTTATCTGGCAGGAATTAAAAGGCATGCATGATTTTCATATCTGGTATCTCGGCTTTTTCAATTTTGCGCAGATAGCTTTTAAGTAAATTGACGCGCGGTGTTATTTTACCAGTAAATGTAAAATTTCGCCGCGCGTGATTTATTTTATGTACAACGTTAAAACAAGCAGAATAAGGATTGGAAGTGTCCTAGCATGCGGGACAAAAATCACTAAAACATCACAACAAATTACACTCCTTGTTCAAAATCCAAGTCGGCAAACCCGAATTGTTTTACTGCAATTTGTCGGCTGTTCTTCTATAGTTTTTCCCTGTTTTTGTCGGCTTTGATTTTGCTACTATTAAGATGCACAAAAATTTATTTAAGGAGGAAAATAGGAGTGGGGAAAATGGGAAAAATGGGGGCGTGTATTGCACTATCTGCGGCAATGATGCTCACGAGTGTAGGCGGTATGCTGCCGTCGGATTGGGGGATTGAGACGGTATATGCGGATGAGACACAGACAACAACCAAGACGTTCACCGCGGATCAGCTGACAAAGGCTTTTGCAGGTGGCGCTGATGGAACTTCCTGTGAATTAGGGGAAGAAGGTTGGGATGTTGAACTGAAGCATAATGCAGAGCAAGGGTATCCACAGGCGGTATGGAATTTGTCTGAGTCCTTTGATCTTGCAAATGTAGAGTCTGTTACCTTCAATGTTAAAAGTCAGGAAGGCGTTATTGCTTTGAAGCTTGGAATGACAACTGCATCGGGTTGGTATGATGATGTGGAAGCACGCTATGGTCAGAATGGACAGAAACAATATGCGATCGTTCCGAAAAAGACGGAAGGAACGTTTGATAAAGTCGCAATTATGACAACCCAGAATGATGCGTCATTTTGCTTGACCAGTGTGGTTGTAACGTTAAAAGAGATGAATGGAGTAAATCGTATAGACGATTTTGTGAAGATGTGTCTTGCAAGAGGTTGGCTGGTTCAGAGACTTGATATTGAAAATCAGCTGGATTTGTATGCTAAGGCGGAGGAAGAGATTGAATTTGAATGAGGCGCAAGCGAAAGGATTTAAC
>ENA-OROO01001643-OROO01001643.1-human-gut-metagenome-genome-assembly--contig:-NODE-1643-length-11228-cov-4.669650_pt1 | contig 11228 bp, 8 predicted proteins | sample MGYA00242130_ERZ509052 | MGnify/ENA primary metagenome ERZ509052 (study PRJEB26280, sample SAMEA2338730) | human gut metagenome | biome: human gut; feature: human-associated habitat; material: faeces... | reverse complement strand
CTGCCGCCAAGAAACGCAACACGGAGCAATACCTTTTTGTCAACGGGCGCTTTTTCAAGAGCACCTATCTGACGAGCGCCATTCTGAAAGCCTACGAGAAGCTGATTCCCGAGAGCTGCCAGCCCTCCTATTTCCTCTACCTGACGCTCGATCCCGGGCGTATCGACGTCAACGTGCACCCGCAGAAAACCGAGGTCAAGTTCGCCGACGAGGAGGCCGTGTGGCAGATCGTCAACGCCGCTGTGCGCGAGACGCTGGCCAAAACGGGCGCCGTGCCGCTGATGGATTTCGACCGGGACAGCCCGGTGGAGATTCCCGTTTTGCAGAAAGGAGCCGTGTACAGCGAGCCGTTGGCCATGTCGAACAGCGACTACAACCCTTTCCGCGAGGAGTATATCGACCCTTCGGCGCCCGATCCCAACGAGGATTTCACGGGCTTCGACGTGCCGTACCGCGACGGCGGGGTCGTGTCGGACAACTCTGCCGCGGGATTCCGCACGGGCGGAGGCCGGAGCGCCGCGCCGTCGTTCCCGCAGGCCGCGGCGGGCGGATTCGCCCTGCCGGGTGCGGACGCCGGGGAGTTTGAGGAGTTCGAGTCGGGAGGCGGTTTCGAGATCACCCCTTCGGGCGGCGGATTCGACGACAGCGCCCTGGATTTCATCCCTTCGTCGGCCGCTCCCGAACAGCAGCGGTTCGACATGCCGCAGCGTCCGGAATTCACCGATGCGCTGCCGCTGCCGGGCGGTTATGTCGCCGCTCTGCTGGGCGGCCGCTTCGTAGTGGTCGACGTGCGGCGCGCCCGCGAGCGGATTCTTTACGAGGATTACCTCCGGATGCTGGGCAACGGCTCGTCGGTGAGCCAGCAGTTGCTGTTCCCCGAACGGCTGGTCCTTTCGGGCGACGAATACGCCCTGCTGGAGGAGAATGCCGTGGAGTTCGCTGCCCTGGGCTTCGACATCGACTTCTGCGGCGAAGGGACCGTCGAAGTGAGGGGCACGCCCGCCGACATGCCCGCCGACGCCGTGGACCGGCTGCTGTTCGACCTGTTGCAGGCCTTTGCGACTCCGGTGTCGCTCTCCGATGTGCGGCGCGAGAAGATCGCCGGCGTGATGGCCCGCTCCGGCGCCAAGGGTGCGGGGCGGACCTTGTCGCGCGAGGAGGCCGCGGCGCTGCTCGCACAGCTGGCCGACACGGGCAGTTTCAGTTTTTCGCCCTCGGGCAAGGCGATCACCGCCGAGATCACGCCGGAAGATTTGCGCGCCAAGTTGGGATAATCCGGCGGAAAAGAGTTACATTTGCAAAAATTAAAACGCATGAACCGCTATTTTCAGACCCCTCCGGTGGTCAAGAATTTGATAATCATCAATGTACTGGTTTACATGGCCACGGCGCTGCTGCCCGTCGGCGACACGATCATGCAGTATTGCGCCCTGTCGCTGGGAACGCCCTATTTCCATACCTACCAGTTCATCACCTACATGTTCCTGCATGCCAATTTCGAACATATCTTCTTCAACATGTTCGCATTGTGGATGTTCGGGCGTACGCTCGAATACGAACTCGGCTCGCAGCGTTTCCTGACCTTCTACATGGTCTGCGGCGTGGGTGCGGCGCTGATCCAGTACCTCACGGCGCTGGCGTTCGGCGAGCTGCCGCTGCTGCTGGTCGGCGCGTCGGGCGCGGTGATGGGCCTGCTGCTGGCGTTCGGCGTGATGCATCCCAATGCGGTCATCATGCTGCTGATTCCGCCTATTCCGATGAAGGCCAAGTGGTTCGTCATCATCTATGCCGTCATCGAGCTGTTCCTCGGATGGAGGGGCGTGGGCAACGTGGCCCATTTCGCCCATGTGGGCGGCATGCTGTGGGGATTCCTGCTGCTGCATTGGTGGAAACGCCGGGGAACGATCCGTTTTTAGACGATGGCTTCCGATTACTATAACGGATACGGGGGAGGCCCTTCGGGGAAACGGCGCCGCAGTCTCGTCATGCGGCTCGTCGATCTGGCGCTGACGCTCGTGACGCTGGCCGTGGGCGCGACGATGGTTCTCACCTATTTCGTCCCCTATGTCGATCCGGGCAGCGTGTGGTTCTTTCCCGTGCTGGGGCTGGCCGCTCCGGCGGTCTACGTCGCGTCGGTCGTGCTGACGCTCTACTGGATCATCCGCTGGCGCTGGGTGTGCGCCGGGGCGATGCTGGTCGTCGTCGTGGCGGGGCTTTTCAAGGTCTCGCTCTTCTGGCGTCCTGAAATCCGCCGCAGCTATGCCACGGAGACGGCCTTCGACCGCGCTGCTGTCAAGGTTATGAGCTACAACGTGCGCAGTTTCTACGGCGAGGACGGCCGGAGCAGCGTCGACGACATCCTGCGCCTGATCGAGGAGCAGGCTCCGGACCTGATCTGCCTCCAGGAGTTCAATGCCCGCCTCGCGGAGCAGTCCGAGGAGTTTTCGCTGCTGGGCGAGAAGTACGAGATCGCGCACTTCGGACGCACGCAGGCCCCGGATTCGGTCTATGGCTCGACGCTGACCATCTTGAGCAAATACCGCATCCTGCGTTCGGACACCGTGCTGACGCCTTCGTCTTCGGTCTGGGCCGACGTGATTGTGGGCGAGGACACCGTGCGGGTTTTCAACAACCACCTGCGCTCGACGGCCATCAACGCTTCGGACAACCAGTTCATCACCAGCCATCAGTTTCTCTCGGACACAGCGCGCGAGACCAAAATCCGCAGTATCGTGACCCGTTTGCGCGAGAATAGCGTGCTTCGGGCCGCGCAGGTCGACAGCATCGCGCAGGTCGTGGGTGCGACGCGCACGCGGCGGATCGTCTGCGGCGATTTCAACGATACGCCCATGTCGTATGTCTACCGCACGATGGCGCGGGGGTTGCGCGACGCCTTCCGTGAGTGCGGGTCGGGCTATTCGCATACGTTCCGCGGTTTCTACAACACGCTGCGCATCGACTACGTGTTGAGCGGCGGTTTCGAACCGCTTTCCTACGAGGTGCTTCCGGTCGACTATTCGGACCACCATCCCGTCGTCGTGCGGCTTCGGAAAAGTTCCTGACGAATTACCCGGAAAACGGGATGCCCCGGCGGAGACACTCTTTCCGCCGGTTTTAATTTGCCGGCAGGTGTTGTCCGGAACGATTTTTTTGCTATCTTGTGGAAAAATTCAGCCAATCGTTCGCCATGATCCGATCCCTTCCGCTCGTAAGGAGAACGCTTCTCCTCTCCGTATGTGGGCTGTTCCTTTTCTCCGGCCGGCTTTTTGCCGGAAATCCGTTGCTGATGCCTTCCGAAGCCCCTTACGGGGCGCCCCGCTTCGACCGTATCCATGCCGCCGACATCATGCCCGCCATTGAGGAGGGCATCCGCGCCTACAAGGCCGGGATTGCGAAAATCAGGGCGCTGGACCCCGCGGAGGCGACTTTCGAAAACGTCGTCGTACCGCTCGACCGTGCCGACAGCCTGCTGGACGTTCCGCGCGCGGTGCTGGGTTACCTGAAATCGAATTTCGGAGGCGACTCCGTCATCCGGATCTCTCTGGAATCCGCGCAGCTGACCGGAGAGGCATACGACGCCGTGACGCTCGACACGGCGATCTTCCGCCTGGTGAAGGCCGTCTACGACCGGCGCGATGCGGCCGGGCTGGATTCGCTCCAGCTGCGGACGCTCGGCAAGGTCTACCGGAGCTACATCCGCGGCGGGGCGCTCTGCACGCCCGGGCAGAAGGTGCGGCTCAAGGAGCTGAACCGCGAGATTTCGCTCAAACGCATCCGCCACGGGCAGAACATCACGCAGGCGACCCAGGAGTTCGTCCTGTACGTGCAGGACAGCAGCCTGCTCGACGGGCTTGCGGGGACGACCCGGCAGCGTTTCGCCCGCAATGCGGCCCGGCAGGGGCATCAGGGCGTCTGGGCCGTCGGGTTCACGAACGGCGACTATGCGTCGGTCATGGCTTCGGCCACGAACCGCGATCTGCGCAGGAGACTCTACGAGGCCTACACCTCGCGCTGCATGGACGGGAAGTACGACAACCGCCAGTTGTCGGTCGACATCGTCAACCTGCGTCTCGAACGGGCCCGGATGCTGGGATACGAGAACTATGCCGCCTACACGCTGGAGACGAACATGGCCGGGACGCCCGAAAAGGTCCGCGAACTGCTGCTGCCGCTCAAGGACGCTGCCGCGGGGAAGGGACGTGCGGAGCGTGCCGAACTGGAGGCTTTCGCCGTGAAATACGAGCGGGATTCGGCCTTCCGGCTGGAACCGTGGGACGTGGCCTTCTATTCGGGCAAGCTGCGCAAGGCGAAATTCGGGTCCGAACTGGGGCGCATGCGCAACTACCTGCTTTTCGACAATGTGCTCAACGACGGCGTTTTCTATGTGGCCAACCGTCTTTTCGGAATCACGCTGACGCAGCGCACGGACATTCCCGTTTTCCACCCCGACGTGCTGACCTTCGAGGCGAAAGACGCCGAAGGCCGCCCCCTCGGACTGCTTTATCTGGATTGCTTCGTCCGCAAGGGCAAACGCGGCGGCGCGTGGTGCTCGCGCCTGCGCGGGTATTCGTGCGCCGGAGAGCGGGAGGTGCTGCCGCTGGTGACCATCAGCTGCAACTTCTCGCGTGCGGCCGAAGGCAGGCCGAAGCTGCTGTCGACCTCCGAGGTCAAGACCCTCTTCCACGAATTCGGACACGCTCTGGCGGGTTTCCTCTCGCGCGGGCCGTATCCACAGGTGACGGGCAGCTTCCCGCGCGACATGGTCGAACTGCCCTCGCAGTTGAACGAGCATTGGGCCTGGGAGCCGGAGGTGATGAAACACTACGCCCGCGATTACGAGACGGGGCGTCCGATTCCCGATGCGCTGATCGCGAAGTTCAAGGAGTCGGAGAACTTCCTGAAGGGGCTTTACCTGACCGATTTCTATGCCACCGCGCTGCTCGACCTCGAATGGCACACCGTGCTGCGGCCGGTCGAAGGGTGCGACGTGGCGGCTTTCGAACGGGCGTTCCTGAAACGTTACGACTTCCCGGAGCATACCGCTTTACGCTTCCGGACGACCTATTACAACCACATCTTCGCCAGCAGTTACCCCGCGCAGTACTACTCCTACACGTGGTCGGCGGTGCTGGACACCGATGCCTTCGCGGCATTCACCGGCACGGGCGATATTTTCGATTCCGAAACCGCGCGCCGTTACCGCCGCCATATCCTGACCGAAGCGGGCTATGACGAGCCGATGGCGCAGTACGTGCGTTTCCGCGGCGCCGTGCCCGACGTGAAGCCCCTGATGCGCCGTTACGGGCTGGCGGAATAGCGGCCCGGCGGAATGAACAGCCCCGGCTCATCGGGCCGGGGCTGTTCCGTTCGGTCACTCTCCGATCTTCTTGCGCGGGTGGACCATGTTTTCGGGTTGCAGCACCTTGTGCAACTCCTCTTCGCTCATCAGCTTATGCTCGAGTACGAGGTCGTAGATGCCCTTGCCGGTTTTGAGGGCCTCCTTGGCCAGCATGCTCGACGTTTCGTAGCCCAGATAGGGGTTGAGCGCCGTCACCAGCCCGATGCTGTTAAAGACCATCCGGCGGCAGACCTCCTCGTTGGCCGTGATGCCGGCGATGCACTTCTCGCGCAGCGTGTTCATGGCGTTGATCAGCATTTCGATGCTCTCGAACAGGCAGTGGACGATGATCGGCTCCATGACGTTCAGTTCGAGCTGTCCGGCTTCCGATGCGATCGTCACGGTGAGGTCGTTGCCGATGACGCGGAACGCTACCTGGTTGACGACTTCGGGGATCACGGGGTTGACCTTGCCCGGCATGATCGACGATCCCGGCTGGCGCGGCGGGAGGTTGATCTCGTTCAGCCCGCAGCGGGGACCCGACGAGAGCAGCCGCAGGTCGTTGCAGATTTTCGAGAGTTTCACCGCAAGGCGTTTCTGGGCCGAGGAGTTCATAATGAAGGCGCCCGTGTCGCTCGTGGCCTCGATCATGTTCGACGCCTCGACGAGCGGCAGTCCGGTGATCTCGCGCAGGTAACGGGTGCAAAGCCCGGCGTAGTCGGGGTCGGCGTTGATGCCCGTTCCGATGGCCGTGGCCCCCATGTTGATCTCGAAGAAAAGTTTCATGTTGGCCGTCAGCCGCTCGGTCTCCTCGGTGAGGTTGGCGGCGTAGGCTTCGAACTCCTGTCCGAGGGTCATCGGCACGGCGTCCTGAAGCTGCGTGCGGCCCATCTTGATGATGCCGGAGAACTCCTCGCCCTTGGCGTGGAACGCCGCGATGAGTTCGCGCAGCGAGGCCACCAGTTTCTCGATGCTGCGCACCAGTGCGATCCTCACGGCCGTGGGGTAGGCGTCGTTGGTCGACTGCGAGAGGTTGACGTGGTTGTTGGGGTGGCAGAACTGATATTCGCCCTTTTCATGGCCGAGGAGTTCGAGCGCCCGGTTGGCGATCACCTCGTTGGCGTTCATGTTGGTCGACGTGCCGGCGCCGCCCTGCACCATGTCGACGACGAACTGCTCCTCGAGTTTCCCGGCGCGCAGCTCCTCGCAGGCTCGGATGATCGCGTCGGCGATCGCCGGGTCGAGCAGTCCCAGGTCACGGTTGGCCATCGCGGCGCCCTGCTTGACGTCGGCCAGGGCGCGGATCAGCTCCGGGAAGAAGTTGAGCCGCACGCGGCTGATGTGGAAATTCTCCACCGCGCGCATGGTCTGCACGCCGAAATAATACTCCGCCGGGATTTCCATTTCGCCCAGCAGATCGTGTTCACGACGGGTTTTGCCCGAAAGTCTGATTTCCGTAAAGTCCATGATCGGTATGTTTTTATTAAAGGTACGCAAAAGCGGGGTGGAGTCCAAGCCGAATCGGGTGCGGTCCGGTAAGACGTTCCGACATCAAATATAATGCTTTTTCCGCCACTTTGTCAAAACAAAAAATCTTGTTAACTTTGTATTCGCTCCGCGGGGTCGCAGAATTCGGCGGCGGACGAACGCAGAACCGAAAAACAAATAAAGAATATGATTTTAGACTCTCTGAAAAACAGCGCGCTTTACTACGGCGTAAGCCCGCGCATGAAACAGGCTTTCGAACTGATCGCCTCGACCGACTGGACGACGATGGAACCGGGTATTCACGAACTCGACGGCAAGGACATCTACGTCAACGTCATGGAGCGCGAGCTGAAACAGAAGCCCGACGCCAAACTCGAAATCCACAACGAGTACATCGACATCCAGGTTCTCATCCGGGGCGAGGAGGAGTCCTTCGGCTGGAGCGAGCGCAGGGAGCTCAAGAAGCCGCTGGGCGAATTCAGCGTCGAGAATGACATCCAGCTCTTCGACGACGTGCCGCAGACCTATTACACGATGCGTCCGGGGCAGTTTACGGTGCTTTTCCCCGAGGACGGGCACGCCCCGATGGTGGGCGAGGGCACGGTGCGCAAGATCATCGTCAAGGTGCGCAGGTAGACGCAGTCCATACCTTCCGGGCCGGGATTTCCCGGCCTTTTTTGTGCCCGTCCGGCAGGCCCGCATGGCCGGTCGGGGGCGGAGAACGGCTTCGTCCGACCTCCGGCCGGAAATGAATTGAAATGAATTGAAAGAAAACCGCCGCGAACTTGCTTGTCTTCCGGATTTGTACTAAATTTGTGGTACGGGTATTTCCGTACGCTATGAAAACATCGGTCTTCATATTCCTCTTTCTGCTGGTCTCCTCCCTCTCGTCCGTCATGGATTCGGGGGCGAAGTCCGGAGTGCCGGCTGCGGCTGCGGTCCGGCAGACGGCGGAATGTTTCCTTGCCGGTTTCAAATACGGGGACTGCGTGGCGACGGAGACCGTCCGGACGGCCGTGCCTTGCCCCGTGCGGTCGCTGCGCAAGCCGGTGGAAGGTCCGCAGCGGGTGTCGGGCGGCGACCGTGACGTCTGCTCCGGGCGGCATTTCCCGCTGGCGCAGGGCTGCTGCACGAAATACGTCGTCTCTTCTTTATTGCGCGGCGGGCAGACCGCCCTGCCTTTCCATCGCGCCGACTACCTCCGGTTCGGCGTTCTGGTCATTTAGCCGTCAAATCCTTTCGCTTTCAAGCGTATGATGCCGTCCGTGCATCGTACGTCGGATTTCCGTGTGCGGACTCCGGGCTGTCGCACCGACGCCGGTGCGGCGAACGACGTTCGGCATGCTTTGCCGCATGCGCAGAATGTTCCGGCACACCCGATGGCAAAACTTTGATGAATGTAAAAAAATGGATTTGATGCATATGATCGGGGAGACGTCGCTGATGATGGGCTTCACGTTTATCGTGGGAACGGCCTTCGCGTACGTACTCAAACTGATGACGTTTTTCTTCTCCCGGCTTAACGGAACGGAGATCTCCGCGCTGTTGAGAAAAGGCCGCATATGGGGCCGCGCCTACCGCATGGACATTGCGCGTACCGACCGCTACATCCGTTCGGTCGCCCGGATCGGCGGGGACGTTTCCGCCGATCCGGATGCGGACCATGCGATGGACGCTCTGGCCGAATACCACCTCGGCACCCCCGGGGATGCCGCACGGCAAGACAGCGAGATGACCCGTTTATACGAGCTGCACCATGGAACGGTTTGATCTTGGCAATATTTTCCAGGGAATCTCGACCCTGCTGCAAGCCGATTCCGCGATCATGTATGCGCGTATCGGGCTGATTCTGTTGGGCATCCTGCTGGTTTACCTGGGGCGCAGGGGCGTGCTCGAACCGCTGGTGATGATTCCGATGGGGCTGGGCATGGCGGCGGTGAACGCCGGGGTGCTGATTTTTCCGGGCGGCATGCACGGCAACCTGTTTCTGGACCCCATGGTCACGGAAACCGACCAGCTGATGAACATTTTGCAGATCGACTTCCTGCAACCGATCTACACCTTCACGTTCAGCAACGGACTGATAGCCTGTCTGATTTTCATGGGCATCGGGACGATGCTCGACATCAATTTCGTGCTGGCGAAGCCCTTGCAGAGCATGTTCCTCGCGCTGTGCGCCGAGCTGGGCACGTTCGCTGTGCTGCCGATCGCCTATTCGATGGGGTTGAGTCCCAGCGACAGCGCCTCGATCGCGATGGTCGGCGGGGCCGACGGGCCGATGGTGCTTTTCACCTCGCTCAACCTCTCGAAGGAGATCTTCGTGCCGATCACCGTCGTCGCCTATCTCTATCTCGGCCTGACCTACGGCGGCTATCCCTACCTGGTGCGGGCGATGGTCCCCAAGCGTCTGCGCGCCATCAAAATGAAACCGGCGAAGAAACCGGTGAAGCAGTACAGCGCCGCGACCAAGATTTCGTTCGCCGTGGTGATGTGCGTGATCCTGTGCCTGCTCTTCCCGGTGGCCGCTCCGCTCTTCTTCTCGCTCTTCATCGGTGTGGTGATCAAGGAGTCGGGACTCAAGCATGTGAACGATTTCATCAGCGGACCGATGCTCTACGGTTCGACGTTTTTCCTGGGAATCCTGCTGGGCGTGCTGTGCGACGCGCACACGCTGCTCGACCCCACGGTGCTCAAACTGCTCGTCCTGGGGATTCTTGCCCTGCTGATTTCGGGCATCGGGGGCATTTTGGGCGGTTACCTCATGTATTTCTTCAAGCGGGGCAATTTCAACCCCGTCATCGGTATCGCCGCCGTCAGCTGCGTGCCCACGACGGCCAAGGTCGCCCAGAAGATCGTCTCGCACGACAACCCCTCGTCGTTCGTCCTGGCCGATGCGCTCGGCGCCAATATCACGGGCGTCATCACCTCGGCCATTATCGCCGCGATCTACGTGACCGTCGTCCCGCTGCTGTAAAATCCGACAAAACCCCTACATCATCAATATTCATCCGCGAGGCGGGGCCTGATTTCGGGCCCCGCCTTTTCCACCCGACGGACAGCCGAAAAAACCGCCTCCGCCTCCCTGTACGGCGGGAGAAAGACGACAACCCGAAAATTCGTCGGACAACCTGCCGCGCCCAGCCATCCGCAAGCCGAAGTCTCCGCCTCGCGAAAAATCGGGAAGAAGAACGGGCGGCGGATGCGCCGTAGACACTCCGCCCCGGCAATCGCAAAATAAATTTGCATCGCACCCGGCTTATTCGTATCTTTGGCTGCGCCGAAGATACTGCCGCACGGCTATGTGCAAATAAATTTGACATTGCACTCACTTATTCGTATCTTTGTCCGATTATATGCTTCATACCCTAAGACGATCCGCATGAAACGTTACAACCGTTGGAACAACATCGTGGGATGGGCGGTCTTCGCCGTCGCGGCGCTGACCTACCTGGCCACCATGGAACCTTCGGCAAGCCTCTGGGACTGCTCGGAGTTCATTGCCACCTCCTACAAGCTCGAAGTGGGACATCCGCCCGGAGCCCCGCTGTTCATGATGATGGCGCGTCTGGCCACGATGCTGGCACCCTCGACCGAGTACGTGCCGCTGATGGTCAACGCCATGAACTCGCTGGCGAGCGCCTTCTGCATCCTGTTCATGTTCTGGACGGTCACCCACCTCGGCCGCCGCATCTACTCGGCGCAGGGCCGCGAGCTGACCGACGCCAACATGTGGACCGTACTGGGTGCGGGCGCCGTCGGCGCGCTGGCCTACACCTTCACCGACACCTTCTGGTTCTCGGCCTACGAGGGCGAGGTCTACGCCCTCTCGTCGATGTTCACGGCGCTCGTGGTGTGGCTCATGCTCAAATGGGAAGACCAGGCCGACGAACCCCACGCGACGAGGTGGCTGATCCTGATCGCCTACCTCATGGGACTCTCGATCGGCATTCACATCCTCAATCTGCTGACCGTTCCGGCACTGGTCTACATCTACTATTTCCGCAAATACGCGACCGTGACCTTCAAGGGATTCTGCATCGCATCGGTCATCGCGCTGGCGATCCTCTGGTTCATCAACGGACTGATTATCCCCTACACGGTCTACATCGGGGCGATGGTCGACGTACTGTTCGTCAATACGTTCGGCCTGCCGGTCAACTCGGGCATCGCCGTCTTCGCACTGTCGCTCTTCGCCCTGCTCGGGTGGAGCGTGTGGTACACCCACCGCCGCGGCCGCGTGGTGTGGAACACGCTGCTGCTGGCCACCACGATGATCCTGCTGGGATACAGTTCCTACGCTACGGTCACGATCCGCGCGGCGGCCAATCCTCCGATGAACAGCAACGACCCGTCGAATCCCCATGCGCTCTTCTCGGTGCTCAACCGCGACCAGTACGGCGAC
>ENA-OROO01001642-OROO01001642.1-human-gut-metagenome-genome-assembly--contig:-NODE-1642-length-11229-cov-3.853052_pt1 | contig 11229 bp, 10 predicted proteins | sample MGYA00242130_ERZ509052 | MGnify/ENA primary metagenome ERZ509052 (study PRJEB26280, sample SAMEA2338730) | human gut metagenome | biome: human gut; feature: human-associated habitat; material: faeces... | reverse complement strand
TAACCCTACTAGGATTACTCTTAATTACCTTCATAAGAAGTATTCCTCTCTTAGCTCTTGAAGTCTTTTCAAATTCTAATAATTTAACTCTCTTACCAGTACCCTTATCAGTAAGTATTGTAATATATTCACTACCAGCATCAAATAGTATTCCACTAACTACATAATCATATTTTAAGTTAATAGACTTAACACCAGCAGCCTTAATTCCTACTACTGGAACCTCACTAACATCATACCATAGTCCATAACCACATGAAGTAGCAACAAACACTTCTCTATCACTAGAATCAGTAACATTAACTATTTCATCATCATCTTTAAGATTCATCATCTTAATAGGTTTACTATATCTCTGTGCTTTAAATTCATTAAGTAAAGTTCTCTTAATCATACCATTCTTAGAAAAACTTGTAATATATTTTTCTTCATCAAAATCACTTACAAACATAGAATGTACTATTTTTTCATTATCCATTAATGATATAATATTACTAATATGTTTACCAAGATCCTTCCATTTACCATCAAAAATATCATATACAGGAACATATAAATAATTGCCAATATTAGTAAATAAAAGTATTACATCAGTAGTAGTAATATTAAATAAATGTGTAACATAATCATTTTCTTTAAGACCAGTTTCCTCTCCATTAGCAGAACTATAACTACGAGTAGAAACTCTCTTAATATATCCCTCATTAGATATAACAACAATTACACTCTCTTTAGGAATCATAACAGTAGTATCTATCTTAATATCAGCAGCCTCATCCCTAATCTCAGTTCTTCTAGGAATACCATATTCCTTCTTAATCTTTCTAAGATCATCTTTAATAACACTATTAAGTTTATCAGGATTAGATAAGATTTCTTCATATAACTTAATCATTTCAGCAAGTTTTTTCATCTCTTCCTCTAATAATACAACATCAGTATTAGTAAGTCTATATAACTGCAAATTAACAATAGCCTCTGCTTGAACCTGAGTAAAAGAATATTCATTTACTAAATTAACAATAGCATCAGCCTTATTCTTACTCTTCCTAATAGTAGCAATAACCTCATCCAATATTGAAAGTGCCTTAACAAGACCTTCCATAATATGATAACTATTTTTAGCAGTCTTCAAATCAAATTCAGTAGCCTTATAAACAATATCCCTTTGATGATCAATATAAGCATCAAGAATACCCAAAAGACCAAGTTGCATAGGTCTGCGATTAACAATAACAACATTATTAAAATTATAAGATACCTGAAGATCAGTATTCTTATATAAATAATTAAGAATATTCTCCCCATTAACATCTTTCTTTAAATCAATAGCAATCTGAAGACCATCTTTATCAGATTCATCTCTAACTTCAACAATACCATCAATTTTCTTATCTAATCTAATCTCATCAATCTTTCTAACAAGAAGCTGCTTATTAACATCAAAAGGAATCTCATTAATAATAATTTTATTCTTTTCTATCCTAGCCTTAGCCCTAATAAATATCTTTCCCCTACCAGTTTCATAAGCTTCTCTAATACCATCAGTACCAAGTACAATACCACCAGTAGGAAAATCAGGTCCCTTAATATAATTCATAACAGTATCAAGTCTACTATTAGGATTATCAATTCTAAATATTGTAGCATCAATAACTTCACTTAAATTATGTGGAGGCATATTAGTAGCATATCCAGCACTAATACCAGTAGTACCATTAACAAGCAAATTAGGAAATCTACTAGGAAGAACAGTAGGCTCAAGTAACCTATCATCATAATTAGGAGCCATAGGAACAATACCAGTCTTATCAATATCACGAAGAAGTTCTCCTGCTATTTTAGATAATCTAGCCTCAGTATAACGACTAGCAGCAGCACTATCACCATCAATAGAACCATTATTACCTTGCATTTCAACTAAAGGAGCCTCATTCTTCCACCATTGACTCATTCTAACAATAGCTTCATATATAGAACTATCACCATGAGGATGATAATTAGCCATAACAAGACCAACAGCATTAGCACTCTTTTTAGTAGGCTTATCATAAGTATTCTTCTCTTTATACATAGAATACAATATTCTTCTTTGTACAGGTTTTAATCCATCTCTAACATCAGGAATAGCTCTATCTTGAATAATATACTTAGCATATCTACCAAAACTATCCCCCATTATATCTTCTAAAGAATAATCATATATATTCTTGATAACATCTTTCATATTAAACCACCATACTAATTATATAGTATTTTCCCTTATTTTTCAACAAATAGACATCTTGTTTACAAAAAAAATACCTTAGTATTCATAATACTAAGGTATTAAAAACATATAATTTAAATTATTCAACTTGTCTATAAGATTCTTTATCAATAATAAGATCATCAGCCCTAACAGCATAAATACCATCAGGAGATACTTCCCAATTGTCACCGTCTTTTATAGTATTATCTGATGAAATATATAATCCATAAGTATTCAAAGAACTATTATTTACAAAATCAGCCCATGTTGTATTGGAATAAACAGATTGTTGATTTATAGCAATGCCACTAGGTAAAGATAATGAAAAGTAAATATTACGAACAAAAGAAGTGGTAAAAGTTACATTATTTGGTCTGTTATAATAACTAGTAAATGCTTTATACGTAGCAGTTGATGTACCTGGTAAAGAAATTTTAATATTTTTAGTAGTACCTCTAAAAGTATAATCATTAACATTAGATATATTTTCAGCTTTTATTTCAATAGTACCAGTAAGGTTAGTACAATCACTAAACATAGCAGAAACACTAGAAATATTATTAGGCAAAGAAGATATCGTAGTTAAATTAGTACATCCACTAAATAAATTATCAGCAGAATAATCAGTCGCAGTACCATAACAAAAATTAACTAATTTAACATTTTCATTAATAGATACACTAGTAATTGTTTTATTCTTAGTAAAAACTCCTACAGAAGCCTCATCCATATCAGCAGACAAAACAACCGTATTATATTTAGTTCCATTAACTGTATATGTAGCAGGTATAGTAACATCTGTAGAACTACCCTTGTAATTAATTAAATAAATATAACCATTTGGTATAGAATAACGCATATCACTTTCATTTTTATAAGTACCACCACCAAGAATATAATCAAAATCAGATAAAGGCGTATTTGGATCGTCAAGTTCACTCTGTGGTACCATCTTCATATCACTACTAAGAGTAACACTACCAGTACCAGAAGAAACACCAATTACTACAGTAACATCACTATTACTATTATTTCTAATACTAACTTCATATTGATGTTCTTCTCCTGCACCTATAGTAGTTTGATAAGTACCAGAATCAGTTCTCTTACTACCAAGTTCAATATCAAGACCTTCATCAATATACCACATAACATAATTTAAATTACTATTAGTACTATTAGTAACATGTAAATTAGTTGCTTTAGTTTCTCCTGCAGGTACAGTAACTTCAACAGTTTCCATAACATCACTTTCACCAAATATTCCAGCAGTAAAACTAATAGGATTATCAATTTTACTACTAGCGGTAAACATAGCAAATGTAGAACCAACACCCAAACCTACTAATCCAATAGAAATAACTAAAATCAAATAAATAGTTTTAACTGAAATTTTCTGCATAAAGATTCCTCCTTATTTTACTAAAAAAGTAATAATACCATTAATATCTACTTTAGATATATGAATAAGTATAGCGGCCATTGCTAAAAAAGGCCCAAAAGGTATTAAATTATCTCTTCTACTAAAAAGAATATATATAGCTACCGGAAAAGCAATAAAAGTAGCTAAAAATATATCACATATAGCTAAAGGATATCCAATCACTATTCCAAACAAGAACATTAATTTAATATCTCCTCCACCCATACTCTCTCTTTTAAATAATCTATCTCCTATTAATTTTATCACATACATAGTAACAAAAGCAAGAATACCGGCCAAAATTTTACTAACAGTATAATCAAGTCCAAAAAATATAAGTTCTAATATAATAATACTAATAGAAGAAATAGCAATAATTTCATCTAATATAATCATATATTCAATATCACTAACTATAATAACAATAAGACTAGATATAAATATCAAACTAATAACAAAATTATAACTAAATCCAAAAGAATGATAAGAAACAATATAAAGTATACCAGTAACAACTTCAATTATCAAATAGCTAATAGGAATATTAGTATGACAACATCTACTCTTACCCTTTTGTATTATATAAGAAACAATTGGTATAAGTTCATACCATCTAAGTCTATGATTACAATTATGACAATGACTACTAGGCCATAAAATAGATTCATTATTTGATAATCTCATAGCAAGAACATTAAGAAAACTTCCCATAACACTACCAAAAATAAATATCATAACATATATATATATTTCTATTCCCATAAAATCACCCATTATAATATATCACTATATATACTAAACATTGGAATAAATATAGCTAAAAGAATAACACCAACAATAAAAGCAAGTACAATAATCATAACAGGTTCAATCAAACTCTTAAGTCTTTGTATCAAATTCTTTTGTTCTTCTTCATAATAGTTAGCAACATTTTCCATCATAACCCCAAGTCTACCAGTCTTTTCACCAGTTACTAACATCTCATAAGCAATTCTAGGAAAAGCCCATTTATTCTCAAAAGCTGGAGAAAGCCCTGCTCCTGCACTCAAATTAGTAACAGCCTCTTTAATAATATCCTTGTATATTTCATTGTTAGTAATTTTACCAAGCATTTCAATACTATCAGTAATAAATACATCATGTCTAATCAAAGAAGAAAAAGTCTTAGTAAACATAACAACCTCATTATCAATAAGAACATCTTTAATAACAGGAATATGCATAGCAACCCATTGTACACAATATCTAAATTTCTTTACATGTCTATACAACATAACAATTATTATAATACCTGCAAAAATAGCAAGAACAATCTTAATAACATTATTTTGCAAAAAAGTACTCATATTAATCAAAAACAAAGTAATACCAGGAAGATTAGAACCCAATTGATCAAATATATTTTGAAATTTAGGAATAATAAATATAAGTAAAAAAGTAAGAACCGCAATAGATATAACAAGTACAACACTAGGATAAGTAAGTGCAGATATAACTTGTTTTCTATTACTATCAGCAGTCTTATAATAAGCAGCCATATCATCCAAAGATTCAGTCAAATTACCAGTAAGCTCTGATGTCTTTAACATATTAATAAGAAGCTTAGGAAAAACATTACCCTGCCTAGCAAGAGCTTCACTAAAATTAGCTCCAGTATTAAGTTCATAAACAATTCTTTTATATAAATCCTTCTTTTTCTTATCTTTAGTCTGATTTTCTATCATAACAAGTGACTCAGTAAGAGGAATACCACTCTTAATATAAGTAGATAACTGTGTTAAAAAGAAAACCAAATCTTTATATTTCATCTCATTGCTAAAAGTAAAAAAGTCCCCTGTTTTACTAATCTTCTTAGCCTTAATATCCAAAATCTTATAACCTTGAGCAGTAAGAAAAGACTCAACATCCATTCTTCTAAATGCATCAAAATACCCCTTAACCTGTTTACCATTCTTATCATAAGCAACATATTTATACCTAGTTTTAACTTTAGTCATAGCCTGATTTCCACTAACTACTTGATTAGAACTAAAAACAGGACCATTATTAACATAATTATTAGTATTCTGACCATTCATCTATATCACCTATTCTATACTTAATTATAACATATAATTCAAACTTTTTTAACAATTTTTTATAATTTTCATATATTATTTTAGAGAGGAGTATATCATTATGTACGGAAATAACCTAGGAGCACCATTTATGATGCCAAATCCATATATGCAAATGCCAAATATAAATCCCATGATGGCAAGAGGAATAAATAACATTGGAACCATGGGAGGATTATCTAGAGGAGCCTCCATGTCAAAAGCAGGAGGATTATTATCCGGAATAAAAGGATTAAATTGGTCTGGTATGTTAAATAACGTTTCCAAAACCCTAGGAGTAGTAAAAGAAGCCATACCAGTAGTAAAAGAAGTACGACCAATGATGCATAACATGCGTTCAATGTTAAAAATAGCTTCAGTATTTAATGATGAAACAACAACATCAAATACCCAAAATAACAAAATAAAAGAAAATACAAATAAACCAGAAACCAATAATAAAACTACTGATAGTATAAGTACAAGTACTACCAGTAGTATAAAAACAAACACCCCAAATTTCTTTTTATAAGAAATTTTTTTATTTAATTTCCTTAATATCAAATCTATTAAATAAAGTCTTAATAACCAAATAACTAAGACTAGTATATATAATAGTCATAATAATACTATGAACAATTATTCTACCCAAAAGCAAAAAACTATAATTAGCATATCCAGCTATACTAAGAATAATAAATGACAACAAATGATAAGTAATAATTGCAATAATACTAATAATATTTATCATAAAAATATTATCACTAAGAATATTATTAAGTAAATAAATAACAAAACCAATCCCTAAAAATATAAAGACATTAACAATAAAAGTAGAAGTATATAAAGCATCAAACAATATTCCAAATATAATAAGTAAAATATAATACTTCTTTTTATTATAGAAATAAGGATAAATAACCACAAAACTAATAACAGTATATATTGTTGTAAAATAACTAACATCAGTTAAAGAACTAGCAAAAATATTTGACATAAATCCTTCTAGTAAAAAAGAAAAAAGTACATAAATAATCAAAAGTAACATTATTCCGAATCCTTTCTCTTCAAAACACTAACATAATTAATATTTGAAAAATCTGCTGAAGGTTTAACTTTAATAATTTTAGCCAAATCATAAGAATCAGTAGTAATCTCACTAACACTACCAATCAATATTCCTGAAGGAAAAATACCACCAAGACCTGAAGTATAAACAAAATCGCCTATATCAACATCTTTAGTATTACTAATTCCTTCTACTTCAAGTAAATTCTTACTATAATCATAATTATTTATAAGACCATATAAATTATTATCACCATTACTAATATGAACAGATATCTTATTATTAGTTTCACTAGTAGTAATAAGTCTAACATCAGAAGTAAAAGTACTAGTCTTAATTACCCTACCAATAAGTCCCTTACTATTAATAACAACCATATCCTTCTTAATACCATTATAACTACCTTTATTAATAGTAATTGTATTATACCAATATCCTACACTCCTACTAGTAACAGTAGCATTCAAATATTCATAATCAGTAAGTGTATAATCAATATTAAGTTCATTCTTTAAAGCATCAATCTGCCTTCTAAGTTCAACATTTTCCGTTTCAATAGCATCAATTCTATCCAAAGAAGTCTCTAAAATATCATTCTCTTCATTAACATCCTTAAGTTTATTATATTCTCGAGTTTTAGTAGTAATATAACTAAAAGGATAAGTAACAATCTTCTCAGCATAAGATAAAGTATCCCTTAAAAAAGATTCTACTGGATTAAGTTTTCTATCTTCTTTTAAAGTAAAAGAAAATATAATAAGTAATATAATAATAAGTATAACAACACCAATAAAAACATATTTTTTAGAAGTCATCTTTTTCTTTCTACCAAGCATAATATCACTTTCCTTACCAATACATATTATATAATATTTTTAATCAAAATAAAAGATAAAATTACTACTTTTATAAATTATTATCCTCATAAAAACTATAATAATTACCATGACCAATAATAATATGATCAAGAAGCCCAATACCATGTATATCTCCAATATTCTTAATTCTTTTAGTAATATCAATATCATTTTTACTAGGACTAGCATTTCCAGAAGGATGATTATGAATACAAATAATATATGAAGCCGAAAGCAAATAAGCCTCCTTAAATATTTCTCTAGGATGAACCAAAGAAAAATTAACAGTTCCCTTAAATAACAATTTCTTATCTATATACTTTTTCTGATTATCCAAATATATAACATAAAATAATTCCTGTTTCTCATAAGCATAAAGATCATGAAAATAATTAATAATAGAACTAGGATCAGTCAAATAAACCAAATCACTATAATTATCATTAGTATATACCCTCTTACCAAGTTCAATAGCGGCTAAAAGTTCAATAGCCTTAATCTTACACATACCATTAATATTAGCTAAAGTATTAACCTCCATATTCTTAAGTTCATTAATATTATTAACCGAAGATAATATATTATGAGATATTTCTTTAATACTAGTTTTCCTAGTTCCAGATTTAAGTATAATTTCAATAAGTTCATTATTAGAAATATTCTCTCTTCCATATTTCAAAAACCTTTCTCTAGGCTTTTCACAATTAGGTAACTCTTTTAAATTCATTTATACACCTCCATATATATAAACACCAAAAAGTTAAATAAATTGTAAAAAAAATATCAATTTTCTGATATTTTATTTTTTTCTCTAATATATCTATCATAAAGAGCAATAAGTATTGAACCAATAGAATTACCAAGTATCATAATAAATGTATATAATATAGTCTTAAATGACCAAAATCTAGCTACACTAAAATAAAATATATTAGCTACGCAGTGCTCAAAACCACATAAAATAAATACAATAACACACATAAATATAGGTATATACCTGCCAAATACATCTTTACTAGTTTTATAACTATTAACAGCAATATACATAAGAATACCACAAAAAATAGATAAAATTAAAATACTAATAACACTATCATTAAGTTTAATATCACTAAGTATTCTAGCTTTTTCACTAATATTATTAATTCTACTATTCAAAGTAGCAAACGCTACCAAATAAGTACCAATAAAATTACCTATCAAAGTAAAAATAAGAAGTATAACATAAGATAATTTATTAGATATAACATACCCAATCTTACCAGTATATAAATACATATCAAACATACATATAACCAAAAGACCAATAGAGAAGAAAGTAGCCCCAAGTATCTTATTATTTAAAGATAAAAACACTACTCCTCCAATACCAATCATAATACCAGCAAACATTCCTCTAAATATATAACTCAAATATTTTTTTAACATAAATAATCCTACTTATTACAATCAGTACATGAATATAAAGCTTTATATACTTCTTTCATATAGCCACTTAAAGTATTTTCAAGTTCACTCACTTCTTCTTCTGTCCAGTAATCACTAGGCTTTTCAAAACCTTTAGTATCAAGAGAAGTTTCATAATCATTACCAATTATTTTCCCATTTACAACAAAACTAACATTAGGTACAAAAACTTTCAAATTACCCTCATCATCTCTCTGAAGATTATCTCCAAGTATAGATACAATTTCTTGATACTTTTCTGTATTATTCTTTCTATCTTCAAGTATATTAAAATAATAAATTTTTTCTATATTGGCATCTTTAGCGGTTTCATTTAAATACTTAACATAAGCTTGACACCAAGGACATTCAGGAAAGCCTAGATATACTACACCAGTTCCCCTTTCAAGTATGTTTATTATTTGATCTATATTTCTATAAACAAACGGATTATTATCACTCACCTTACTATATTCATTTTTAAATCTAAGTGCATCAGTTTCTTTATTATCATCTTTCTTAATAAAGAAAAAATATAATAGAATTAAACCAATAACTACAAGTATAGCTCCTAATAAAAACTTTTTTAAATTTTTCATATTTATCCTCCTCTTTCTATTTAAATAATAACATATTTATTCTTATTTGTAACTAAACTTAAGGTTGAGTTTATTTTTTATTACAAGTATTACTTAAATTAAGAGGAATTTGATATTTAGTAATATTACCCTCATTATCAGTAGCATTAATAACTATATATAAACTATTATTATCATACTTATCACACTTATTAGAAAAATCTTTCAAATCAAAATCAATATTCTCCAAATAATCTTCTAACTTAATACTTCCATCATAATTATATTTACAAGTATCAAGTACTTTAAACTTATCATCCTTTTTCTCATACAAACCACATTCTATTTTTACATATTTAGTAGTATCATCTCCTCCACAATAAGTAACATTTCCTAAATGTAAATGACTATCACTCTTATTATAAGCAAGTGACCCATAAATATTAAAGTCTTCACAACTTGAACTAATTATCTTAAAGTTTATTTGATTATCCCGAAAATTAAGTGAAGCAATTACTATTAATAAAATAACTAATATAATTGAAGTCAGTATTATTAACTTCTTTTTATTCTTATTAACTTTCCCATCTAAAATACTATCTAAACTAATATTATAATCCTCACATATTAACTTTAAAACACTAATATCAGGTATATTTTTTCCATTTTCCCATTTACTTACTGCTTGATAAGTAACACCATATTTATTAGCAAACTCATTTTGTGTAAGATTACTCTTTATTCTTAACTCTTTAATCAAGTTACCAATTCTAACTGGATCCATTAAATCACCTCTTATAAATCAAACACCTTATAAACTAAAACACTATTAATAATTAATAAAACTACACCTATTACCAAATGCACTTCATTCATAGGAAATTTACTAACTTCATATAAAACACTAACTATACTAGAAAGAACAAATCCTATAATAGCATAATATGTTTCTTTCTTATAATGTTTTAAACACCAATCAATTATTTTAGAAACAAACACAATACCAAGTACAACACCTAGCATAAATACACACATTAAAATAATATTAGTACTTAAATTTTTAAATGCTGTAATCTCATTTACCATATTTAAAACTGGTTCATAATAACCTATCAACATAAGAGTAAAAGAACCGCTTATACCAGGAACAACCATTGTAACTGCAGCTAACATACCTACAAAAAATAAAATAACATATCCATACATATTTATATTATCAAAAGTAACCAAATTACTGCTTTTATGAAATATTAACATACTAAGAACTATTAACATTCCAACTAACATAAGAGAAGTATCTTTTATAGTAATTTTATATCCCTTAACATTCTTACAAAGTGAAGGAATACCACCAATAATCATACCCAAGAATATCAAAATAGTTATAATAGGAGCCTTATCTAAACCAAACTTAATAATTCTAGCAAAAACACTAACAGAAAAAACTACTCCAAGCCCTATTGGTAACAAATACATAAAATACTTTTTAAAATCATTAACACTTTTATA
>ENA-OROO01001633-OROO01001633.1-human-gut-metagenome-genome-assembly--contig:-NODE-1633-length-11289-cov-3.485758_pt1 | contig 11289 bp, 2 predicted proteins | sample MGYA00242130_ERZ509052 | MGnify/ENA primary metagenome ERZ509052 (study PRJEB26280, sample SAMEA2338730) | human gut metagenome | biome: human gut; feature: human-associated habitat; material: faeces... | reverse complement strand
AAGGAATTTTTTCATTTAACACTGCTCCTGTTTAGATTACTATTCTATGTTTATATTATAACACATTTTATTATTAACATATCAAAAAAAGAAACTAAATTTCTTAGTTTCTTTATCCTATTGATGCCAACATGTATTATATACTGGGGTTGATTCACCACAAACTTTTTTAGTATATTCTTTTGTATAACAATAACATTTTGTTCCTGAAGAACCCTTACATACATGTCCACTTGTTATACAAGAATAATCCGACTCCATACCCAAATATTCTTGTTCATACCAACAATTTTCTCTATAATATGATACACCACACGAAGAATTTTCATCATAATACCATGTTGGTGAATTGCTAGTCACTTTATTACCCGCTCTATCTTTACATACTGCTGGCTTACTTCCTGACCCTGTTAATTTTACAGAGCTAGTAAAACTTGATACTGTTGTTCCACTAGAATTTTGCAATCTAGACAATGAATCTTTACATGTATAATTAATTGTCATCTCTGATCCATTTGCACTATGTCCTCCCCAAGTTAATTCTGGTTTACCTAAATCTGTAAATATTCTGACATTTCTAGTTGTTGTATTTCCTGCTCTATCTTTTGCAACAACTCTAATATATCTATTACCTTGACCAGAAATGGTACGACCTTTATCCTTTGTTATATCAATAGGTGTACCTATTAAAGTTTTATTATCTGTTATCGCTCCTGAAGCATTACCTTGTATTGTAATTGATGTAATTCCTGATCCACCTGTTGTCCCAGTTGTATCAAAATAATACAAATAATTTACCCATGAAGGAGACCTATAATCACTTGTTACATTTTTAAGCGACTTGCCTGTTTTCTTACCATCAACTGATTTATATAAATTCAATACAAGCTTTGGTGGTACTTTATCAATTCTTACTCCAATTGCAATTGTTCTAGAATTGCCCGCATTATCTGTTAATGTTACCTTTGCATATCTATAACCCGATGATGCTAAATAAGAATTTTTTAGTCCATTATATACTGTAGATTTAGAAGTTTCATGAACAACTGCATAACTACCTGCGTCATTATATTCCCATTCTGTAGTTGCGATTCCCGATTCATCAGTTGAACCAGATAATGAAAAATAATATCCATAATTTACCCAAGTTGGAAGACTTAAGTCTCCATTAGTAACAGTATCACTAACCTTAGTTCCTGCTGTATTATCACTCTTTAATTTATATGGGGTTATTTTAATTGTAGGAGGAGTTTTATCCACATGTACTAGGAAGTAAGAAGTTGTACCTGAATCCGCATTATATCCAATATAGAATGTACCAGTATTTGTTAACGATTTTACGGTACCTGACGTAATTGCTGTACTTGGTGTACATTTACTTGTATTAACACAATATTTTATATTTGTAGATTTTGATGTTAATTTAAATTTAACTGTAGAATTTACATAATCACCTGTACTTATTCGACTAGAATTATCTGTTCTAGCTACTACAATATCAACAGGAGCTGTTCCTATTCTACCATTAAATTTCTTAACGGTTGATTCAATACCCGTTACACTTACACCTTTTACTCTTATAATTCTATCCATTGATGTAGTATTAGCATATCCAGTTGTAGTTATCACATCTCCAGTTCTTCCAGAACCTAATCTTGTAGATGGTTCACATGGATTACTTGAATCGTAACTACTTGTTGCTGTACTACATGAATATACTCTTGTACCACTAACTCCAGACTTATCTATTGTTATTTTAAATGTTAATCCCGTCGACGATAATTCACCACTTTTTATTTCAGTACCAGATTGATTATATGCTCTAATACTTATTACAGGTTTTACCCCATCTATTTTAACTTCGAATGTAAATTGGGATGAGTTGCCTGCCTTATCAGTAGCAGTTATAATACCGTGTCTATAACCATTTGCTTGTATCTCAATAGGATCTAACTTTTCTATAGATTCAAAATCATCATAAGTCTTTTTAGTAGGATGTTCGCTATAATTACTATCTGTAGTTAATAAACCACCTTTATTTGTTTCTATTAATACAGAGTCTATTCCAGATAAATTATCTGTACTTGTACTTAAATCAAAAATATACTCATCAGTTGCCCAATCAGGAAATGACTTTGAACTACCTGTTACTGTATCTAATTTAGTAATTACGTCTCCATCTTTTTTAGAAGGAATTACAACAATTGTAGGTGCGGTTACATCAACACGTGCATCATATACATATGTCTCGCTATTAACACCAGTATTACTTGTTATGTTATAAACAACCTTATAGGTTCCTTCTTTTTTATTTGTTAAATCTACTGGAATTGCTGTATTTGAACTTATTTGTGTTGTTGGTACACAAACATTTTCACTTGATGATGTATCATCTTCACTTGATGAAGTGTCATTATCATCACTAGCATTTTCTTTATATTCATAATCATTAATACAATATTTAATTATTCCACCACTTGGACCTGTCGTTGAATCACCAAGCATAAATTCAAGATAACTATTTGACCAGGTACTGCTTTCAACAATTTCTGTTGTTCCTGTTTTATATGCAGTTAATGTAGTAGAAGGAATTACTCTATCTATTTTAATATGTTTATTTGCACTCTCTGGTGTTTTTGCATACTTACTAACTGCTCTGTAACGTATATAACCATCTATTGACGATTCTACATAATTGCCTTCCTCATCCATCTCACCGCCAATAACAGTAACTGCAGAAGTGTCAGTTATTTCTTTCCAATCACTTTCACTACAAGAAGATTCATTATCTAAAAAACAATATTGGTAAGATACATTACCTGAATCACTTGTTGACTTATCAATAGGTGAAACGCTAACAGAATCATATGTCCAGTCACCATTTTCTACATCAGTCTTAATTTCTACATTTTTTAACCAATGTGCATAAATACTTTTTGTAACACCTTCTTCAGTTATAAATTGATAGTTTTCATCAACTTTAACAGATGGGGATGCATCACTACCAACGCCAGGTTTGTTAAACCATCCTTCGAATGTATATCCGTCTTTTTTTGTCACTGGAGAATCATATTTTTGATTTCCAGTTTTCATTGTAATAATAGAATCACTAGTAAATAAAGTATTTGTAAATGAATTTGTTATATTACCATTTGCATCAATTAATTGTATACCGTCGCTTGAATAATATCCCATAAATGGATAGTTGATATACATTGTACCTGTTGGTTTGTTTTCTTCATTACTACTATCATATGATTCATATACATCAACACCTAAACTAATTATAGGTTTATAAATGTTATTAGTTGATGCTGTCATTTTGTTAGACAAAATTCCATTAGTATTATTTAAATATACTCCATCACCATATTTTAAATAAACTTCTTTATTTCTTTGAATACTTTCAGAATCGGACACAAAACTAGCATCTGTATTATTTAGAGCTATTTTATAAATATTACCTTCCCATTGTGCATATAAATTAACAACTTCATTATTTGTACTTGACAATTTACTTACAGACTGCTCATCTTTATATACAACTGTACCATTAGCAGATGTTGACCATCCTGTAAATGTATAACCAGTTCTAGTAAATGAATTTGCAGTTAATGCCTTCGAATCAGTATAATTAAATGTTTGATCATTCATTGTTCCTGTACCACCGTTAGCATTAAATTTTACTGTATATGTGTTTTCTAACCAATTCGCTTTTATTGATCCAGATATAGATCCAAACGTATATACATTTTCCTCGATTTTATCTTTACATTCATCATTACATGTATCAGGATACTTTGTTGTTAAACTCCATCCTGCAAATATATAACCAGTTCTAGTTGGTTTTGATAATGAATATGTTTCCCTATAATTACGTATTACTGCACTTGCACTTGTACTATCATTCCATGTTCCTCCACTTGGATCAATAGTTAATGTATATTGATTTATTTGAGCTGTTGCCATATATGTTTCATTTTTCGTTAATGTAAATGCATTTTCTGAAGTATTTACATCCTGTAACGATGATGCACCGTTATATGTCCAAGCTTTAAATGAATATCCAGTACTTACTTCTGCATTTATTGTTATTTTAGTTCCATATTCATATGTTCCTGTTGCTGCTGCAGATGAATTACCTATTTTTGTTTCATAACCTGTTGCTACTATACTTACTTTATTTATCCCTGAATTTACAGATAATTTTACTGTATATATCTCCCTTTCATAATATAAACTAATTTCTCTTTTTCCATTAGCTAATATAGTTGTTTCTGTAACATCTTTTCCATCTACTTGTCCTTTACTATATTTAAATCCTTTTATGGTCTTTTTTAGATTTTCAACCTTTATTACTGAATTAGTTGTTCCTGTTTTTGTTTCCGACTCACACGTATAAGTACTTGCATTTAAATCTTTTGTACAATGATTTACCTTATATAATGTATTTGTATTTTCTTGCCATACTGCTCTAAACTCTTTATCGCCCGTACTTCCTTTTTCTACTGTCATTGTCGCATTATATGACGATGTACTTGTTAATGATGTTGACCATCCTTTAAAAGTATATCCTTCTTTTGTCGGATTGTTTAATGTAAACGTCTCCGTTTCTACCGTATACTCTGTCGGATTTGCTGCTGAAAGTACTCCACCATCCAATTCATACTTTATGCTATATTTTATTGGAGTCCAGTTTGCAGTATAACTTTTATTTCCCATACTTCCTTTTGCTATTGATACACTTGTTTGTGCTGTATTACCATTACTTCCTGTCCATCCTTTAAAAGTATATCCTTTTCTTGTTGGATTATTTAACGTAAATGTTTCTGTTGTTATGTTATAACTTGTTGGGTTTGATACGTTTGTTAATGTTCCCCCATTCAAATTATAACTTATATTATATGTTATAATCTGCCATACTGCCCTAAATTCTTTATCACCCGTACTTCCTTTTTCTACCTTCATTGTCGCATTATATGATGATGTGCTTGTTAATGATGTTGACCATCCTTTAAAAATATAGCCTTCTTTTGTCGGATTGTTTAATGTAAATGTCTCTGTCTCTACTGTATACTCTGTTGGATTTGTTGTTGAAAGTACTCCACCATCTAATTCATACTTTATATTATATTTTATTGGAGTCCAATTTGCAGTTAATGTTCCAGCTCCTGCTCCAAATGTATATTTATTTGTTTCACTATTCCAAGAACCTGCACCACTTTTTGTCCATCCTGTAAATGTATATCCTTTTCTTGTTGGATTTGCTACTTCATATTCTGTTCCATAATTTCTTGGTACTGTACTTGCACTTATCGTATTATTCCATTTTCCTCCATTTGGATCTACTGTTAATACATAACTGTTAGGTAAACATCTTGCTGTTAAAGTTTTATTTGTTAATATCGTATAACCTGTTTGTCCTGAATCAAAACTACTTCCATTATTATCTATCCATGTACATGTATTTCCTTCTTTTTCTATTATTGGCAGTTTTGTACCTATAACTTCCCAGCCAGCATATAATGTTGCATCACTTCTTTTTGTCCATTGCTTGCTTGCATTTGTATATCCACTTACACTTGCTTCTAATACTGGTGTTGTATTATTATTTGCTACCTTTGTTCCATTATTTGAAGACGTATACCATCCATTTAATCTACATTCTACTTTCCCATTATCTGGTTTTGTTAATCCCGTTGTTCCCATATCATATGTTATTGTATATTCTCTTATTGGATTTGTTATTGTTGATAATGTTGTACTATTATATGTTGCAACTGCTGTTGTACTTCCTTGAGTTGTTGCTCCATTTCCATCTAAAGTCACTGTGTACTGTGAATATGTTACTGTTACATCTGCACTTGCGGATGATGCCTCATAATTTCCTGCTGCTTGCGATACTGTTATTTTACTCTTACCTGCTGTTATTCCCTTTAAGCCAGCGCCTGTTGTTCCTGTGTTTGTTACCTCTATTACGCCTGTACTTGAACTTGTTACAGTTATTTTGCCATCCCCAGTACATTTAAATTGTATTGAACCTGTTGCATTACTTGGATATTTTAAAGATGGCACCGACGTTATTGTACATAAGCTTGCCTTTTGAGATATTTTAAATGTTGTGCTCTTTGTTCCTGTATAGTTTTCTTGACCAGTTATTGTTATATTAGCTGTTCCAATGTTTTTATTATTACTATAACTATACGTAAAATCCGTATTATTTACGAGCGTTGTTGTTTTTCCTGTTGGTATTGGTACTGTTACATTTGGTGTCGGTTTTATTGCATTTCCTGTATATACTTGATCATTAATTATTCCTATAGTTGCTGTTTTACTTATATCATATTGTTTTATTGATACCTTTACACTTCCAGATTTACTATTATAGTTACTATTTCCTGATATTAGATAATATACTGTATATGTTCCTGCATTTGTTCCCTTTGCTAATGCTGAATTTGCACTACAACTTGTTGGTACTGCACTTAATGAATAACAGATATATCCTTGTTCCTTACTTGATGTTACTAAAGTTTGCTCTGCAGCGTTATAAGTTAAATCATTTGCGGTTATCACTGTAGGATTTGTTGCCTTTATTATTTTAAATGTTTTACTCTTTGTTCCTGTATAGTTTCCTTTTCCTGTTACGTTTACTGTAGCATATGGATTACTTGTTGTTCCAGCATTTATATTATTACTATAACTATATGTATAATCTGTATTATTTACAAGCGTTGCTACACCTACATTTGACATTGATGCTGTTACTAAAGGTGTTGGTTTTATTTCACTTTCTGTATATGTTTGATCATTTATTGTGCCTATTATACCATTAGTGCTTAAATCGTATTTTTTTATTGTTACTATTACACTTCCAGATTTCTCTTTATAATTACTGTTTCCATTAATGTAATAATACACAGTATATGTCCCTGCGTTTATTGCTGTTGGTACTACTGTACTTGTACTACATTTACTTGTTATTACAGAGTCAAGTGAATAACATATTGTTCCTTGCACATCTTTTGTTGCTACTAAACTTTGCGCTTGTGTATTATATGTTAAATCATTCGCTGTTACTTTAACTGGATTCTCTGCTGGTACTATTTTAAATGTTTTACTTTTTGTTCCAGTATAATTTCCTGTTCCTGTTAATGTAATTGTTGCTGTTCCAGCGTTCGTATTATTACTATATGTTGTTGTATAAGTTGGTGTACTCTTACTTCCACTTGGTATTGGTACTGTTACACTTGGTGCTGGTTTTATTTCACTTCCTGTATATGTTTGATCACTTATGCTTCCTATTGTAGCATTGCTTAAATTATATGCCGTTATTTTCCATTGTATTGTTATATTACTTGTTGTTCCATCATTCCATTTGTAGTTTGAATTTAATGTAAATATTACATTATATGTTCCTACATTTGTTGCTTTTAATGTACTTCCATTTGTTACTATGCTTGTTCCTTCTGAGACCGTAATTCCATGATTTTGTTCTTCTGCATTATAAACTTTATCTGCTGGGGATGTTGGTTTTGTTACTGATTTTTTATCAACTATTATTGTTATTGTAGCATCTTTTGTTACTTTACTATTTGTATCTGTTGCTCTTACTGTTATTTTATATCCTGATGTATTGGCTGGTGTATTTGATTTTACTGTTATTGTTGTTCCACTTATGCTAAAGTAACTATTATCATTTTCACTTATTATTGAATAACTATAACTTCCTGTTCCATTTGTTGCTGGTGATATATTTACTGTTTGACTACTTGTTGGATTATATGTTACTGGTTTACTCTGATCATTAAATGTTAATACATTTGTTGTAACACTTGGTGTCATTGTTATATTTCCTGCAGGCATTGTAAATGTTGTATTGGCTTCAGTTTGATTTCCTACTAAGTTTGTATTACTACTTGTCCATTTACTCCATGTATATCCTGAACTTGCTGTTGCTTTTAGTGTTATTGTGCTTCCGTAATAATAACTCCCACTTGCCGTACTTCCACTTGTACTTGCTCCTGTTGAACTTCCTAATGTAAATGTATATTTATTTCTTGTATATTTATATGTTACTACTGTACTTCCATCTGCTTTTATTGTTGTTGTTTGCACACTTGGTGATGTAAATCCTGTGTAACTCTTTACTGCTGGTGACACACTTGCACCTGTTGTTCCTGTTAAATTATCTATGTCATCTGCTTCTGTTGGATATGTACCATCTAATTTTTGTTTATAATGTTTTACAACATACTTTGTATTTGTATCTACTTTACATACTGCATATAATGTTTGTGTATTTAATTTATCTGTTACAGCTCCTCCATTATATGGTGTTCCATTTCCATCTACACTTGTATTCCATGTACATTTATATCCATCTTTATTTATTTCTGGTATTGTTACACTTGGTTTTGTTCCCCAATGTGCATATAATGTACCATTTGCTGTATATAATGTATTTTTAAATGAACTCGTTATATATCCATTTTCATTTATCATTTGTGTTCCATTTGTTGCATCTGTATAATGTCCTGAATAACTATAATTTTTTGTTATTGCACTTGGCACTGTTATTCCTGTATTATTTGCATTAAAACTTACTGTATAACTTCTTGTTGGTTTTGTTATTGCATTCGCATTTGTACCCATTTCTTTAGTTAATGCACTATCTAAATATATTCCTGTATTATATTTTTCATAAATAGCTGTTGTTCCTGCAGTCGTTGCTCCATTTCCATTTAACGAAATTGTATATTTTTCTAATTCCTTAGTGAAATTTGCCGTTACCATTGTTTTTGCATTTACTGTTGAACTATTTGGTGTTATTGTATAATTTAAAAATTTTATTGTATAACCTGTTATCGTTTTTGTACTTGCTGTTGCTATCCTTCCATCTGATAATGTTATCACATTGCCAGATACAGTAAATGTTGTCCCAGGTATCACTATTATTTGTGTTGGTGTTATACTTCCTAAATTTGCATCATTAACTTTAAAATTAATCGTATTAAATGATATATCTAAATGATTTGTTCCATCTACTGTATATTTTTTTGAATATGGTATTGTTACTCCATCTATTTTAAATCCATATATTTCATAACTTGTTCCATAATCATATGTTCCACCAAAATCATTTAAATATCCTTTATCTTCTCCATTAACTTTTATACCCGTTTGTATTTTATTATTATATCCTGCATAATACCATGTGCCATCAATGTTATAATTTAAATCTAATTTTGCTTGTTTCTTTTGCCATACCGCATATAAAGTAACATCTTGTACTTTTTCATCAGTACCTGGCGAATAAATTTCACCAGCCTTATATTCTATTGTTGTACTTGTTGATGATGTTGACCATCCTTTAAAATCATAAAAATCTCTTGTTGGTTCATTTTTTGTTAAATTTAAATTATCTCCATATATTTTTATTTGTGATTGTGGAGCATTCTTTCCACCGTTTGCGTTATAAGAAATATAATATAATGATCTAAAATCATATTTTTCAATAATATTTATGGTCGTTGAACTTGGATTTGTTGTAGTAAATGTTATTAAAAACTCTTTAACATTGCTTTCACTGCTACTATCACCCTCTGGATGTACTATTGTAAAATTGTCATTCTTATTATTACAATTTTCATCAGTACATACTGAAGTAAAATCGGTTAATTTAACATTTAATCCCTCTGCACTAACACTATTTTTTATAAATTTATAAATTGTTTGTTTAACATTTCCATAATTTGTTACTGTTATTTTGTAAGTAATTTCTGAATTAGCACTTGGAAGTGTGAAACCAGTAGTTGTTGTATCAACATTATACTTTGGCGAATAACTTTCAAGTGCTCCATTACTTGCTGATACAAGTTTTATTCCTGTTACTCTTATATCAGTAATTGGCCTAAACATTGCTTCAGATGTTATTGCTAATTTACTAGCAAGTCCTGAGTATGCTACAGTATTAAAAAAAGAACAAAAACAAAAATGCAATCATTATTAAAATTTTCATTTTACCTTGAAAAAATTTCTTCATTTTAACACTGCTCCTATTTAGACTATTATACTGTATATAATTATAACTTATATATCATTTTTTGTCATCAGATTTCAATAAAAATTATAAAAAAATAAAGGGATTTTTAAGCATTTTTATTTTAAAAAAGTTATCCACAGCAAAACAAAAAAAGAAACTATTTTTTAGTTTCTTTTAAATATTATTTTTAATTAAAATCTTCTCTATTTGCTACATAATAATATAATGTATTACCATCAATTATTTCAAATTTAGATGTATTATCATCAATTCTTATATAAACAATTGTCTTGTTAATATTATTTCTAACATCTAATAATTCTCTAAATGTACTTATTCTAACCATATTTTCTTTATTAGTAGTTTCATGTTCTGCTTCTGTTATATATGAATCATATTGTTTTAATGTTTTATTAATAAATTTATCATATTTACTTGTTTCTTTAGAAACAGCTATTTTATTACTAACAACTTTAAATAAGAATACTAGAGCAATTAAATCACAAATTATTGCTAGTACATAAAGTATTGTATTAGTTGCTGTATTTGATGATGTACCATCAAATGAACTATTATTTATAGCAGGTGCATTTTTAGTTATATTAATCATTTGTTCAGATAAAGGAATATCTAAATACATTACTGTATTTCTAGATATATTGTTTAATCCTTTATATTTACCTGTATAATTAACATAATAATTTATTCTTAAATTACATTTAGCACTTATACCATATTTTGTTTTAAATTCATTAGTTATTTTATTATATTTAGCATAATCAATTTTAAAATTTTTAACCTTATTAATTGTTCCTGAAGTATCAGAATCTTTCTTTGTATTCTCAATAACTTCAGTATTTTTATAAATTACTTTATTATTATCATCTGTATCTACTATAGTTACTATTGCTTCTGCTTTTGTTTCAGCATTATATGTTAAACTATCTGCAAAACTATTAATATAACTAAAAGTTACATCAACATAATCAATTATATTTGATATATATTGCATTCCTTCATCAAGGTATGGAGTATTATAGTATGAATCATCATCTAAATATACTCTATAACTTGTTGCGATCGTTTCTTTATAGCTTAAACTTTCATATTTTTTTAATCTATATGATCTATCCGCAAATATTATCGAAATAAATACTAGAACAATAATTAAAAAGATGTATGTTATATTTTTTTTAGAATTTTTCTTCATATCTCTTCTCCTATTGTAATGCTTCCCTTAACCA
>ENA-OROO01001632-OROO01001632.1-human-gut-metagenome-genome-assembly--contig:-NODE-1632-length-11294-cov-5.581368_pt1 | contig 11294 bp, 8 predicted proteins | sample MGYA00242130_ERZ509052 | MGnify/ENA primary metagenome ERZ509052 (study PRJEB26280, sample SAMEA2338730) | human gut metagenome | biome: human gut; feature: human-associated habitat; material: faeces... | reverse complement strand
GAGCTGAGTTTAAACATCGAATTTACTAATTGGATGTTTGCGGACATTCATTAAAGGTTAATAGTTAGAAAGCTGTTGAAAGTTTACAACTAAATCCGTTTTGTTTTAAAACTATGGAATCAGTGTATTTAGTAATGATGCATATATGTTTATGTCTGACTTAAAGGCTATATTATGACCTCATTAAATAATAAAAATGAATTTAAATATATGACAAAAATAATAAAAGCTCGGGATTTAAACTAATTCTGTTATGTTTTTTTTGTTTTGGTGATAACTAATTGAACTATAGGTATTTATCTTTGAAGATTTAGTAACTGGAGTAATGCATGACGAAAACAGGCTTCTTGTGTGTAATATCTTTTCTTTTTCGATAAGATGTATTAATCACGTCTCTTGCATTATACGTTCGATCAGGCTGAATCGTGCGGTCGTTGCGGCCTGATCGTGCGGTCGTTTGGGCTGAATCGTGCGGTCGTTTCCGGAGGGTGTATATACAAAAACGGCTGAAGATTATTGCCGTGCCAGAGGCATACGGAATTATCTTCAGCCGTAACAGTCCGGAAAGCCTGTTTAGTCGAACAGACTTCTGAACTTCTTGAATATTTTTTCTTTCAGGCTCATGTTAGGCTTGAAACTTTCAGATTCCTGCCATTTTTCCAAAGCCTGTCTTTCTTCTTTGGTCAGAGTTTCGGGAATGTAAATGCTGATATGAACCAGCAAGTCGCCCGTTCCGGTTGTATAGCCGTAGTTGTTGATGGAAGGAAGTCCTTTGCCGCGCAGACGAAGCACTTTGCCCGGCTGTGTACCCGGTTCGATCTTGATTTTCGCTTTTCCGTCGATGGTCGGGACTTCCACTGTTCCTCCAAGGGCTGCGGTCGGAACGCTCAGCAGCAGGTTGTAGATCAGGTCGCTTTCGTCGCGCACCAGTTCCGGATGCTTTTCCTTTTCGATGAGTACCAGCAGATCGCCTGCCACACCGTTGTGCTTACCGGCATTACCTTTGCCGTTGATAGTCACCTGCATGCCTTCAGCCACACCTGCCGGAATCTTTACCGTTACGACTTCTTCACCATATACGATACCTTCGCCGCCGCAGGCAGAACATTTGTTCTTGATGATTTTACCTTCGCCGCCACACTGGGGACATACGGTCTGAGTCTGCATCATGCCGAAGATACTTTGCTGGGTGCGGGTTACGCTTCCCGTACCGTGACAGGTCGGACAGGTTTCTACGCCTCCGTCGCCTTCAGCTCCTGTTCCGTGGCAGTGACTGCACTGCACGTATTTCTTGAGTTTGAATTTCTTTTCTACACCGGTAGAGATTTCCTTCAGGTTCAGTTTTACCTTTACCCGCAGGTCGGAGCCGCGGAACTTGCGCTGACGGGGCTGGCCACCGCCGCCTCCAAAGCCTCCGAATCCGCTGTGGCCTCCGAAGATGTCGCCGAACATGGAGAAGATATCGTCCATAGACATGCCCTGTCCTCCGAATCCTCCAAATCCGCCGGCTCCGGCTGCTCCGTCCACTCCCGCATGTCCGAACTGATCGTAACGGGCACGCTTGTCCGGATTGCTCAGCACTTCATAAGCTTCGGCTGCTTCCTTGAACTTCCCTTCCGCTTCCTTATCGCCCGGATTCTTGTCCGGGTGATATTGGATGGCTTTCTTTCGGTATGCTTTCTTGATCTCATCGGCTGAGGCAGACTTTTCTACCCCAAGCACTTCGTAGTAATCTCTCTTTGCCATGATCTTCTTATTGTGCTACTACTACTTTTGCGTGACGGATCACTTTGTCATTCAGTTTGTAACCGGTCTGTACACAGTCGAGTACTTTTCCTTTCTGGTCTTCGCTCGGAGCGGGTACCAGGGCAACGGCTTCGTGATAGTCCGTATCGAAAGTTTCGCCTACGGGCTCCATCTTCTGCAGTCCTTCCTGTGAAAGACCTTTGAGGAATTTCTGGTAGATCAGATCAATACCTTCATACATAGCTTTTACGTCGTCAGCACTTTGCATGTTGTGCAGGGCACGTTCCAGATCGTCCAGAATGGGAAGGATGGCGCTGATTGCCTTTTCACCTCCGTTCTTGATGAGTTCGGCTTTTTCCTTCATGGTACGTTTGCGGTAGTTGTCAAACTCAGCGGACAGACGGAGATACTTGTCCTTCTGCTCTTCAATGGTTGCTTTGGCAGCTTCCAGTTCCTGCATCACCGGATCTGCAACCTCCTGCTGTTCTTCTGCAGCTTCCGCAGCAGCTTGCTGTTCCGCGTTTTCGGTCACAGTTTCTTCCTGTTTTGCCATTTCTTCTTCCACGTTATGGTTTTCTTGTGTACTCATATCTTAATTATGTTTTTATTAGCTGATAAATGTTTATTCTTTCTCCTACAAATTTCGTGCCTGATAGGAGTTAATATGGAAAACGGCTGCAAAAATACGAAATATTTGTCACACTGACATTATTTTTTCATGCTTTGTCGTCTTGTCAGCCTGTGTTCAGGCTTCTTTTCCAGGCATGAATGCCGGCTTTTGAGGTGTATCTCGTTTTTTTGTATTATCTTTGCAGACGTTGTTAATCAGAGATAATATTAATATAAGGTATATAGATAATGATTACAGTTTCGAATGTAGCCGTTCAGTTTGGTAAAAGAGTGTTGTACAACGATGTGAACATGAAGTTCACCAACGGAAATATTTATGGAGTGATCGGTGCCAATGGTGCCGGTAAGTCTACGTTTCTGAAAGTTATTTCAGGTGAACTGGATCCTACCAAGGGAAGCGTAACCCTGGGACCGGGCGAGCGTTTGTCCGTGTTGAGTCAGGACCACTTTAAGTTTGATGCCCATACGGTGCTTGACACCGTGCTGATGGGACACACGGTTCTCTGGGATATCATGAAACAGCGTGATGCGCTTTATGCGAAGGAAGATTTTACGGATGAAGACGGTATCAAAGCTGCAGAGCTGGAAGAGAAATTTGCAGAGCTGGAAGGCTGGAATGCCGAAAGCGATGCAGCCATTCTGCTGAGCGGACTGGGCATCAAGGAAGACAAGCACGGCATGCTGATGGGAGACCTCAGCGGTAAGGAAAAGGTGCGTGTGATGCTGGCACAGGCCTTGTTTGGAAATCCGGACAATCTGTTGCTCGACGAGCCGACCAATGACCTGGATATGGATACTGTGACCTGGCTTGAGGAATACCTTTCTAATTTTGAACATACCGTGCTGGTGGTAAGTCACGACCGTCACTTCCTCGACTCGGTTTGTACCCATACCGTAGATATTGACTTTGGCAAGGTGAACCTCTTTGCCGGTAACTATAGCTTCTGGTATGAATCCAGTCAGCTTGCTCTGCGCCAGCAGCAGAACCAGAAGGCCAAGGCCGAAGAAAAACGGAAGGAACTGGAAGAGTTTATCCGCCGTTTCTCAGCCAATGTGGCTAAGTCCAAGCAGACTACCAGCCGCAAGAAGATGCTGGAAAAACTGAATGTGGACGAAATCAAACCTTCTTCACGCAAATATCCGGGTATCATCTTCACCATGGACCGTGAACCGGGTAACCAGATTCTGGAAGTATCGGGACTGCGTGCCGAAACAGAAGAAGGAACAGTGCTCTTCAACGATGTGAACTTCAATGTTGAAAAGGGAGACAAGATCGTGTTCCTGAGCCGTGACCCGCGTGCCATGACAGCTTTGTTTGAAATCATCAACGGTCATCGCAAGGCACAGGCAGGACATTACAACTGGGGTGTGACGATTACTACAGCTTATCTGCCGCTGGACAATACGGATTATTTCAACTGTGACTTGAATCTGGTAGACTGGCTGAGCCAGTATGGTCAGGGCAATGAAGTCGAGATGAAGGGCTTCCTCGGCCGTATGCTGTTCTCCGGTGAAGAGGTGATGAAGAAAGTAAGCGTGTTGTCGGGAGGTGAAAAGATGCGTTGTATGATTGCCCGCATGCAGTTGCGCAATGCCAACTGTCTGATTCTGGATACACCGACCAACCATCTGGACCTGGAATCTATTCAGGCGTTCAATAATAACCTGAAGACGTACAAGGGAAATGTGCTTTTTGCTTCGCATGACCATGAGTTCATTGAAACTGTGGCAAACCGTATCATCGAACTGACTCCGAACGGTATCATTGACAAGATGATGGAGTATGATGAATACATTACCTCAGATCATATCAAGGAAATGCGTGCGCGCATGTACGGAGACAAATAAGAATGAAAAGAGGAAATTCCGGTCGGCATACAGCCTGAATCTGCAGAGTAATCCGGAATTTCCTTTTTTCTAAAATTATATTACTATGGGGAATACTTTGAATCCTGTTGCTAAGAAGCAAATTGTGTGGCTGGATGTTGTCCGCCTGCTGGCTATGTTTATGGTTGTATGTTGTCATTCGACCGATCCATTCAATTTTTATCCGGGCGAACCGCCTGCCAATATCAGTGAGATCAAGTTCTGGGGAGCTGCTTACGGATCTGTTCTTCGTCCGTGTGTTCCGCTTTTTGTAATGATTACGGGAGCTTTGCTGTTGCCGGTCAAAGGTGATACGGGAGCTTTCTACAAAAAACGTATCAGCCGGGTATTCTGGCCGTTTCTGATCTGGTCAGTCATCTATAATCTGTTTCCCTGGATCACCGGTCTGCTGGGATGCAGGCCCGAACTGATTCTGGATTTCTTCCCATACTCCGGAGAGGAAGCTGCCCGTCAGTCTCTGTCGGTATCGATGGACTATATATCCCGTATACCGTTGAACTTTTCGTTGCTGGATGTTCACATGTGGTACATTTATCTGTTGATCGGAATGTATCTTTATATGCCTGTCTTCTCTGCGTGGGTGGAGAAAGCCTCCGAAAAGGCAAAGCTGTGGTTCCTGGCAGCCTGGGGAGTGACACTGTTTGTTCCTTACTACCGGGAATTTGTGAATCCTTATCTGTGGGGATCCTGTTCGTGGAATGAATTTTATATGCTTTATAACTTTGCCGGTTTTAATGGTTATCTTTTGCTGGGCCATTATCTCCGTCACCATGACTTTAGTCTGGCTAGGACCCTTGGCTGGGGAATTCCTTCTTTTGTAATAGGTTTCCTGATTACTTTTCTGGGATTCCGTCACATCACATCATTACCGGAATATACCGAAGAACAGCTTGAGATGTTTTTCTATTACTGTTCTCCCAATGTGGTTATGATGACAGTGCCCTGCTTCTTGATAGCCAAGAAGGTGAATGTGCGGAATGAACGTTTGCGGCAGGCACTTGCCAATCTGACGGTATGCGGTTTCGGGGTGTATATGATTCATTACTTTTTCACCGGCCCGTGTGTCCTGCTGGCCCGTATGTGTCACATACCGGTAGCGGTTCAGATTCCGGTTGCTGCCCTGATAGCCTTTGGGGCTTCATGGGGACTAGTCAATCTGCTTCGCAGGCTGACAGGAAAGTATACTAAATATCTGGTGGGATAAAATAATAACATTATGGCAAAAGGATTTCATTTCTTCTCGGTGCCAGTCAGGTCTGCACTGAGAAATTTCTCTCTGGCGAGTATTTTGCTGGCTTGTTTGTTGGGAAGTATTTGTAAAGCGGAGGCCCGTGAGGTAACTCCATTCAATAACGGATGGGAGTTTAAGAAAGGGCCTTTTCCAACCGATGCGATGCAGACTGCTGCCAGATGGAATGCAGATTGGGAACAGGTGAATGTGCCTCATACCTGGAATGCGGATGATATGCAGAAGAAAACCAACAACTTTTATGCTGGGGTAGCTTATTATCGGAAGCACTATGTTTTTCCTGAATCACTGGAAGGAAAGCGTCTTTTTCTACGCTTTGAGGGTGTAGGAGCATGTGCCGAAGTTTATGTCAATGGTTATCTGGTTGGAACACATAAAGGAGCTTATTCTGCATTTGTCTGCGAAATTGGTTCGCAAGTCAGGCTGGGAGAAGAGAATGAAATTGTTGTCAAGGCTGATAATGCTGCACGTCCGGATGTGATTCCGGTCAATCATGCTCTTTTTGGCGTCTATGGCGGAATTTACCGTCCCGTATGGCTGATAGTGACTGAACCCTGCAATATTGTAGTAAACGACTGTGCCTCTCCGGGTGTATACATAACTCAGAAGAACGTATCGAAACAGTCTGCTGATGTTTCTGTCAGGGTGAAACTTGATAATGCAACATTGGCTCCGGCTGCTCTTGAACTGGAAAATGCGATTTATACCCGTGAGGGCAAGTTGGTTAAAGTTCATCGGCAGTCTTTTGAGTTGACTCCTCAGGGAGTACAAAACTATGTTTCTGATTTTAAAATCAGTCATCCTCATCTTTGGCAGGGGCGCGAAGATCCTTATTTATATAAGGTCGTTTCTCGTCTGAAACAGGACGGACAGGTAATTGATGAAGTGATACAGCCACTCGGCTTGCGTAAATATGAGGCTGTGGCTGGAAAAGGTTTCTTCCTGAATGGTAAAAAATATCCGATGTATGGAGTTACCCGTCATCAGGACTGGTGGGGGATGGGCAGTGCACTGACTAACAGGGAACATGATTTTGATCTGGAGCAGATTATGGAAGTTGGGGCAACGACCGTGCGTTTTGCTCATTACCAGCAGTCGGATTATATTTATTCACGTTGTGATACGTTGGGACTTATTATCTGGGCTGAGATTCCTTTTGTGAACCGTGTGACAGGGCAGGAGTGGGATAATGTTCATCAGCAAATGCGCGAGCTGATACGTCAGAGTTTCAATCATCCTTCTATTTATGTGTGGGGAATTCATAACGAGGTGTATCATCCTCACGGTTATACGGCTGCTCTTACTCAGTCTGTTCACGATCTCTGCAAACTGGAAGATCCTGATCGTTATACGGTGGCTGTCAATGGTTATGGTCATGCTGAGCATCCGGTTAACGGGAATACCGATATACAGGGAATGAACCGTTATTTCGGATGGTATGAGAAAAAGATACAGGATATCAAACCCTGGATTGAAAAAATGGAAAAAGAATATCCCTGGCAACGGCTGATGCTGACAGAATATGGGGCTGATGCGAACATTGAGCATCAGACAGAATTACTGGGAGATGCCTTGAACTGGGGCAGTGATTTTTATCCGGAAACTTTCCAGACAAAGACACATGAGTATCAGTGGGGAGTAATTTCTCAGCATCCTTATATTCTTGCTTCTTATTTATGGAATATGTTTGACTTTGCAGTTCCTCAATGGAAGCGTGGAGGTGTAGATGCGCGGAACATGAAAGGGTTGATAACTTTTGATCGTAAAATACGTAAGGATGCTTTCTATTGGTATAAGGCAAACTGGAGTAAGGAGCCGGTGCTTTATCTGACGCAACGCCGTAATACGAAACGTGAACGCCGGGAAACTTCTGTCACTGTCTATTCCAATCTTGGGACACCCCGCGTTTTCCTGAATGGCCGGGAACTGGATGGCGTTCGTAAGGGATATACCGATGTGCATTACATTTTTGATCAGGTAACGCTTGCCGAAGGACGAAATGTACTTAGAGCTGTTATCGTGTCCGATGGTAAGGAATATACCGATGAGATTGTGTGGAACTACAACGGTGAGCATGTCCGGCAGGCCGATGCTTACGAACATAAGAAAGAACATGCCGGCTGGTGATAACCATAGCCGGCATGTCTTTTATGATTATTCTTCACCATTCAGTTGCATTTGGCCGAACGACAGAGGGAGCAGATCTTTGACTCCCTGTAGCTCGTAGACTCCTGTGCGGCTGCACAACAGGATTCGCATGGGCTTGCCATAGCGTTGTTCCGTTTCCAGCAAGACTTGCCGGCAGGCTCCGCAGGGAGAAATGGGCTGTTCCAGAAAGCCAGCTTCATTGCGTGCTGCAATAGCCAGGGTAAGTATGGGTTGGTCGGGATATTGTGAATTGGCATAGAATACTGTGGTTCTTTCTGCACAGGTGCCGGAAGGATAGGCTGCATTTTCCTGATTACTTCCGGTAACGATTGTTCCGTTTTCCAGCAATGCGGCAGCTCCTACTGCAAAATGGGAGTAGGGGGAGTAACTTCTGCTGGTTGCTTCCCGGGCGGCATCCGTCAGGCGACGGTCTGTTTCATTCAGCTCCCCGTAGTTCAGGGAACGGACATGAATTTCTAGTTTAATTTCTTTCATGGCAGTTAGATTAGGGATAAATGATCGTGGAACAAATATAGCTTTTTCTTTGGAAACCGGAAAATAAATAGCAGGATTACCGGCAGAAAGTAGCTTCCACACCCACTTCCTTACAATCTGCTCCCATCGGTGGATTTTGTTTGTCAAGGGTGATACGTGCCTCACTGACAGCAGGGAAATCGTTCAGTAAACGGGAGGCGATACGCCGGATAACGTGTTCCAGAAGCAGAGAAGGAATATTCATTTCTTCCTTGACAGCCTTGAATACTTCAGCATAGTTGACTGTTCCTTCCAGACAGTCATTTTCTGCAGCATGCGAGAAGTCTGTTTTCAGACGAAGGTTGAGGGTATATTCAGCGCCTATGCGGTTTTCCTGTGGAAGGACACCGTGATAAGCATATAGTTTCAGTCCATTCAAATGGATGTACATGTCTTGAGCTTTCATACGCAGTTTATCAGATAAAAAATAGAGGGCGCAAAGATGCATTATTTTTCCCGGAATAATACCGGAAGCAATACGCCTTTGCGCCCCGATTGGTTATATTTCTCAGGCCTGCTTTTTATCCGCAGCGGGAAGATCCGCAAGTCTTGCAGATCAGACAGCCTTCCTGGTAAACCAGGGTTTCATGACCGCAGTTAGGACATTTCACTCCCTTGGCTTCAGTTCCGTCCTGTACATATTTTTTCAGGGCGCGTTCTACACCATTCTTCCAGGTATTGATGTTTTCGCTGTCCAACTGGAGCGAGCCTACAAGTTTGATGACCTGTTCGATCGGCATACGCCAGCGCAATACACCGGAGATCAGTTTTGCGTAGTTCCAGTATTCTTTGTTGAACTTCTCGGACAAGCCTTCAATGGTCATCTTGTAGCCGCGTTTGTTCTCGAACTGGAAGTCATAACGCTTCACTCCGTCTTCATCGTAATTCTTGATGATACGACCGCTGGTTACAGATTTAGGCAGAACGATACCTTCCTCATCATCCTGAAGACCGGTAAAGATTTCGTAGGGACGTCCGTCGAGCAGTCCTACAAATGCTACCCATTTCTCTTTGTTGTTCTGGAAACGTACTACATCAGCTTCCAGTACTTTCGGACGTACTTCTACAACCTGAGGCGGTTTGCAGTGGCATTCTTCCTCTTCTTTCTTTTTGTCTTTTTTAGTAGAGATCAGTACACCTGCACGTGAACCGTCACGGTAAACTGTACATCCTTTGCAGCCGGATCGCCATGCTTCTACGTAGAGGCGGTTCACCAGTTCTTCATCAACACTGTTCGGCAGGTTGATTGTAACACTGATAGAATGGTCTACCCATTTCTGGATGCGTCCTTGCATTTTGACTTTCATCAGCCAGTCTACATCGTTTGATGTAGCTTTATAATAAGGAGATTTTGCAACCAGATCATCAATCTCTTCTTGTGTATAATGCTTGTTCGGGTCGTATCCATTGACTTCCATCCAGGTCAGGAACTTGTGATGGAACACTACATATTCTTCAAATGCATCTCCTGTTTCGTCTATAAAGTCTACACGTACATTGGCATCATTCGGGTTGACTTTACGACGACGCATATATACCGGCATGAAAACAGGTTCGATACCTGAAGTTGTTTGAGTCATCAGACTGGTGGTTCCGGTGGGAGCAATGGTCAGACAGGCAATGTTGCGTCGTCCGTAGCGTACCATATCTTCATACAAAGCAGGATCTGCATCCTTGATACGGTTGATGAACGGATTGTTCTTTTCGCGTTCTGCATCGTAAATTTCGAATGCACCACGTTCCTTGGCCATGTTTACAGATGAGCGGTAAGCTTCAAGTGCAACAGTCTTATGTACCTGTTCTGAGAATTCAGTTGCTTCTTCTGTACCATAGCGCAATCCCATAGCTGCCAGCATATCACCTTCGGCTGTAATACCTACACCTGTACGTCTTCCCAGTCCGGATTTGCGGTATATCTTTTCCCACAGGTGACGTTCTGCGCCTTTGACTTCTTCACTTTCCGGATCGGCATCAATTTTTTCCATGATGCGTTCGATCTTTTCCAGCTCCAGATCAATGATGTCGTCCATGATTCGCTGAGCCAGGGCAATGTGTTTCTTGAATAGGTCAAAGTCGAATCGGGCTTCCGGAGTGAACGGATTGATTACATATGAATACAGGTTGATGGCCAGCAGACGGCAAGAGTCGTAAGGGCACAAGGGGATTTCACCGCAGGGGTTGGTAGAAACCGTACGGAATCCTAAATCAGCATAGCAGTCAGGAACAGATTCGCGGATGATTGTATCCCAGAACAGAATACCCGGTTCTGCCGATTTCCATGCATTGTGCACAATCTTTTTCCACAAGGCAGAAGCATTGATCTGTTTGGATACCATCGGATGATCTGAATCAATCGGGAACTGTTGGGTGTACATCCGGCCTTCTACGGCAGCTTGCATGAATTCGTCATCCAGTTTCACGGAAACATTAGCTCCGGTCACTTTGCCTTCCGTCATCTTGGCATCAATGAATGCTTCCGAATCCGGATGCTTGATAGACACGCTCAACATCAATGCACCGCGACGTCCGTCTTGAGCTACTTCACGAGTGGAATTCGAATATCGTTCCATGAACGGAACAAGACCGGTAGAAGTCAACGCCGAGTTTTTAACGGGAGAACCTTTCGGACGGATGTGTGATAAGTCATGACCTACACCACCGCGTCTTTTCATTAGTTGTACCTGTTCTTCGTCGATTTTGATAATAGCGCCATAAGAGTCGGCTGCACCGTCCACTCCGATAACGAAGCAGTTGGATAGTGAAGCAACCTGGTAGTCGTTACCGATTCCTGTCATCGGGCTACCTTGGGGGACGATGTACTTGAAGTGATCCAGTAAATCATACAGTTCTTTTGCTGTCAACGCATTCGGATACTTCGATTCTACGCGTGCCACTTCATTTGCAATTCTCCAATGCATGTCTTCCGGAGACTTTTCGTAAATATTTCCGAAAGAGTCCTTGACTGCGTATTTGTTTACCCAAACCCTGGCAGCAAGCTCATCGCCTTGAAAATATCGTAAAGATTCTTCATAGGCTTCGTCGTAAGAATAAATCTGTTTTTCCACGATTCAATTTGTGTTAAATCTCGTTTTTAATAAGT
>ENA-OROO01001619-OROO01001619.1-human-gut-metagenome-genome-assembly--contig:-NODE-1619-length-11373-cov-3.301643_pt1 | contig 11373 bp, 6 predicted proteins | sample MGYA00242130_ERZ509052 | MGnify/ENA primary metagenome ERZ509052 (study PRJEB26280, sample SAMEA2338730) | human gut metagenome | biome: human gut; feature: human-associated habitat; material: faeces... | reverse complement strand
CGTGTATGTGAATCAGAACCAAGTATCATCTTTCCGCCGCCGGCAAGCATCTCTCGTGCAAACTGATGGATAACTGCCTGATGAGGTGGTACATAGATTCCGCCGTACTTCTTTGCACATGTGAGACCAAACATGTGGTCATCCTCATTGATTGTTCCACCAACTGCACAAAGGCTGTTGTGACAGTTTGTAAGTACATACGGGATAGGGAATTTCTCAAGTCCTGAAGCTCGTGCTGTCTGGATGATACCTACAAATGTGATATCATGCGATGTAAGCTTATCAAACTTAATCTGAAGCTTGTCCATATTGCCGGATGTATTGTGCTCCTTTAAAATCCCGTAAGCAATTGTCTCCTGCTTAGCTGTCTGTTTATCGATGTCCATGCCGGTCTTGCTTTTGACAGCTGCCTGAGCCTCCGGTCCATCAATTATTACTTCCTTACCGTTTAAAAGGTAAGCACCATTTTCATATAATTTCACTTATTCTACCTCCGTATGTGTATTTCAAAATTCTTTTATTTACTATTATATAATATTATAGGTAATTGTGGCAATAAATAAATCACCATCTACCTTAATTTCGAATTTTCCTCCCATCAAATGGGTCAGATTCTTTGCAATCGAAAGTCCAAGTCCACTTCCTTCAGTGGTTCTCGATCTCTCTCCCCTCACAAAACGCTCTGTCAGGTCTACATTTCCGTTGCTTACTATGTCAAGCTCGTTCTTAGACACATTCTTTATTGTAAAAACTGCCTTTTTATCTGCCTTTTCAAGCTCTACATATACTCTGGTATTTTCCAGTGCATATTTTGCGGCATTAGTATACAGATTTTCAATAGAGCGGTAAAGCTGACGCCCATCCGCATAGATAAATATCTGTTCTGATGGAATTTTTGTAACTATTGTCAGATTTCTCGACTCAAATCGCTCATTGAATTCACCTCCGGTCTGGTATAAAAGCTCAACCAGATCAAGCTTTTGCATATTGAGCTTCACATTTCCCGAGGTAATCTTTGATGTCTCTACCAAATCCTCTGTAAGCTGCTTTAAGCGCTGTGACTTTTCCTCCAGCACATGTATATAGTATTTGGCATTTTCATTTTCCAGATTTTCCCTCTTAAGCAGGTCAACATAGTTGACTATTGAAGTCAGAGGTGTCTTTATATCGTGTGATACGTTTGTTATTAAGTCTGCCTTTAGTTTTTCATTTTTAAGGCTCTCATTTACCGAGCTCATAAGACCCTGGCGTATATGGTTGACAGCCTCCGCCACCTTTTTCTGCTGCCCATGAAACTCATTGACATTGAGTGTAGTATCAAGCGCTCCTTCCGAGATAGCTTCAAGTGCCTCCTGTATGCGCATTATCTCTTTATTTTTTTGTGTGTGGATATCCTTTTTCTCAATAACTCTTTTCAAAAGCTCATAGCCCTTGTACATCAGGCTGTGTGTGTAAAGTATATTGCCTTTTATCTTCCTTACAATGCTCTGGTATAAAATAATAAAAGCCAGATCAAACAAAAAAGTAAATGTGCCGGCCGTCATAATGAGTGATGCATAATCAAAATGCTGGTTTTTTACGCCTGAAATCACTTTTCCCATAAATACCATGAGCAGTGTAAATATCACTAGCATCACATCAGAGTATACCTTGTCAATCGGTAAATAGTATATTGTGTAATCATCCTCTGATTTTCTGCCGGCCACGTTTGCCATATATGCCAGGCTCACAAAGCTGCCTACTAGGCCCGCCAGCGATATTAGTGTATATATATCAATATTTTCATGCGCATCGTGCCTGAATGCATAGCCTGTGGCAAACACTCCTGTCACCATAAGTATCATGCATAGCTGATGTAAAACTATGACCGCTGCTTTTTTTCCTATCGTATACTGCTTCATTTGTTGTCCTCTATCTTATAGCCTACTCCCCAGACCACCTTCAGATATCGCGGCTCTTTAGGATTTATCTCTATTTTTTCCCTGATATGTCTGATGTGCACAGCAACTGTATTGTCGGCGCCTATCGCCTCCTCGTTCCATATGCTCTCATATATTTCGTTTATTGAGTAGACCTTTCCCTTATTTTTAAGGAGTAAAAGCAGTATATTGTATTCAATCGGTGTGAGCTTTACCTCCTCACCATCCACAGTCACCTTTTTTAAATCATCATTTACCAAAAGACCTCCGGCTTCATAAACCTTGTCTCCGGCTGCATCATTGCTTGACAGAGTGGTATATCTGCGAAGCTGTGACTTTACCCTTGCCACAAGCTCAAGCGGATTAAAAGGCTTTGTAACATAATCATCAGCACCCACATTAAGGCCTAAAATCTTGTCTGCATCCTCTGTCTTTGCCGATAGAATGATTATCGGCACCCTGCTTTCCTTTCGTATCTGCAGAGTGGCTCTTATTCCGTCGAGCTTTGGCATCATGACATCTATTATCATAAGGTCTATTTTTTTATTCTTCATAATTTCAACTGCCTGTATGCCGTCATATGCCTTCTCCACGTCGTAGCCCTCCTGCATCAGGTAAATCTCAATTGCCTCAACTATTTCCTTGTCGTCATCACAAACTAATATTGTCATATTATCCTCCTTCTATGAATTTTGATTAGAAACCTTCTCCTGCCGTTAGTCAGCTATATTTTATCAGATTATCTACTTTGTTTTTCTTAAAATCTGCTTAATATTACCCACTTTTAAATATAAGCCAAAAAGCAGCCGTTCTGTTTTGAACTGCTGCTTTATATTACATAGGTGTGTTTCATTTCCCTTTATTTCCGGTGATGCTCTGCCACATTCTGTGGATACCGTCTGTGAGCTCCTTCCCTTCCTTTGTGTTGATAACAGGTGGATTGCCGGCTTTTCTGCTTATTGCCTTATAATCCTCATCAACAGACGATTTTGAGCCGGCAGCCTTGGCTTCATCCTTATCATTGCTATGATTTAATCCGGCATCAGGTGTATCGTCTGCAAGCTTCACTTCACCCACTACACCATCTCCCAGGTCCTCGCCCTCAGCAAGTCCCAGTTTTCTGATATAATCCATATTTACCTTGATTTCAGTCTGTCTGTTTGCATAGATAGACTTCTCTTCCTTGTCAATAGTACGCTCCTCTACAGGCTTACCTGCATTTTTCTGACGTTCTATCTCCTTATTTCTATCATCGATAATCTTAAGATACTTCTCCGTATCGGACAAATCCTGAAGCTGTCCCTTGAGCTCATACTGGTTAGTTTTAACTATATTCTCCTGCTCTGCAATCTTATCCTTCATATTCTTGCACAGCTTTTCAAGTGACTCGTTGGTATCATTGATGATATCACGCACTCTTGAAAGCGCCTCATCCGTATAGATAACCGATGCTGCATACACATCCTCAGCCTTTCTGCTTGCATCCCAGACTATCTGATCCCCCTTCTTTCTGAACTCTCTCTCTGCGTGATTGCGACTCTGCTCAGTAAGCTCATACTCATCCTGCATTGCATATATACACTTATTCAGCTCAGCAAGTAAATCTATCATTTGCTGCTTGTTTATGATCACCCTGCTCGGCTCCGGCTTATACGGCTCCGCCTTTGAGAGCATGATATGAATTTCTCTTAGTACCTTTTCTGTTTTATCGTTCGCATTCATTTTCTATTTCCTCAGATTAAAATTAACATTATAACTATTCATGGTGGTTATGAATACTCACCACTTACCCATATTTTATATGAAAATCCGCTTCTCGTAAATAGCCAAATGAATAATAATAGTTACTATAATTAAATCAATCCCGCTGCCGCATTTCTCAGTTCATCTGCCGCATGCTTTATCTCGGCAGCCTGCTCTTCGCTCACATTTCCGGGCTTTGTCCTTGAAATAAGCTTCTTCACATATGAAAGTGACGATTTCACACTCTTTTTTTGTGCGCTGTCCATAGCCTTTCTTTTTTCCTTGTCAGCCATGACATTTTCCACCTGTCGCACAAGCGTATCAGCCTCACTTCTTGCATCAATATAAGCCTTTCTCTGTCCGTCTGTTGCCTCATACTCCTGTGCCTCGCGGATTGCCTGCTCAATCTCAGAATCAGACAAATTTGAGCTTGCGGTAATCGTAATCTCCTGATGCTTTCCTGTGCCCAGGTCCTTTGCAGAAACCTGCACAATGCCGTTTGCATCTATATCAAACGTCACCTCTATCTGCGGCACACCTGCCGGAGCCGGCTTGATGCCCTTTAGCCTGAAGTTTCCAATCAGCTTATTGTCCCTTGCAAACTGCCTCTCACCCTGCAGTACCTTTATATCCACAGAGGTCTGGAAGCTTCCTGCAGTTGTAAAAATCTGGCTGTATCTCGTAGGAATAGTCGTATTTCTGTCAATAATTTTGGTTGAGACACCACCAACTGTCTCAATTCCGAGTGAAAGCGGTGTGACATCCATCAGTATAATCTCTGCCGCACTGCTGCCTGCGACAATTGCTCCACCGAGCTTGCCACCCTGTACTGCTGCACCGAGTGCCACGCACTCGTCAGGATTCAGGTTGTGTGAAGGCTCTTTTCCTGTAATTCTTCTGACCTCCTCAACAACAGCCGGCACACGTGTCGAGCCTCCTACCAACAGCACCATTCCAAGCTCTGCTGCAGAAATCCCCGCATCTGAAAGTGCCTGATTTACCGGAATGGCCGTTCTCTCCACCAGATCCTTTGTTATCTCATTAAACTCAGCCCTTGTGAGGTTCATCTCCATGTGGACCGGCTGTCCCTTTACAGTGGTGATAAATGGCAGGTTGATAGTGGTTGAGGATGAGGATGAAAGCACCTTTTTTGCCTTCTCAGCCTCCTCCCTGACACGCTGCATAGCAGTATTATCCTTTCTCAGATCCACATTCTGCTGTCTGTAAAACTCTGTGACAAGATAATTCGTGATTCTCTCATCAAAATCATCTCCACCCAGATGATTATCACCGGCTGTGGCAAGCACCTCTATCAGATTGTCCCCTATTTCGATAACAGACACATCGAAGGTTCCTCCTCCGAGGTCGTAGACAAGAATTTTCTGCTGCTGTCCGTGGTCCAGTCCGTATGCGAGTGCCGCAGAGGTTGGCTCATTTATGATTCGAAGCACATTAAGCCCCGCAATCCTTCCTGCATCCTTAGTTGCCTGCCTCTGCGCATCCGAAAAATATGCAGGAACTGTGATTACAGCGTCTGTCACTGCCTCTCCAATATAGTCCTCTGCATCCTTTTTCAGCTTTCTGAGAATCATAGAAGAAATCTCAGGAGCTGAATACAGCTTTCCGTCCACCTTTGCCCTGAAATCGCTTCCCATCTGTCTCTTTATTGAGAAAAATGTCCTGTCCACATTGACTGCTGCCTGCCTCTTTGCAGCCTCGCCAACCAGTCGCTCTCCATTCTTTGTAAAAGCCACTACAGACGGAGTTGTTCTCTGACCCTCGCTGTTAGTTATGACTACCGGCTGATTGTTCTCCAATACTGCCACACAGCTGTTTGTTGTTCCTAAATCTATACCTATAACCTTGCCCATTTTATGCCTCACTGTTTTTTATATTTAAGTCTCATAAATAATTGCTTTTTATGACTTACTATTTCATCCTAATACTACTTTAAGCTTCGAAAATTCACTCGTCAAGGCATGAGGCTGTTATTTCAGAGAATGTTTATACTTTTAATTTTTAATACACAACATAACAACAAAGGCACCGCCGAAGCAGTGCCTTTGTTGATTAGTTTATAGGTTTGATTAAATGATAATTGAGGATTGCTTATTCACTTACTTTCTTTTTGAGTAATCCGAGTAATCCACATGCAATGAAAGATCCGATTACTAATGCAACAAGATACATTAACGGATTTCCGATTGTAGGAACTACGAAGATTCCTCCGTGAGGTGCCATGAGTGTACATCCAAATGCCATTGAAAGTCCACCAGCCACTGCTGAACCGACTACACATGCCGGAAGGACATGAAGCGGATCAGATGCTGCGAATGGGATTGCACCCTCTGTGATAAATGATAATCCCATGATAAAGTTCGTAGGTCCTGCCTTTCTCTCCTCTGCTGTGAACTTGTTCTTGAAGAAGATTGTTGCAAGAGCGATTGCGATTGGTGGAACCATACCGCCAATCATAACTGCTGCCATGATATTGTAGTTTCCGGCAGCGATTGAAGCTGTACCAAATACATAAGCGGCTTTGTTTACAGGGCCACCCATATCTATTGCCATCATTCCTCCGAGAAGTACTCCGAGAACTACTGCGCTTGCACCGTTAAGTCCATTAAGACCGTTGTTGATAGCTGTATTTAAAGCTCCGATTGGAGGCTCAACTACAAACTGCATTATAACGCCTACCAGGAATATACCAAGCAGCGGATAAAGCAGAACCGGCTTCATACCATCAAGACTCTCCGGAAGTTTAGAAAATACCTTCTTTAAGAGGAGCACAATATATCCTGCAACGAAACCTGCAACCAGTGCTCCAAGGAAGCCTGATGTACCGTTTGCTGCGATTGAACCGCCTACGAAACCAACTGCAAGACCCGGACGGTCAGCAATACTCATAGCGATAAAGCCTGCAAGGATAGGAAGCATAAATCCAAATGCTGTTCCACCGATTCCCTTAAACAATGCTGCGCCCTGTGTAATAGTACCGAAATTTGCTCTCTGGTCAGCCGGCAGTGAATTAAGGTCAACACTGAATCCATCGATAAGGAACGCGATTGCGATAAGGATACCACCACCAACTACGAACGGAAGCATATGTGAAACACCGTTCATCAGATGCTTGTAAATCTGATGTCCAATGCTCTCCTTTCCACCAATAGATGAATGTGAAGCCTCTTTTTTACCTGATGCCTTAAATACAGGAGCATCACCGGCAGCAATTCTCTTTACGAGCTCCTCTGTCTTATTTATTCCGTCAGAAACCTGACACTCAATAACCTTCTTTCCGTCAAAACGGTCTGTAGGCACATTTGTATCACATGCAACGATAACACCGGTAGCCTTTGCAATCTCATCATCTGTGAGTACATTTTTAGCTCCGGCTGAGCCTCTTGTCTCAACCTTTACCTGATATCCCAGCTCCTTGGCCTTTTTCTCAATAGCCTCAGCAGCCATATAAGTATGGGCAATTCCTGTAGGACAGGCTGTAACTGCAACGATAAATACATCGTCCTTCTTCACCTCAACAGGCTCTTTCTCCTTTGCCTCTTTGGCAGCCTCTTTCTCATCCTTTGCTTTTTCAGCGCTATCGATGATATTTAAAAACTCATCTACTGAGCCGGCATTGATAAGAGAATTTGTAAACTGCTCGTCCATCAGCATAACAGAGAGCTTGCTGAGCACCTGAAGATGCACATTGTCCTCTGTGTTTGGTGCAGCGATAAGGAAAATAATCTTTGCAGGTGTACCATCGAGTGATTCAAAGTCAACCCCATCCTTTACAACCATTGCCGCAAGACCTGCTTTAGTAACAGCATCAGACTTACAATGAGGAATTGCTATACCCATTCCAATTCCTGTTGTGCCTTCCTCCTCTCTTGCAAAAACGCCCTTGCGATACGTTTCAACATCGGCAATTTTGCCACTTTTTGCCATCAAATCAATACACTGATTCAATGCTTCGGTTTTTCCGGCAGGCGTACCATTTAAATTGATACTCTCAGCTGCCAACAAATCCCTGATTGTCATACATCATTCCTCCTAATAGAATATATTAATTATTTATATCAACCTTTTTGATACCGTTTGTTTAATTGGAAGCACTGTCCCATTTATCAATAAGTGCCTCAACCTCAGGCTTTGTAGCAAGCTCCTCAGAAAATGCACTTGCACTTCCTGTACATACTCCATAAATAAATGCCTGCTTATAATCATTTGATTTGAGGTATCCGTAAACAAATCCGGCTACCATCGAATCTCCTGCTCCTACAGAGTTTTTAAGCTTTCCTTTAGGTGCATTTGCCTTAAACTCCTGTCCGTCCTCAGTCACAAGCACTGCTCCGTCGCCTGCCATTGAAACAAGCACGTTTCTTGCGCCCTGCTCCTGAAGTTTCTTTGCATACTTTATTACATCGTCCTTGTCTGTAATCTCAACCCCAAATATCTCACCGAGCTCATGATTGTTTGGCTTAATGAGGAACGGCTTATATGGAAGCACGTTTGTGAGCAGATTTCTTGTCGCATCAACCACGATATTTATTCCGCGACCCTCAAGATGCTTCATGATATCCATATACATTGATGAAGGCATCACATCAGGAATACTTCCTGCGAGAACAAGCACATCAGACTCCTTTAAGCAGTCAAGCTTCTCATAGAGTTTTTTAATATTGTCCTCAGTGATTGCAGGACCCTGACCATTAATCTCGGATTCCTCATTTGAGCGAAGCTTCACGTTGATACGTGAAATACCATCCTCCACCTCTATAAAATCAGTATCGACACCTTTTTCTCCTAGAAGTCTTTTAATCTCATTACCTGTAAAGCCTGCTGTAAAACCAAGTGAAGTATTACTCATTCCAAGATTCTTAAGAACCATGGAAACATTGATGCCCTTACCACCTGCAAAAATCTTCTCTCCAGTCGTTCTATTGACTACTCCTGTCTTAAAATCTGTTACATCAACTATATAATCTAATGATGGATTAAAAGTAACTGTGTAAATCATGTTAGACCTCCTTAATATTTTTGTATTTTTTATAGTTGTCATTGCTTAGTGCATTTGTAACAATTACAGCATCTTCAAAATCAGCAAACTTGATACTTGATACCTGTGAAAACTTACTGTCATCCGCAAGAATGTATTTCTCCTTACTATTCTCCATGGATTTCTTTTTAACCATGGCCTCCTTTATCTCCGGAGTTGTAAATCCATTCTTCACAGTAATTCCGTTGGTCCCCCAGAAGCCCTTCGTAAAATTATATTTATCGAGCGTCACAACGGCCTCATCTCCGACAATAGCCTCAGTAGTAGACTTGAACTCGCCACCCAGAATATATACTGTATATCCCCTATCGGAAATTCTCTTGGCATTAGTCAAAGAGTTTGTAACAAAAACCACATTCTTTGCAGTAATATAATCAATCATGACTGCTGTTGTAGTACCGGCATCTATATAAACAAAATCATTATCCACAATAAGTGATGCCGCATATCTGGCAATCTGTTCCTTTTCGCTGCGATTCTGCTTAAGCCTGTTGATAACCTTCTCATCCTGAGTATGGATATTCGTATTATTTACAATCGCACCACCATGTACCTTGGTGAGATAACCCTTCTTGTCCATTGCGACCAGATCACGCCTGATTGTTGACTCGGATGTATCAAGCTCATCCATAAGCTGCTGAACAGTCACACTTCCCATCGAATCTAATATATCGAGTATTTTTTTGCATCTATCTTCCGCCAGCATCTAATCCCCCCTGTTTTCAAATTGCTCAAAGACTATCATTTAATCTTTTATATTCAATTATTTTCCTTTTTTATTAAAATCAATAATCATCTAACTTATAGTATTATTATATTTTCAAAATCATTCATTGTCAATCATAATACGTCATTTATATTCACAAATAATCACCATGAAAATTGTTAAAATTATATAAGGTCAAATTTCAAATTGTGTAATATATGCAAAAGTAATATTCTAATTTTGTGCAGAATATACTACATAAATCTTTATTACTTGCCTAATTGCCAATTTTAGTATCTTTTCTATTACTAGTTTATAATCTAAAATATAGTTCAAATTAACTAATTTTAATTTAGTCACTATCAAATTTGACTGTTTTTGACTGTTTTGAATCTAAATGCATTGTAATTCATAATTCATCATGCTAGAATATGTTCATTATGGTACATATTTTATGATTAAAGGGTCAAAAGGTATCATCAATGAGTTTATATTTTGTTATTTCACACCATTTTAGATAATTTATGTACCATCACAGCTACAATACTTTAAGTTAAAAAGGAGGATTTCACATGAAACAGCTTAATTTGGCAACACTCGGCTGCGGCGTAATAGCTAATGAGCTCGCACATGCTCTCTCAAAGGAAGGACGCACTCTTTATTCAGTTGCCAACAGAACTCATGAAAAGGCCGTAGCTTTTGCACAAAAATATGGCATTTCAAAGGTATATGACAACATTGATGACGTCTTTTATGATCCTGATGTGGATATCATTTACATCTCCACTCCACACAATACTCACATCAATTATCTAAGAAAAGCCCTTTCTAATGGAAAGCATGTACTCTGTGAAAAATCTATTACTTTAAATATCGCAGAGCTCGATGAAGCCGTCTCACTGGCCAAAGAAAATAACGTTATTCTTGCTGAAGCCATGACTATATATCATATGCCTGTTTATAAAAAGCTAAACGAAATAATTGCAAGTGGACAACTCGGCAGGCTAAATTTAATTCAGGTCAATTTTGGAAGCTACAAGGATTACAATATGACAAACCGATTTTTCAGTCGTAAGCTTGCCGGAGGAGCATTGCTTGATATTGGAGTTTACTCACTTTCTCTTATCCGCTGGTTCTTCAAGGAAACACCAACACAAGTATCGTCACAGGTTAAATATGCACCAACCGGTGTTGATGAACAGGCAGGTATTCTGCTTATGAACGATGCTGCCGAGATGGCAACTGTCACATTATCTCTACATTCCAAGCAGCCCAAACGCGCTACACTATCTTTTGACAAAGCATATGTGGAAATCTTTGAGTATCCAAGAGGAATGGAGGCAACTATTACATACACAGAGGATGGTCATAAAGAAGTAATTGATGCAGGTGATACATCAGATGCACTGTATTACGAAGTATGTGATATGGAAAAAGCTGTAAGCTCAGCATCATCCGATGAAATAGAAAACCTCATTCACAGTCAGTATACATATGATGTCATGAAAATCATGTCTGATATAAGAACCGAATGGGATATGAAATATCCAGAAGAGGAATAATAATAATACAACAACTATTCAAAAAAGGATAAGAGTTATTAAAAAAGAGAAATATAATTCTGTTTATCAGGCTTATATTTCTCTTTATTAATTTAGTGTAACATCCTGAAAAATAATTTAGAAAATTAAAAAATAATGAAATGTGTACAACATATATTACGAATATTACATAAATTCACAATATATTTTATTTGCAAATTATATAAAAGAAAGACCACATCATAAACTGATGTAGTCCTTTTGAGAGAGGTGACAGCCGGATTTGAACCGGCGATGACGGTGTTGCAGACCGGGGCCTTACCACTTGGCTATGTCACCATATATTATACTAAAAAACTCCCCGAGTAGGGCTCGAACCTACAACAACTCGGTTAACAGCCGAGTGCT
>ENA-OROO01001617-OROO01001617.1-human-gut-metagenome-genome-assembly--contig:-NODE-1617-length-11379-cov-3.906394_pt1 | contig 11379 bp, 6 predicted proteins | sample MGYA00242130_ERZ509052 | MGnify/ENA primary metagenome ERZ509052 (study PRJEB26280, sample SAMEA2338730) | human gut metagenome | biome: human gut; feature: human-associated habitat; material: faeces... | reverse complement strand
GGCCCTTCCAGTTCAGGCCGGCCGTCCACATGCCTACCTTCTCGCGGTCATCGGGTCCCTGACGGGCAATCACCTCCTCCTGCGGGTTGTAGTATTCGTAACGGGCAAACGGGTAGAGGGCGGGGCATTTGGGGGTGCCTGCGATACCTTGCAGGTTCAAGCCTAATTCCGCTCCGTAGCTCACAGCCCTCTTGGCAATGGGGACGGCACGGGTGTAAGGACTCTTGTTTCCTAAGTTCAAGTTTTCTTGGCTCAGTTTGTCGCTTTTGCCGAGGTTGCCGAAGATGCAGTTTCCACGGAAGGTCAGGAAACGGTTGATGTACTGTGCATCCACCGTGTATATCCTTACCGGGATATCACCGTAACTCGTGTAAGTCGTGGGCTTGTCAGAATTGGCTCCTATGTTGTTGCAGAAATACCATGAACCTCCCACGCGCAGACCCGGCACTCCACGGTAGTCCACGCGAGCCACGTAGGCCGGTGAGGTGAAGTTGTCATACTCGAAGATGCTGGTCTTACCGCTTCCGGCCCAAGTCTTACGGTCGAAACCATTGGCGTTGAGGCCGGTCACTACCATAGCCTGGTAGTCGAACGTAGCCCATCCCTTACCCAGCGTACCGAACAATTCGAGACCCGTTTCATGCCAAGTACAGGGGATGATTTTCGTTTCCCCCTCCGGACGGCTCGTACCGAAGAAATTGACGGGTTCGTGATGGGAGTTGGTCAAACCTACCGGTACGATGACATGTCCTACGCGTACGTTGATTTCCGGGAGGATGAGGCGCGTGATGTGGAACTGTTCCAAAGCTACTTCACCGCCTTTTTCTATTTCCGTTTCATATTCACCGTTTTCGCTGTTCTCCAGTTCGTAAGCAGCTCCCGTTCCTCCGCTTTCAAATTCGATTTCGGCTCCCAATATCCATTTGGGTGTGAATTTATAGTCGAAAGCGATCACGAAGCGGGGAATGGAGATGGTATTGCGATCCGTCTTGGGATTCCCTACTTTGCTGCCCCAATACCGGTTGATACCGTAATCCTTGAAATTAGCCACCATTTCACCATATCCGCCCACGCGGAATTTCTCGTAAGTGCTGCCGCCGTCTTCGCCTCCTTGGGCCGAAACACTACTAAAGGCTGTCAGGACGGCCAATGCGGCGGTCAGCAGATTTTTCTTTTGGTTCATCTTATTATTGTTTTTCTATCTTTTTACACTTTTCTTTGTTTTGACGCTGCAAAGTTACCGGGTTGGTTAAAAAATACCAATACACAAAAATGGGCAAATTCATTTGAGGGGTGATTAGGACAGTATACCTACATGAGGTGGTATTTACCTAATATTTTTTGATAATACTCAATTATAGCGATTGTCAGGGTCGTTTTTTTTTCCGTTCTTTGCAAGAAGTTTAACGATTTAAGGTATCATGTCTGAAAAATATAAAGAGACCGACCGGATGGGGGATATCATTTGCGATGATTACCGCATCTTGCAGGTGATTAGTCGGTTCGGGCTTACGTTAGGGTTTGGCGACCATACGGTGAGCGAAACCTGCTTGGCAGCGGGAGTAGATGCCCCCACTTTTTTGGCAGTGGTGAATTTCATACGTTCCAATGGGCGGACATCGAATCTGTCCGATATTGTGGAGTCTCTGTCGCTCACGGCATTAATGAATTACCTTCGCCGCTCTCATGATTACTTTGTGAAGTTCCGTTTGCCGGCCATCCGGCGTAAACTGATAGAAGCGATAGACTGTTCGGCGCGCAATCAGATTGCATTTCTCATCCTGAAGTTTTACGACGAGTTCGCTTCGGAAGTCGGACGTCACATGGATTACGAGGACAAGCATATCCATACGTATGTGAGCGATTTGATGAAGGGCGTGAAAACCAGTCCGGACGTGAACATCCACAAACTGTCTCATCAGCATCACGACAACCACGCACAGCTTGAAAAAAGCCTCTCCGAACTGAAAAACATCATCATCAAGTATTATCCCACAGACAGCAACGCGCAATTGCTCAACGACGTGTTGATAGACCTTTTCATGACGGAAGAAGACCTGTTCAGCCATTGCCATTTGGAGGACACCTTGTTTCTGGAAGCCGTGGTGCGGTTGGAAGACGAACGTCAGGAACAGGCTCGCGAGGAAAATCCCCAAACAGAGGAACAAGACGGGGAGGATAGCGCGAATGATGCATTGAGCGACCGGGAGAAAGAAGTTATCGTTTGCGTAGTGAAGGGTATGTCGAACAAGGAAATCGCCGAACAGTTGTATATCTCGGTCAATACCGTGATGACGCATCGCCGCAACATCAGCCGTAAACTCCAGATTCATTCTCCCGCAGGGCTGACCATTTATGCGATTGTAAACGGGCTGATTAACCTGGAAGATGTGAAACTGTAAAGGCGGATGCCTTTTCCTTTAAATTAGACAGACATGGAATCTATCGGTCTTTTTTGTGCCGCTTCTGACCGGCTTGAGGCAAGCTATTATGACTTGGCCGGGGCTTTTGGCCGCCTCGTGGGGGAGCGCGGCCTGACGTTGGTGTATGGCGGAGCCGATTCCGGTCTGATGGAGAGCGCCGCACGCGGAGTGAAAGATACCGGTGGGCATGTAGTGGGCATTGTACCGTCTGTCTTGGAAGCGCGCCGGCGCGTGAGCCGTTATGTGGACGAGGTGGTACCGTGTCACGATTTGAGTGACCGTAAAGCCATTATGGTGGAGCGTAGCGACGTGCTGGTAGCTTTGCCGGGCGGTGTCGGGACGCTGGACGAGGTGTTCACCGTGATGGCTGCAAATAGTATCGGCTATCACCGGAAGAAAGTGGTTTTGTTTGCTTTAGACGGATTTTGGGACGGGCTGGTTGCGGTGTTGCAGGAGATGGACCGGCGAGGTTTCGTCAATGTTCCCTTGGAGCAATACCTTGTCGTGGCACGTTCGTGGGATGAGCTTCAGGCTGTCTTGGCGTAATTTTCCCGAAGCTCACGGCACGGAGGGAAAAGACCGGATTGGCTTTCTGTCAAAGTGTCAGATCCAACTCTCTGAGAATGGCCCATATCATTCCGGATAGGGCTTCGCCTGCGAATACGCCAGCCATGGCGGTTTTCCTTTTGACGTAATGTCGTTCGTTTTCTTTTTTTGCTTTTTTTCCGAAGCCCTGTGAGAGTTGTAACGTAGCATGCCATGAGGTTATGGGCAAGCATCATGTGGATTTTCATGGAGATGTGACAGGAATTTCGTGAGGTCCGGAGCGGGGCAAATAGGTGGAAAATCCGCTTTTTCGAGACCTCTTTTTGAGGTTCACACGGGCCGTTTTCCTTTTTCTGCGGTTAGGTTTGGAAAGTTATGCGGAGAAAAATTTTTCGCTTTCAGCCAAACGGAAAATGATTCTCTTGTGATTGATTTGCATATATGCGGTTTTTTATGTGAAAATCGGCGGAATATGCGCATAAATATGCAAAAAGTCTTTCCGACTGCTTCCGGAAATCATTTTTTTCATCCCTTTTTTGCGAAGAAAGGCTGACAGTTTGTTACCGTTTGACATAAAAGTGCGGTATGATGTTGTTTCTTAAAAATAAAAATGATAATTTTGGAAGGAACTTTTTAGTCTGTGGGGAGACTTGTAGAGAATTGTTTCTGCTCGCTTCTCCCAAGGGGGAAATTCATATTTATATGTAACGATGAAGTAAAATGCAATGAAGAATACGTTTTTTGTCTTTGGGTGTGTGTCTTTTTTCATCGCGGGATGTAGTCCGAAAGTGACGACAGAGGTGGTGAAGTCTTATCCCGTCACGCGGGCGTACGACGTACGGCTTTTCGAGGCGAAGGATACCTTGCCCCCTGCGGCCGAAGTATTGGGGCGTGCTTCCGTGGAGAAAGGGACGGAAAGTGATGCTGAGACCATGGTCAAGGTGGAGACGGCCAAGGTGGGCGGCAACGCTTTTGCCGTGAAAGAGAAATCTTCGTCTTTCATGGGACGGTCGTACAGGATGGACGGTTACATGTTGCGTTTTCCGGGTACACGTTTGGAAGTAGACCAAGCGTTGGACGGGCTTGCCGCAAATCGTTTTTGGACGGCTTCGGATCATGAGACCGCGAAGGATGAAAAGAAAGACGGTACGAGCACGCTTTACTTGAATGCCGGAGGGGGATTCATCACCAGTGAATTGCGTACGCCCGGAGGAACAGCCGTGTGGGGTCATCCGCGCCGGGGCACGGAGATGCAGGCCGGATGGGACTGGGTGGGGCGTAAAGGGCTGGGAGGCGGCCTGTTTTTCTCGGCTTACCATTCCCGGGCTTATGGTCTTGCGTCTCCGCCGGAGGTGGCCGACGAGCGGTTTCACATGAATTTCTTCTATATCGGACCCGAGTTTGTGGTCAGGACGTTTTTCAGTGATTATTGGTCGGCAAAGGCTGCTTTGGGGTTAGGGGCATTCTTTTCGCGCGAAAAGGTACGCGACAACTCTCGGTTGGATTACGGTTTGGATGGCTGGGGCGGGCATTTCCAGTTGGGATTGGAGTACCGTCTGGCTGAGCATGTCGGTGTAGGATTGAACGGAGGGTACATCCTCGGTTGGTTTCCCGGCAAAGACTTTGCAAGGGAGTTCTTTCCCGATGATGGCTTAGGCGAACTGGGCAAGTCCGGGAAACGGAAAGAATTGGACGGTTATTTCCACTTCTTCGTGACGGGCGGACTGCGCTTTTATTTCTGAACATCTTGCCCGGACGAGGCCCGAAGTTCCTTGGCCATCTGCTTTCCGAATTCTTCGTCGATGGAGTTGTGTATGCTGCCGCAGACGTCGGCGGCGAACCGTATGCCGCAGTCGACGGCTTGATGCCATTGTGCGCAGGGCAGGCCGGGCAGGTCGATGCGGCGGATACCATAGCGTATCAGCCCGTAAATGAATCCGGCATTGAAGTTGTCTCCCGCTCCGATGGTACTGACTGTGCGTACGGGCGGTACCGGAAAGCGTGAGCTTCCTTCGGGTGTGAACAGTACGACGCCTTCCGCTCCGCAGGTACAGAGAAAAAGCGGGCAGTAGGGCGCGATATGCAGCCGGTAGATTTCCTCCGCATCACGCAGGCCGTACATCACCTCGAAGTCGTCGGCCGAACCGCGTACGAGGTCGGCCAGCCGGAAGTTTTCGTGGATGGACGGAAGGAGTTCCCGGATTCTGTCTTTGTAGGTACGGCGATAGTTCAGGTCGTAGTATAGGATGGCGTTCCGGCTGCGGGCGTATTCCAGAAACGATTTGACTTGAGGACGGATGTAGGGATTGAGGGCATAATAGGAGCCGAATTGTACGATGTCGTCGGTTTCCACCGTGGGGTGGATGAAATCCTCCAGCGTGCGCGGCGGTTGTTTGTAGAACATGTAATGGGCATCGTTCCGTTCGTCGAGGAAGGCCAGCGACACGGCGGATTGGATGTCACTGCGCATCCGCAGGTAACTGGTGTCCACATGGTTGGCGTTCAGGAAGTCCGCGATTCGCCGTCCCACCTCGTCGTGTCCCGTTTCGCCGACGAAAACGGCCGGGATGCCCGCCCGTCCGATGGAAATGATACTGTTGAACGACGAGCCGCCCGGAACGCCAGCCGTAGGCTGTGCTCCGTGAAAGATAATGTCCATGATGGTTTCGCCCATCCCGATGACTTTGCGCATGAATGTCTGGTTTAGAAACAAGTGAATGCAAACATACGATAAAAAAGTGGAATAAGTCGTAGAAAAAAGTGAAAAAAACGAAGATTTGTCGTACCTTTGCCCATCCAATTTTTAGGGAAGGCGGTTTTCAGGCGTTGTGATACACTGAAGGGTTGTTTTTGTATGTTGTAAGCGCCGTGCGCTGCCTTTGGTGTATTAATTTAATAATTAACGTATTGAAAACTTTTGAGGAGCTTGGTGTTTCTGCGGAAATCAGACAAGCTATTGAGGAAATGGGGTATGAAAACCCGATGCCGGTACAGGAGGAAGTGATTCCTTACTTGCTGGGAGTGAATAACGACGTTGTGGCGCTGGCACAGACCGGTACCGGAAAAACAGCAGCTTACGGTTTGCCCGTCTTGCAGAAAGTGGATGCCACGCGCAATGTGACGCAGGCTCTCATCCTGAGTCCCACCCGAGAACTTTGTTTGCAGATAGCGGATGATTTGGAGAACTACTCCAAATACTTGCCCGGTGTGCGCGTATTGCCGGTGTACGGCGGTGCGAACATCGAACCGCAAATCCGTACGCTGAGGAAGGGCGTACAGGTCATTGTGGCTACGCCGGGCCGCCTGATCGACCTGATGGAGCGTGGGGCGGCTTCGTTGGAGCATGTGGAAAACGTGGTGTTGGACGAAGCCGACGAGATGCTTTCCATGGGGTTCACGGAGAGTATCGACAAGATTCTGGCCGGGGTGCCCGAAAACCATAACACATTGCTCTTCTCTGCCACGATGAGCCGTGAGATAGAGCGTATCTCGAAGAAGTACCTGCGCGAGGCCAAGGAAATCGTAGTAGGCTCACGCAACGAGGGGGCGGAAACGGTGAACCACGTGTATTACATGGTGCATGCCAAGGACAAATACCTGGCCTTGAAGCGTATCGTGGATTATTATCCCAAGATTTATGCCATCATCTTCTGCCGCACGCGCATGGAGACGCAGGAAGTGGCCGACAAGCTCATACAGGATGGTTACAATGCCGACTCGTTGCATGGCGACCTTTCGCAGCAACAGCGTGACCTGACGATGCAGAAATTCCGCCAACACCGCGTACAGTTCCTCGTGGCTACCGACGTGGCGGCGCGAGGACTCGACGTGGAGGACTTGACGCACGTCATCAATTACGGTATGCCGGACGACATCGAGAATTACACGCACCGCAGCGGGCGTACGGGGCGTGCGGGCAAGAAGGGGACGAGTATTTGTATCGTCCACACGCGCGAACGTTCCAAAATCCGCGAGATAGAAAAGGTTATCGGCAAGGAGTTTGTCAAAGGGGAGATGCCCAGCGGCAAGGAAATCTGTGCCAAACAATTATATAAGGTAATAGACGACATCGAGCGCGTGGAGGTGGACGAGGAGGAAATCGAACAGTTCCTGCCCGAAGTGTACCGCAAGTTGGAATGGCTTGACAAGGAAGACCTCATCAAGCGTGTGGTGAGTCGGGAGTTCGGCCGTTTCCTGCAATACTATGCCAACGCGCCTGAAATCAGCGAACCGACGGGACGTGGGGAGAAGGGCGACAAGAAAGGCAAACGCGGCGGACGCAAGCCCGAAGAGGGATACACCCGATTGTTCCTTAATTTGGGCAAGGTGGACGGTTTCTATGCCAAAGAGGTGATGAAGCTGGTGAACGACCATGTGCAAGGCAAGGTGGAAATCGGGCGTATCGACCTGATGAAGAGCTTTTCTTTCTTTGAGGTGCCCGACGGTGAGGCCGACCGTGTGTTGCACGGGCTTTCCGGTGTGCAGGTGAAGGGACGTAAAGTCAACGTGGAAGTGGCTACCGGAGAGGCTCACGAGGCCGGAGAAGGCAAGTCGAGCCGTCGGTCCGGTCGTGATGGCCGGAGTGGGGGTGACGCAAAGGGCAGTCGCGACCGTAAGAAACATGGTGGAGGAAAAACCTACGAAGAGGCCATGTCCGGCAAAGGAAAGGGCAAAAAAGGTAAGGATATGGGCGGCAAGGATAATGCACGGAAATTTGCGAGTAAGCGAGAGCAGACCGAGCTTGCTCGAAGTCTGCCGAGTGGGAGCAAATTATCCAAAGCAGCCAAACCGTCTCGTGAAGAATGGGGATACACCGCACCGCACGGTAAGAAATATACGAAAGACGATTGGAAACAGTTCTTCCAGCCACAAGACGGAAAGGACTTGGTAGGTGATGAGCCGGACTTCTCGGAAGAAGGATGGGCGCGTCGTTTCCCGAAAAAATAAGATAGAAAAATCTCCCGGTTACGTTTAGGTTCGTAACCGGGAGATTTTTTTATTCCGAATGCAAGACTTCTGATTTATTTAACGATGACTTTCCGGCCATTCACAATGTAGATGCCGCGTCCGAGACCGTCGAGCGACGTGGCTTGCCGACGCACGCAAACACCGCTGAGGCTGTACACATCCGAAGGAGTGGCAAAAAGGTCTTCTGCCTGTGTCTTGTCGGTAATAGCCGGACGGATGTCGGTTACGAAATCCGGAGACATACTTCCGTAATAGTACAGACGGAAGTCATCGAATATACACCAATAGCTAGAGCTTGTTTCACTGCAGCGCATGCCGACTTTCAGCTTGGAGTCATCTTCTGTCAACTGTGTAACTACACCGTTGTCATAAAGGTCGGCTGCAAAATATAAGCTTGCAGCTTGCATGTTGTTCGGTACGTAGCGGGTCGGATTGGAGCCTACGGCCGTTTCGCTTCCGCCCAATTTCTTGGTTTGTGCCTCTGCTGCAATATTTTGTATTTTGGCTTCTTTGTCGCCGGCATAGATTGTAGCATTCACATCGTCTTGTCCGGCAATAAAAGCTTTATACACGTCTGCTGTGGTTCCCGGGCGTTGGAATCCTCGGCCTTTGAATTGGTAAGTTCCGGCCGGAAGCCCGCTGACAGTCTGGTTGAAGTCGAATGTCTTCTCGAAGAACTCGCCGCAAGAGAATGATATGGTCGGTTTGGAGGACCAGCCTTCGCCGTCCGTGAGTTCGGCATCGGACATCAGGAATGTGATGTCGAAAGGCTGTTCTACGCTTTTCGGGGTGGCTTCGGCCAGGAATGCCATTCCGGCAGTCAGGGCTTCTTCCGTCAGAGAAGAGATTCCCTCAGAAGTGATTTCCGTGTCGCGGCTCTTCTCTTCGATTTCCGACAGTTTGGCCGCGAGCGTGGCATCCGTGCCGGCCTCATCTTCGGTATGCGGGGTGTCTGCCAATGCCTTAATGCGGGCCAGCATGTCTTCGAGTTCGGCTTTGCGTTCGTCCTTTACTGCGGTGTCGAATGCCTGAAGCTCTTCGCCGGACAATATGACCCAGCGTTGGTCTTTAGCCGAGTTGGCAATGTTGAAAGTTTCGTTGGTTATTCTGCCTCCGGCATTAGAACCCATACATGGGGGATTGAGCGTTTTTTCCGGCCGGATAATCCAATAACCCCGTGCTGTGACAGCGGTGCTGCCTGTCCCGATATTGACATCTGTACGTCCGCGCATGAACTGGAAGCTTTCAGCCGTTGTCGGAGTTTCTTTATTGGTGGTGAGGAATTTGTTTCTGGATGTATTGTATGTCAGATATTGTCCTGTTCCCACGTTGCGAAGCTGATAATAGCAGGTCTTCGGGTTAAACGTGACATACCACGCCGCATTGTCGTTTGCCGCAGCTTCGGCAGCGGTCATTTCTTCGCATGTGATGGCGGTACTGTTGGGGGCAGCCACTAAATAAGATGTATAGAGGCCGGCTGTTTCGTCTTCGTTCTTGAGATAGTATTTTACGTGGTCTTCTTGCTCGAATACGTAGGCGGGGGTGGCAAATCCTCCGGTTGGGGGAAGTCCGTCTTCTCCGAGTGCCTGCGTAATCAACCCGTTGCCTATGTACAGCACTTCGCTTCCTGTGTCTTCGTGTGCGCCGTTGATGCCATAGGGCCACATGTGTGTGTTGTCTCCGGTCATGACTGCTGTAGGATTATTGTCCCAGAACCGTAGGACTGCATTGGCTCGTTCGCCTAACCAGTCGCCCCGGTCACCGTTGGCCCTTAAGTTGCCGTTCCACCATATTTCATGTGTTCCGACTCCTATGGCATGCCCCATCTCGTGCATGATAGTACCGGTGCGTTGGTAGCTGGCATTCGGGCCGACTCTCATCCACCCTCCGTAGCTGCAATCGGCTGTGGGAGTTCCTGAGCCGAAACTAACAGTCAAATGGAGTCCTTGTATGCTGGTCAGTTTGTTCCAGTAGTCTACGGCAGAGCCTACGGCAGCATTGATGCGTGCATTGGCGTCGGCCGGTCCACCGTTATTGTAAGACCATGTTATCTTGCCCTCCGGTAACGTGATTACTTTTATTACGTTTCCATAGCCTACGGCGTAGCCTTTGGTCATGGCGTATGCACGTATGTAATAAATGGTAGACGGTTCCAAATCTTTCATCCAGTAGATGTAGCCGTTGTTGTTCAGGTATTCGGTGGTGCGGTTGTCCAATACTGTGGGTTCGGGAGAGGTGCTCCAGCAAAAACCGTGTTCCAATAAATCGGATGTGGACACGCCGGATATGGTGCTTCGTCCGAATGCCATCGTGGAGCCGCGTGCATATCGTGTGTCGGTCACTACGGTAGGAGCCGTGCCGGTCGCGTTAGCCAAGGAAAACGCCAAAGTTGCTGTTTCCAATTGGGTGACGGCAAGTGCCAGATCTTCCAGGCTGACTTCTAAGTTATTTACTGTGGATTGGGCCGACTGGATGGCTGCGGCAAATTCTTCTGCTCCGCTTTGGCTACCGTCACCGTATGCTTCAAGTGCCTTGTCGATGGCGGCTTGAAGTTCTCGGTAAGCTTCGATGGACGTTTGAGCTTCTGTGGTAGCTTTGCGCAGGCGGACGGCAACCTCGGCTATATTTTCGTCGGTGGATGCTCCCACTTCCTGTTGAGCGGCTTGAATAGCGGCATTGAGTTCCGAGAGCACGTCCTTTTGCATTTTTTCGGAAACCAATGTTTGTGCCTGTTCGATGCGGCGTTGCAGTTCTTCTTGTATTTCTGTTAAATCATTGTTGACAGCATACAGCCGGAAGTTATCGCAGGCGATCCAATTTCCGGTAGCGTTTTCTGCTTTGAAACCTACGGTGGCTTGTCCTTCGATGACCGTAAAGGTCAGGGAATAGTCATTGATGGCACCGACAGAAACTTGTTCATTATCCGCAAAGACATACGCTCCGCTTTGTGTGGCCGAACTGTTTTGCTGAATGTTTTGTGCGGCTACGGTCAGCTTGTAAACCCCGTTTTTCAGAGAGGTCAGCGTTTGACTGACATGGGCATCAGCTACTTTGTTACCTTGTCCGACCCATTGTTCGACGTAAGTATTACCGTCTTTTTTGGAAAAAGAGGTATTCGTTTGGGTTTGCAATCCGGCATTATCCCAGTCCGTGAAGTTGCTTTCAAAACTTGGATTCTTTAGGTAAGTGTCTGTGACTTCAGTCTGTGCATGCAACGTGTAGGAACTCCAGCAGACCAAAGCTCCGGCCATCAGGAAATGAGTAAACTTGTTTTTCATGATGCTTTTGTTTAGAATGGTTTGTTCAAAATTGAAATTAAGTTATAAACTGTTCGCAAATTTATAGTTTAGTATCCAATAATACAATTTTGTTTCGCAGAAACTTATGTTAACGTGAGTTCGAAATAAAATTAGAAAATAGACAGTTGCCCGTCATTGAACAA